>AR_comb_assmDRAFT_10623784_pt1 | contig 14215 bp, 10 predicted proteins | sample ArasoioldDNA_FD_10543 | JGI IMG/M metagenome (IMG submission 10543) | reverse complement strand
TTAAACCCCCTCCAGTGCATTTTGTCTCCTGATTGAGGGATGCGTTCAAGCTGATGCAAAATAAACCCAGCCAGCGTATCAAACTCATGCTCGCCTTCATTCATCCAGTCTGCTTTTTCAAAGAATACAAGAAAGTCGTAAAACGGAATTTGGCCGTCTACAAGATAACTCCCATCATCCCTTTTCTTTATTTCGTAGTCTTCCAGATCGGGTTGCGGGATGTCTCCCACGATAGCTTCCAATATATCGTTCAAAGTAATCATTCCCAGGATGCTTCCATATTCGTCGACAATAAACGCAGAGTGAATTTTTGATTCTTTAAATTTTTCCAGCACCTGGTATGCAGAGTTATTTTCAGGAACAAACAGAGCGGGTTGCATCATGTCCTTAAATGCGGTGGAATCATCTGTAATGTACATATCCTTGATTGAAACTACTCCTTTTAGCTGATCAATGTCGCCGTCGCAAATTGGGTAAAGCGAATGTGGTTCGTCGATGATCTTCTGCTTCATTTTGTCCTCATTATCGTCGAGATTGAACCACATGATATCGCTGCGATGCGTCATCAGCGATGTAATGTTCCGGTCACCGAGGTGAAAAACTCTTTCAATGATCTTCTGTTCTGCCTCGTCAATGGTGCCTGCTTCTGTACCTTCGGTTACCATGGCCTTTATCTCGTCTTCGGTTACCGCGTCGCTTGTTGACCGCCTGATCTTGAAGACCGAGAAGAACAGATTGCTGACTAGTGTCAGGAGCCACACAATTGGGTGAGTGATCTTTGCAAAAACAAGCATCGGTTTTGCTACGACCTTCGCAATTCTTTCAGCCCGAAGCAGCGCGATTCTTTTTGGGATCAGCTCGCCAAAAATGATAGATAGAAATGTGACGATAATGACAATTAACGTGGTGGCAATCGTCGCCGCATACGGCCGTAATATTTCTATTTTTTCAATATACGGCTGTAGGCTTTTCCCAAATCTTTCACCTGAATATACCCCGGTAAGAATTGCCACCAGCGTGATGCCGATTTGAGCTGCGGAAAGAAAAATGTCCGGATTGTTGGAGAGATCTAACGCTGCCCTTGCCTTTCGATCACCTTTCTCGGCAAGATTTTCAAGACGGGACTTACGAGCAGAAACCAACGCAATTTCCGACATCACAAATAACCCATTCAACAAAATCAGGCATAACAGAATAACAATGTCCATTAAGGGGCAACAGTTGGTTGTCTATCGAAGTTAGCGAATCCAAACTTTTTATTGAAAAACATCGCCATGGCTAATCCAAACAAAACGCCGACTACAGCGCCGGCCACCACATCGAGAGGGAAGTGTATACCGACATAGATTTGCGCATAGCCGATCGCAAAGGCCCAAAGCCATGCAATCCATGTCCATTTCGGCAAATAATTTCTAAGTGTGAAATAGAAAAAAGTAGCTAATCCAAAATGATTAGCTGCATGATTGGAGATAAAACTGTAACCGGGCGCGCATTCTTTCAAAAGCAATCGTACCGAAGAGACAATTCGGGGATCGTCGCAAGGACGCAGCCGCAGGAAAACGTGCTTAAAGATACGCGTCCCGGTCATATCGGTCAGCGCGACCGTACATAAAAACAAGATGATCCACCACCACCAGTTTCGTTTGAAATTGAGTGCGACAAGGGCAAACACAAATAAGTACAAAGGCATCCAAAAATTTTGCTGCCGCAGAAAGGGGAAGATCAAATCAAAGAACGAATTCGTCCATTGGGCGTTGATCTTGTAAAATAACCAGTGATCGAAGCGATCAAGTGTTTGCAATATTCCGAGCAAAATATTCATGTGCACGCTTACAAATGTACAGGGTAAAAATTAACACGTTAAGGTTGTTCAAACGGTTGAAATTCCCTTCTTTTGTACTCCTTTTTTCAGGGGACGGATAACAACTGCAAAAACCAGGATGCTAATAAGGTTAAAAATACCTAAGACGGTTCTTTGGGTAATAAATCTATTCTTTATTTTCCTGTTGATATTTACGCTGTTTCGGCTGGCCACATTTTTTGCGTTCAAACCGCGCGACCTTTCCTTTTCAGATTTGCTGCCTTCATTCGTACTTGGCATTCGTTATGATCTCCGGTGGATTGCCATTATACTTTTGCCTATTATTTTTTTCAGCCTCATTCCACGATTATCTCCATTTTATTCAAAGCGCAATAAGAAATGGTGGACATGGTATTTGGCGGCAATGACCTTCCTCGTCTTTTTCTTTTTTGCCGCTGATCTTGGAAACTTTTCTTACAACAATACGCGGTTGGACGCAGGTGCTTTAAATTTTTACGAGGACAGTAAGATCGCCTTGCAAATGCTTTGGCAGACCTATCCCATGACATGGATGTTGCTTGGCGTGGTGATTGCTGTGCTGTTTTTTAGGTGGATGTTCCGGCGTAGTCATTGGACCGTGATAAATAAGACGGATGGGTTGGGCATTCGGTACAATCGAAAATGGTTTTTCGTGGCAACCGTTTTTTTAGCAGTGTTCGTTTACGGCGGTTTAAATGTTGTTCCTCTTACCTGGAAACGCGCATTTGTGTTTCACGACAATTTCAAATCATACCTCGCGTTAAATCCGTTGCAGAACTTTTTTGCTACCCTTAAATTCCGCCGCCCTGCATACAACGAAAATAAGGCGCGCGAATATTTCCCATTAATGGCGGACTGGATGCAATTGCCGCAGAAAAATAAGTTCACCTACCACAGGGAAATTATGCCGGGAAGTAACGCACTTGAAAGCCGTCCGAATGTTGTTCTCGTATTGTGTGAATCATTTAGCATGTACAAGAGCAGTATGAGCGGCAACCCGCTCAACACGACCCCTTATTTCAATGAGATGTGTGATAGCGGAATTTTCTTTGAGCGTTGTTTTTCTCCTCATTATGGAACCGCGCGTGGCTTGTTCGCCATCGTGACAGGTATACCGGATGCTCAGCTCTATAAGTTTTCCACTCGTAACCCTCTTGCCTTGCAACAGCATACTATCATCAACAATTTTGAGGGATACAATAAATATTATTTTCTTGGCGGTAATCCCGAGTTCAACAATTTTGAAGGATTACTCCATAATATCGATGGATTGCAGATGATCACGGAAGGAAAATTTCACTCTCCGAAAATAAACGTTTGGGGTATCAGCGATAAGAACCTTTTCCTGGAAGCCAACCAGCGATTAAAAAATGAAAGCAAGCCTTTCTTTGCGATCATACAAACTGCAGACAACCACCGACCCTTTATGATCCCACAGCAGGACAGCGAATTCCATAAGCTTGAGCTGCCCATCGATACCCTGCACAAATACGGCTTTGAGTCCGTTAACGAATTCAATAGTTTCCGATACTCAGATTATTGCTTCCGGAAATTTATGGAGGCAGCTTCAAAGGAAAGCTATTTTCATAACACCATTTTTGTTTTCATCGGCGACCATGGCGTGTCGGGAAATGCACGACAAACGTATCCTCCAACCTGGACGGAGCAGCGGCTGACTGACGAACACGTCCCACTGCTGTTCTATGCTCCTTACTTGCTTCATCCGCAGCGAAAAAAGCAAGTCGCATCGCAAATTGATGTGCTGCCCACTATCGCGGGAATGATACAGGAACCTTACTCAAACACGACATTAGGCAGGAATTTGCTGGATACTTGTTTGACGAACAACTATGCTTTTATTGTCAACCAGGATGGAACCATTGGAATGGTCACCGACAATTATTACTTTACAAAAAACCTGAATTATCCAGGGGAACAAATTTTTCCGATGAACTCGGACCGGCTAAATTATACGTGGCCAGAAGTGAAGGCGATTAAATCTAAAATGTCCGTCGTTACGACCGCCTATTACGAGACAGCCCGCTGGATGCTTATGAACAATAAAAAATAGCCAGGCAGATTCGGGAGCGGTTAGTCCTCATTCGACATTCCTTGTTTATTTATTCATCATTCAAGTTAAGGAATCGGACCTTCTTCCATCGCTATACAGTCTTTTGTGGCCGTCGCTTTCATTGCGTTGTTTTTTCCGGGCTACAATGATCAGTCTTGGTGTTTTTCGAACATCGTACGGGATCAGCCTGTAGTCTCCAAAGACTTCCACCACTTGCATATTCTGGAATGAAAGCATGTCAGTGAAATCACCAAGAGAAAACTTGACTACTTTTTCTGTGTGTTCTTCTGGAGCCACGAGCGAAACGTCATGAACGCTAATCTTCTTAAAGAAGTGATGCTCGTCTTGCCACCGGTCAATGACAAAGCGGGTACCGGCAATATTTTTTATTTCGTGGTGAATGAGGTGATCTTCGGCATAGTGCACGTTTAGGTAGTCGATTACAAAAATTCCACCCGGCCTCAGGCCTGCCGCGATGCTCCTGATCGCATCATCGTGCTCACGCCTGGTGGCAAAATATCCGAAGCTGGTGAAAAAATTGAATGCATAATCAAAATAGTTTATCCAAAACGGAAAACGCATGTCGTGCTGGTAAAAACTCAGATTTTCCTTCTCAAATTGTTTTGCATACTCAATACTGTTAAACGACAAATCCGTGGCCGTTACGTCAAATTGCATTTCGGCCAGGATCCGGCTGTGACGTCCTCTGCCGCAGGCTACATCAAGCATCCGGCTTCCTGTAGGTGGCTGTAAGAAATGAATGAGCGCCTCAATAAATGCTTTTGCTTCCTGTTCGTCCCTTTCAAAATAAAGCCTGTGATAAAAAGGTGAGTCAAACCAATCGCGATACCATGCTCTTGCGCTAATTTTTGCCATCGAAAGATTTTCGAGGAACAAATATCATTGATTTTAGAAGACGGTGTTTTGTTTTGTTAAAGAGCAAAATATTTGATCGGCTGCCAAATCATTAGCTGATCTATGCTTATTTTTGTCCCCCGCAATATTAATTAACCGAACAGAACCTTAAATCATTTTGAATTCAGGTGGCATTAATCAAGAGCATTTCCGGAATAAGGGGCACGATAGGAGGCAAGCCAGGTGAATCCCTGTCGCCACTCGACGTGGTGAAGTTCACGGCCGCATTTGGAAGCATTTTGAAAATCAATCACTCCGACAAAGCAACTTCCCCGCGGATTGTCATTGGGCGCGATGCTAGAGTAAGTGGTGAGATGATCAGAGACCTTGTCGTGAATACTCTCCTGGCCCTCGGAATCGACATAATCGATCTGGGACTTTCAACAACTCCGACCGTAGAGATAGCCGTTAAATTGGAAAAAGCCAACGGGGGCATTATTTTAACCGCGAGTCATAATCCAAAAGAGTGGAATGCGCTCAAGTTATTGGATAGCCACGGCGAGTTTATATCAGCTGAGCTAGGGGAGAAGGTTCTCGCTAAAGCAGCCAAAGAAGATTTCAGTTTCACTTCTGTAGAACGATTGGGAACGGTAACTCACAATGATACTTATTTACAAAAGCACGTGGATGCTGTAGTGGATTATCCGCTTGTTAATGCGAAGGCGATTGCCAAAAGAAATTTCAAGATTGTAGTAGATACAATAAACTCCACGGGCGCCATCTTTGTCCCTGCATTATTGAGAGCTCTCGGTGTAAACGATATCATCCTTTTGAACAAAGAGGTCAACGGAGATTTTGCCCACAACCCTGAGCCATTGCCAGAAAACCTTGTAATGTTGAGCAAGGAGGTCGTAAAGCTAAACGCGGACATGGGCATTGCAGTTGACCCGGATGTTGACCGACTTAGTTTTGTGTGTGAAGATGGAAGCATGTTTGGTGAAGAATATACGTTGGTGGCGGTTGCAGACTATGTGCTGCATAAAAAACCGGGTAACGCCGTTAGTAACATGAGCAGCACAAAGGCCCTAAAGGAAATCGCCCTTAAAAACGGTGGTGAATATTTTCCGTCAGCAGTAGGAGAAGTGAATGTAGTAAGCAAGATGAAGCAGGTGAATGCGGTTATTGGCGGAGAGGGGAACGGAGGCATCATTGTTCCTGATTTTCATTATGGCCGTGACGCACTGATTGGTATAGGCTTGTTCCTTTCATACCTGGCGGTCCAGAAAAAAACGATCAAATCGCTGCGCAAATCATACCCGGATTATTTTATCTCTAAGAACAAAATTGAATTGGAGAACGGATATAACGTGAAGGATATATTCGAAAAGATCAAAAAGAAATACAAAAACCAGCCCGTCAATACCGAAGACGGATTAAAGATAGAATTCGATACAGACTGGGTACACCTTCGCACATCTAACACGGAACCGATCATTCGCATCTACGCGGAAAGCGATTTTGAAACGAAGGCGAATAATATTGCCAATAGGTTGATGCAGGACATAAAGGAATTTATGTGATCGATCAGTAATGAGTAATGATTAATGAGTAATGAGTAATGAGTAATGAGTAATGAGTAATGAGTAACACTCTGGAGATTGGTCATTCGATAGCGAATATTCAATAGCCTAATATATCAGCATCACGCTGGTGGAACCAGGAACTTGCCCTAACCAAGAATCCTCGAAACAAATTCCGAATGCAGATTAATCTTTAAAAATGCCGCCAATCCCAAAATGATCCCCAATAAACTCACTGCCGAGGCGAAAAAGAGCAGCCATCTTTTTTGAGTAAGCGAAGTGATGCCGAACATGGCAATAGAAATAGTTAGCAATGCTTCGGTCATGTCGAACTGGTCATCAAACAGGTTCTTGTCATTATATTCTTTCTGATAACCTTCTGCCAGGCTTTTTATTTCAGCCTTTTCCTTTTCATAGCGATCAATTTCATCCTGGTATTTTTTCTCTATTTCAGCATTCGCCTGGGTAGTTTGAAGTTTAAGCAGCCCAAGGCTGTTTTCTGCAATGGCTTGCTTCGTGCTTTTTGCCTGGAAATATGACCACGCATCAATACTGTGAGCTTGCGCTTCTTCCATTGCTTGCACGATGTTTCCGTCCTTAACATTACACAAGGCCATAAACGTCGCGGTTATGGCTACAAAGACAGCAACCAGAGAATTGATCTTGCTTCTGCCTCGCTCCTCAAGCTGTTCTTGAATGGTTTCATTGATTTCCGACATAATAGGCTAGATGGAACGCAATAAAATTATGGCGTTAAACTATCAGGCAGACAGCGAGTTTGTGAATGATATGTTATTGGCCTGCAACGGGCAAACGATCTCTTGGTTTTTCTGGGTCATGCGTCACAGTTGATAGACCGCTGCCTCGTAGGGCCGTAGAGTGGAGGCAGAAGACACTTTCCCGTAATTGTCGATCAGGAGCGTCGCGTTACTCATGTTTATTCCCGTATTAACAGGAGCGGACTTGTCGGTAAAATTGAGTAGCACCAACACTTTTTTCCCCTCCATTTCCCTGCTATATGCATATACACTGGGATTTTCCTTATCAAGCAATTGATATTTGCCGTAGACGAAGACAAGATGTTCTTTGCGCAACCTGACTAACTTTCGAAAATAATTCAGGCAACTGAGGCTGTCCTTTTCTTCAGTTGCGACATTTATAGTGGTATAGTTGGGATTCACTTTTATCCATGGCTTGCCAATTGTAAATCCTGCATCATTGCTACTGTCCCATTGAAATGGGGTTCGCCCGTTGTCTCTTGCCGTAATTTTTTGATCATTTAAGAACTGTCGGAGGTCGCCGCCGTTGTTTTTTATTTGTTGATACATTCCGAGCGACTCAATGTCTTTGTAGTCGTCTATGCTGTTGAATTTGATATTATTCATACCCAACTCATCTCCTGCATAATAATAAGGCGTGGCGCGCATGGTAAGTAAGAAGGTCGTAAGCATCTTTGAAGAAAGTTCTCTCCATTGAGGACTGTCGTTACCCCAACGGGTAACCATCCTTGGCTGATCATGATTTCCTAAATAAATCGTTCCCCATCCCTTCTCTTCAAACATACTATCCCATTTAGAGTACAGGTTCTTGAACGCAATTAATTTGATTCCGCCGGGTTCCACCTCCTTGAATTTGCCGGGCACAAAACCAAGGCTTACTCCTTCGAAATGATATAGCATATTCAGTTCGTGCCGGTCTTCATCAACAAAATCGTGAGCCGTTGCAGTTGTAACCCCGGCGCCTTCGGCCACGGACATGCAATCGTACTTGTTAAGTACTTCCCGGTTCATTTCTTGTAGATAATCGTGCAGGTGCGGCCCTGAGGCCATGTAATGGTCCCACGCCCCATCGTATTGTTCATTTAACTCCTTTTGGGTAATGACCGGAAACGTGGTGTCCTTTGCAATAAACGGGATCACGTCCATACGAAATCCATCAATGCCCTTGTCAAACCAAAATCTCATCATACTGAAAATTTCCTGGCGAACTTTTGGATTCTCCCAGTTAAGATCAGGTTGTTTGTATGAGAAATAGTGCAGGTAATACGCGTTCGTCAGGGAATCATATCTCCAGCCGCTTCCATCTACTTCGAAAGAGCCAGGTCGAAATGCAGGCTTACCCCTTTCAGCATTCCACCAATGGTAATAGTCCCTGTATGGATTAGTTCGGCTGCTCCGCGATTGCAGAAACCATTTGTGTTGGTCACTGCTGTGGTTCACCACAAGATCCATCACGAGCTTGATATTTCGTTGATGAAGGCCATGCAGCAGCGAATCAAAGTCTTGCATGGTCCCGAATTCTTGCATGATGTTTTCATAATCGCTGATGTCATATCCGTTGTCTGCATTGGGCGAAGCATAAATGGGATTCAGCCAGATCACGTCAACGCCAAGACTTTTTATGTAGTCCACCTTTGAAATAATACCCTTGAGATCACCGATTCCATTACCGTCGAAGTCTTTGAAACTCCTCGGATAAATCTGGTAAACCACGGCTTCTTTCCACCATTTCCTTGTACTATCGGCGCGTGTATCAGAAACGATTTGCTTATTTGGATTCGATCGGCAACAAAAAAATGTAAAGCAAACGATCGCGTAAAGAATAACTTGGCTTATACGAGGCATTTGAAAAGATTTGATCTCAATCCACTTTCTTTCTCTATTTAAAATTAAACAAACGATGCCAAAATAAAGACCCGATCAATTCATATCTTTGCGGCCTCAAAATTGTGACCGATGCCGTGCTGCTCTTGAGGAGTGATAGTTATGAACAGAATCTATTTTGATAACGCTGCAACAACGCCTTTGGCTAAGGAAGTACTGGATGCCATGCTTCCCTACATGACCACACATTTTGGTAACCCGTCATCTATCTATTCCTATGGCAGGGAAACAAGACTGGCGATTGAGACCGCGCGTAAGACTGTAGCTAAACTTTTGAACGCTCATCCTGGCGAGATTTTCTTTACCAGTGGGGGCACTGAAAGTAATAATACAGCAATTGCCTCCGCGGTGCATGATCTCGGTTGCAAGCATATTATTACTTCCCGCATTGAACATCATGCCGTGCTGCACACTGTCGAGCACTACGGTTGTGGTGATGTGACTTACAGTTACGTTGAATTGCTTCCAAACGGTCACGTAAACCTTGATGATCTCGAGCAGCAACTTGCCTCCCATGACGAGCGCTGCCTGGTTACGCTTATGCATGCTAACAATGAAATCGGCAATTTGCTCGATATAGATGCTGTTGGAATAATATGCAAAAGGCACAATGCTATTTTTCATTCTGACTGCGTACAAACCGTCGGCCATTATCCGCTTGATCTCAGGAAAACGCCGGTGCATTTTATCTCTGCCTCCGGGCATAAGTTTCATGGACCAAAGGGCGCAGGTCTGCTGTATGTAAATGATAATGTAAAAATTCATCCGCTTATACTTGGTGGTGGGCAGGAGCGTAGCATGCGCGCAGGCACTGAGAACATGTATGGGATTGTTGGCTTCGCGAAAGCTCTTCAGATGGCAATGGATGAATATGAGAAGGAGAGTGCCTACATCCAATCGCTAAAAACTTACATGATTCAACAACTTCGAAAAAATATAAAGTGCGTATCCTTTAACGGGGATGCGGAGGGACGAAGCTTGTATACTGTATTGAGCACATCGCTTCCCAAAACAGAAAAGTCTGAAATGATCCTGTTCAATCTGGACATTAACCACATCTGCGCCTCAGGCGGTAGCGCTTGCACAAGCGGAGCAGACCAGGGTTCTCATGTCATTCACGCCATCAACAACAATCCCAACCTGGTAACCGTACGCTTTTCTTTCAGTAAATACAACACAAAAGAGGAAGTAGACGCGGTAGTGAGCAAGCTGCAAGAGTTGATCTAAGCCCTTCCTCCTTTCCTTGCGACTCCTGGATAAAAAATTTGGCTATCTACGAAACTTTCGTAGTTTTACGGAAATTTCGTAAAAATGGAAAAATTAACTCACGCCGAAGAAGAAACAATGCAGGCGGTGTGGCGCACGGGCGAAGGCAACGTGAAAGCTTTCATGGCTCATTTGGATGAATCACTTCCGTATACAACCGTCGCATCGACGATCAAAAACCTGGAGAAAAAAGGTTTTGTCTCCGGTCGTTTGATCGGCAACGTCTACCTCTACAGAGCTACCATAAGCGAATCGGACTACAAGAATAAATTTATAGGCAAAGTAGTGAAAGAATATTTTGACAATTCATATAAAGAACTCGTCAATTTTTTTGTCAAGCAAAAAAAACTCTCAGCTAAAGAGCTCAAGGAAATTATTACCATGATTGAAAAAAACAATAAATAAAGTCAGCCCAATGCAACTGTTTTTCATCTATTGCCTGAAACTTTCTATCAGCCTTGCTGTGGTGTCCCTGTTTTACCAACTCGTTCTTCGAAGGCTGACGTTCTATAAATGGAACCGATATTTCTTGGTGGGCTATAGCTTTCTTTGCTTCCTCATTTCTTTTATTGATATTTCTCCATTGATGGAGCGGAGTTCGTGGACGCCTCCGCCCGTGACCACGTGGATTCCTGTCGTACATCGCGTGCAAATTGTGAAGGATACCCAAAATGCTTCCTCCTTAATCACGCTTGGCAACGTTGCCTGTGTGGTTGTTTTCTTAGGCATCGGTATCATGCTCGTCCGATTATTGTTGCAGCTCTGGTCTCTACGTCGGCTCAGAAATATGGCCATGGTGATTGCAGGAGAAGGGCCGAGGGTTTACGAAGTAAAGGATTTCATTAGCCCATTTTCTTTCGGCACTTCCATTTACGTTAACAAGAGTCTTCACACTGAAACAGAGTTGAGAGAGATAATATTTCATGAGTTCGTACACGTCCGGGAACGACACAGCATTGATATTATGTGGAGTGAAATTATCTGTGCATTGAACTGGTATAATCCATTTGCGTGGCTTTTGAAATTTTCCATCCGGCAAAATCTCGAGTTTATTGCCGACAGTGAGGTTTTGCAAGCCGGCATAAATAAGAAAGAGTACCAATACTTGCTTTTAAAAGTAATGGGCAATAATCAATTCAGCATCGTGCAAAATTTCAATTTTTCTTCACTAAAAAAACGTATAGCCATGATGAATAGGTCAAAAACTGCCACCCTAAGCCTGGTTAGATTTCTTTTCATATTGCCGCTGTTCATGGTGCTGCTACTCGCCTTTCGCAGCATAAAAACGAATCGGCAAGAAATAACAAAGAGAAAAAACGCTCCGCAATCCCTGGTGGCTGCTCCGACAGACACGATCCCAAGATCGTCCGCTTCATCTCGTAAGTCCGCCGCCAAGGAGAGGACCGTTTCCCTTGTCAGCGACAATTACGAAATCAGTGATGACAGAGCAGTGATTCATTTGGAGGACGGGCGAACTGAAGAATATGATTTAAATAATAAAGAGCAAAAAGAAAAGTTCAAAGAGAAATATCCCGGCATTTATGGCAAGATAACCGAGGCGGATAAAATGCTTCCTACGGTAAAAAACATCGTCGTGGCCGCGCCCGTATCGGTAGAACCAGCCGTTGCGGTCGGTGATGTGGTCCGGACAGTTACATCAGCCAGGGTAACCAAAACTGTTAATTGCAACGTTAACACTTCGATCAACAGCAATATATCGGTTGTAACTTCAAATTGTGACGCAATTGCAGCTTCAGCCGCTACAACTGTCACAAGTCGTGCTGCAACGGTTATCGCACCGGTTACGGTATCAGAAGGACGCGGTGCTATTACGACGGAAAGTGGATACACGATTGAAGGCAACGAAGACATGTTGTTCATCATTACAAAAAACACGACGCGACCGCAACTCGACGAGTTAAAGGACCAGATGAAAGCAAAAGGCTTTAATCTTAATTTTACGGAAATTAAGTACGATAATGACGGCAAGCTGGTCTTGATTGCCGGCAGTGTAGAGTCGAAGGACGCTACGGGCAAGTTTGTTGCTACCGCGTTCAGTAAACTTGTCGTCTACGTGATCAATGACAGCGACCATAGTTACTTCAGAATCGACGAACAACGAGCGGCCAGGCGTGTGATTTGAGAAGCGCAGACATGTGCGCTCAATCGTTTTCAAATTGTAGCCCATGCGAATCATCTGCAGTGTACTGTTCCTGATATCCTTTACTGCAGTAGCACAACAACCCGCTGCACCCGATAGCATCTACAACATCCGCGATAGCGTGCTAATCAAAACACGGGACGGGCATTCGACATCATGTATAATTGTGACAAAAAAAGCTGATCACCTCCCTGCACCTGTGATTCTTTTTTATACCACGTATTATCAAGGTGCAGGCGATATCGCTTTTGGCAAGATATCTGCCGACAAAGGCTACGTTGGAATTGTGGCCTATGCTCGCGGAATTCGCGGCGACATCAATGAATATTTTCCATATGAGCACGATGGGAAGGATATTTACGACATTATTGATTGGGTGAGCAAACAACCGTGGTGCAATGGCAAAGTGGGAATGTTTGGTGGAAGTTACACAGGGTTTGCACAGTGGTCGACGGCAAAGAAAATACATCCTGCGCTAAAGACAATTGTTCCCCAAGTGGCGGTGATGCCCGGATTTGATGCGCCAATGGAAAACAATGTCCACCTGGCATTTACTTTGGGTTGGGCAAACGGGATACTTAACTATCCGCCACTTCCTGGCGATTTAAATCAAAACTGGTTCACGAGGGGAACATCTTATCGTTCGCTGGACACTCTGGCAGGTGCGCCGAATAAAATATTCCAGAAGTGGTTGCGACACCCCGACTATGATAGTTATTGGAGTTCGATGGTGCCTACGCCGCAGGAATATGCGAACATCAATATCCCGATTCTTTGCACAACCGGATACTACGATGGAGCACAGATTGCGGCGCTGGAATACGTCAAGAGATTTTACAAGTACAACAAGCACTCAGATCTATATTTTGTAATCGGTCCTTATGATCATTTCGGTGCTCAAAGACAAAGGCCGTCCGCGAATCTTATGGGTTACAACATCGACCCGGTCGCCGACACAAGCATGAGAGGATTGGCGTTTCAGTGGTTTGATTATGTCTTGAAAGGCGCGGGTAGACCCGCGTTTCTGCAGAACAAGATCAATTATGAGGTGATGGGCGCGAATGTGTGGAAACATGCTCCAACATTCGATAAAATAAACAACGATACGCTCACATTTTTTCTGAACGCTTCAAATGAAGGACAAGGTCATATGTTAACCGAACAAAAACCTAAGCAACAGAACTTCCTGCATCAAACTGTTGATTTTAGTGATCGCACTTCTCAAAATAACTACTTCACTCCAGTAATCATTAACGACTCGATCACTGTCAGCAACGGGCTTCTTTTCACAAGCAAGCCGTTTGAAAAAAGCTTTTCGATCAACGGCTCCTTTCTTGGAAACCTGGTTGCATCGATTAACAAGATGGACATGGATATTTCAATTGCTTTTTACGAGCAATTGCCGGACGGTAAATTTTTTTACTTGACACGCTACCTCGGTCGGGCAAGCTATGCGAGGAACAACAGTAGAAGGCAACTCCTGAAGCCCGGCATGGAAACCACAATACCTTTTGACAAAGTGCGATTTGTCAGTAAACAAATAAATAAGGGAAGCAGGCTGGCAATCATACTGAATGTCAACAAACATCCCTACGAAGAAATTAATTACGGCACCGGGAAGCAGGTGAGCGATGAGACGATTGCTGATGCAAGAGAGCCTTTACAAATAAGGTGGTTTAACACGAGCTACATCAAAGTCCCCGTACGGGTGGATTCGAAATAAGACCCGGCAACATTTCCCCAATCTGCGGATGCCGGAGCAAAAATTCTGTGCAGCAC
>AR_comb_assmDRAFT_10046693_pt1 | contig 14217 bp, 11 predicted proteins | sample ArasoioldDNA_FD_10543 | JGI IMG/M metagenome (IMG submission 10543) | reverse complement strand
TGGGCACCAAGGGCACGCTCATCATGAACCGCGAGCAGGACGCGCTGCTCTTCGAAGAGGGCAGCGCCGCGACCCGGCAGACGGCCGTCGAAATTTCGCCACGCACAGCGGGTCCAGCGGCGCAGTCGTCCGAGACGATGAGCGGCAACACCAGGCAGGGAAGCGCGCCGTCGCAAACCACCGTGGCAGGCCAGCCGAACGTTCGCGCCCAGGGCTCCCGCATCATGATTCAACGGTTTTGTTCTGCCGTTCGCGTCGGCACCCCACTATCGTGCGGCACCGACAAGGCGTTAGACTCCGCACGGGCGTGCATCCGCGCCAACGAAGCCATCAAGCAGAAGACGCGACTGACTGTATGACACCCAACGCACTCAAGATCGCGTCGCCGTCGAAGGCCGGGCACCTGACGAAGCAGCAGTTCGCGTACACGACGCTGCGCGAATCGATCCTGCGCTGCGAGCTCGCACCGGGCACTCGTCTCGTCATCGACGATCTCGCGCGTCAGTTCAAAGTCAGCATCATTCCCGTGCGCGAAGCGCTGCGCCTGCTCCAATCCGAGGGGCTGGTGCTGAGCGTTGCGCACGTGGGCGCCACCGTCGCGCCCATCTCGCGCGCCTCGGTCGTCGAGGTCTTCGCGTTGCTCGAAGGCCTCGAGGTCGTTGCCGCGCGCGTCGCTGCCGAGCGCGCTACACCCGCCGATTTCGAGTCGCTCGCCGCTTGCGTCGCCGAGATGGACCGCGCGCTCGAAGCCGGTTCGCCGCTGCACTGGGCCGAGATCAACACACGCTTCCACCTCGGGATCAGCCGACTCGCCGACATGCCCATCCTGCACGACATGATGCAGCGCGCCGTCGACTACTGGGATCGCGTGCGCCGCTACTACTTCCGCGACGTCCTCATCCATCGCACCAAGCTGGCGCAAGCCGAGCACCGCGCGATGCTGGCGCAGATGCAGGCACACGAGATTCCAGCGCTCGAGCAGACCGTCCGCGAGCACAACCGCGGTGCACTCGCCGCCTACATGGCCCACCTCGAAGGTGTGGTCGACCACGACAAGCGGGAGCGTCACGCGTGAGCGACACGCGGTACGTCCGCGTCGCAGCGTTGAAAACGGCGGACCTCTTCAAGCGGCACCTGACTTCGTCGCGAATCGATCTCGGCTTCGACGATGCATTGCTGCCGCCGGGGGAGTCGCCGTTCGCGCAGCCGTTCGTCGACGGTTCGATTCGCGTCGGCAACCGCTTCTGCGTCCTGCCGATGGAAGGCTGGGACGGCACCACGTCGGGTGAGCCCAGCGAGTTGACCCGCCGCCGCTGGCAGCGTTTCGGCACGAGCGGCGCCAAACTCATTTGGGGCGGCGAGGCGGTCGCGGTCCGTCACGACGGTCGCGCCAATCCGAATCAGCTGCTCATCTCGGAGCAGACGGAGCCGGCGCTGGCGTCGTTGCGCGACGAACTCGTCAGCGCGCATCGCGCCAGGTTTGGCGCCAACGCCGACGCCGACCTCTACCTTGGCCTCCAGTTGACGCACTCCGGCCGCTTCTCACGGCCGAACGTGTGGAACCGGCCCGAGCCTCTGGCCGCGAGCAGCAACCCGGTGCTCGACAAGCGCTTTCCCGGCGGCGTGCCGGTGATGTCCGACGATGAGATCGATCGCCTGATCGAACAGTTCATCGCTGCTGCCAAGCGGGCGTACGCGATCGGCTTCCAGTTCGTCGACATCAAGCATTGTCACGGCTACTTCGGGCACGAGTTGCTCAGCGCCCGCAATCGCGAGGGCAAGTACGGCGGCAGCCTGGAGAACCGCACGCGCTTTCTCGACTCCGTGGCGGACGGCATTCGGTCTGAGGTGCCCGGTCTCGGCATCGGGGTGCGGCTGTCGGTGATCGACAGCGTGCCGTACCGCAAGACCGCTGATGGTCCGGGTGAGCCGGAAACGCCTGCATCAGGCTACCGCCACGGCTTTGGGGTCATCGGCGATTCCGGCCTCGAGAGCGCGCTCGACGATGGACGCGCGTTCCTGCGGCGGCTGCGGTCGCGCGGCATCCGTTGGGCCTGTCTCACCGCCGGCAGTCCTTACTACTGCCCACACGTCGTCCGGCCCGCGCTCTTTCCTCCGGCTGACGGCTACGAGCCGCCCGAGGATCCGTTGCACGGCGTCGCGCGGCAGATCAAGGCCACGGCGACACTCAAGTCGGAGTTTCCCGACATGGTGTTCGTGGGTTCGGCCTACACCTACCTCCAGGAGTGGCTGCCGCACGTTGGTCAGTACACGTTGCGCAACGGCATGACCGACTTCGTCGGCCTGGGCCGGATGATGCTGTCGTATCCGGATCTTGCCGCCGATGTCCTCGCCGGCCGTCCGTTGGCGCGCAAGTTCGTCTGCCGCACGTTCAGCGATTGCACGACCGGCCCGCGCCTCGGTCTCGTCTCCGGGTGCTACCCGCTCGATCCGCTTTATGTGTCGCATCCGCATGCCGCGACGCTCAAGGAAGCGAAGACGCCGGCCCGGACATGAAGGACGAGCGCTCACACCAGATCATCGCCGTCCTCACGGCGTTCCTTTCGCTCTTCGCTGTCGTCGGTTTCGCGCTGTACGGCTTGCCGCGCTTTTATCCGTATTTCGTACAGGAGCTGGGCTGGACGCGACAGCAGGTCACGTCGGGGAACGCCTATAGCAAGATCTTCGTCGCGCTGGCGTTCGGGTTTCTCGCCGGCCGGCTCGTCGATCGCTTCGGCCCGCGCCGGCTGTTACTCGGCGGAATCGTGATGGCGGGAGGCGCGCTGGTCGGCCTCTCGTACGTCACGAGCATGAGCGCGTTCTACTTCTTCTACACCTTCAACGCGCTCGGTTACGTGTTTGGTGGACCGCTCCCCAACCAGGTGCTGCTCTCGCGATGGTTCGACAGGGCACGTGGTAAGGCGATGGGGATTGCCTACCTCGGTATCGGCGTTGGCGGGGCGCTGGTACCGCTGCTGGCGTTTGCGCTCACGCAGGCGTACGGCTGGCGAGGCGCGCTTCGCATTCTCGGCGTGCTGATGATCGCCGTGGCCTTACCCATCGCCTACTTTGTCCGTGACCCGGGGCGGGCGGTGACTGCCGGCGCGTCAGCCCTGCCCCTGCAATCGTTGAAAACCATTTTGGCGCGCCCGGCGTTCTACTTCCTGATGCTCGGCAGCATGGCGTCGATTGGCGCCGTCGGCGGGACGATCCAGAATCTCGCGCTCTACCTCAGCCTCGACCGCAAGTTACCGCAGGTCGAAATCGACACGACACTGTCGATCATTCTTGCCGGCAGCGTGATCGGGCGGCTGACGATGGGATGGCTGGCGGATCGGTGGGCGAAGAAGCACGTGATGTTTCTAATCTACCTGATCGTTGCGGTCTCGATTCCGATGCTCGTGTACGCGCCCACGTCCACGACGCTCAAGATCTGCGCGTTCCTGTTTGGCATAGGGCTGGGCGGGGACTACATGATCATCCCGTTGATGGCCGCCGAGCTATACGGGGTGGCGATTCTCGGTCGCGTGATGGGGATCGTGCTGACCGCCGACAGCGTCTCGGAGTCGCTGGTGCCGATGTTCGTGGCGTCGATGCGCGACGCGTCGGGTAGCTACGCGTCGGGGTTCATGGTGCTGGTCGCGCTCGCGGCCGTCGGCGCCGCTGCGGTCTCGCTGTTGCCGCGAGGTCCGGCCAAAGCCGGACACCACGCAACGACCTCGTAGTGTCCGGCTTCAGCCGGCCTGCACACAACAGCCGTGTAGCGTCCGGCTTCAGCCGAGATTCAAGTCTCAGCCGGCCCGCGGAGTACACCGATCGCGCAGATTAGCCGTTCTGGTGTCTTGCCTTCCGAGCCCCCAGCCCCGTCAGCTATCCCTCTTCCCGTGCAGCAACATCTCGAGCGCGTGCTCCATCGATCCGGCCGGCGTGATTGTTCCGGCGTTGATGAAGAAGATCTCGTCAGCATCGGCGATCGTATTGAGGCGGTGCGCGATGATGACCTTTGTCGTCGATGACGGCAGCTTCGCCAGGATGTCGTCGAGCAATTGCTCCGTCACGGTGTCGACGTTTGCCGTCGCCTCGTCGAGGACAAGGATTTCGGGGTCGCGCAGCACGGCGCGCATGAAGGCGATGAGCTGCTTCTGGCCGAGGCTCACGGCCTCTCCACTCGACGTCACTTTCGTTTCGAGGCCGTTGTCGAACCGGGCGACCAGCTCGCCGAGGTTGTGTTCGACGATGAGGGACATCAGGCGCTCGTCGGAATAGTCGGCGTACTGGCTGTTGCCGTAGACGATGTTCTCGCGAATCGTGCCGGTGAAGAGGAAGGGTTCCTGCAGGATGAAGCCAATCTGCCCGGCGCGCTCGTCCGGCTGGTACGTTCTGATATCTCGTCCGTTCAGCAGCACTCGTCCGTTGGTCGGATCGTAGAGCCGCGCCATCAGCGCCGCCGTCGTCGTCTTGCCACCGCCCGTTGGTCCGACGAGCGCGTAAGTCTTGCCGCGTTCGAGGGCGAACGAGACATCATGCAGCACCTCGCGGCCGCCCGGATAACTGAACCCGACCTGATCGAACTCGAGGAGCGCGGTGCGTGCGTCCGCGGCTTCATCGGCTGCGGCTGGCAGAACAGGCATGTTCGAGTCGAGAGCGAGCACCGCTGAAATTCGGTCCAGTCCGGCGAGCGCCAGCTGAAACGATGCCCATACCGCTGCCAGCTGTCTGAGCGGCAGGTAAAAGCTGTTGACGTAGAGCAGGAAGGCAATCAGAAGCCCGATCGTGACGCTTCCAGTCGCGATGAGGTGGATGCCATACAGAAGAACCAACACCTGCGCCAGGTTGTAGGCGAAGCCGTAGACCGGCATGAAGAGGGTGCTCGCCAGGCCCGAAGCGACGTTGGCCTCGAAGGTCCGCGTGTTCGCCTGATCGAACTTCTCACGGAAGTAGTCGCGGCGGTTGAAGGCGACGATGACTTTGAAATTGGCCAGGCTCTCCTGAATTTCGGCGCTGAGGGCGCCAAGCGACTGCAGGCTCTTGACGTTCCGCTGTCGCACCCACGATCCCGTGAGCCGCGTCAGCACGAAGACGCCAGCCGCCGGTGCCAGCGCGACGAGTCCCAATGGCACGTCGAGGGCGACCAGGAAGATCGCCGCGCCCGTCATCATGAACAGGTTGGCCGCGAGCTGCACCAGACTCTGCGCGAAAAACTGGTTCAGCTTGTCGGTATCGTTGTTGATTCGCGAGATGAGGTCGCCGGCCTTGTTCTGATTGAAGAAGTCGAGCGGCAAATCCTGGATCTTCGTGAACAGGCGATTTCTCAAGCCGAACAACACCCGGCGTCCAACGCTGCCCATCGTCTGCGTCTGGACGTAGGTCGAGACGAACGACGCAAGGAAGGTGACGAACAGAAGGCTGGCGAATCGCAGGACGCCGCCGAAGTCGCCGCTCCGGATGTAGGTGTCGATCGTATGCGCGATGATGAGCGGCCCGATCAGCCCTGCCAGCGACGAGATGATGACGGCAACGCACGCGATGGTGACGCTCTTACGCTCTGTCGCCATCAGCGGCAGCAAGCGGACAAGTGCCGCAATGATGCCGGGCTGCTCGGCTCTCGGCGGCGCGCTACTGAGCGCGTACGAACTCGTACTGGCTGGTACTGCGTTGGGAGTCATAAATCTGCGCGTACTCCGGCGAAGTTTGAAGCAGCTGTTCGTGCGTGCCCGATGCGAGGACCTCACCCTCCATCAGCAGAACAATCTGATCGTAGTCGGCGACCGGCGCGATCTGCTGTGTGACGGAGAGGAGCGTCGTCCCGGGATAGTTGCGGTGCACGTTCTCGAGGATGGCACCTGCGGTCGCCGTGTCGACGCGAGCCGTGAAGTCGTCGAGCAACAGTACCCGGGGGTTGAGCGCGAGCGCACGGGCCAGCATCACGCGCTGCTTCTGACCGCCCGACAGGCTGCTGCCGCGCTCGGACACGACGGTGTCGAGTCCAGCCGGCAGCGTGTCGATGAACTCGCGCAGTTCGGCGGTCTCGATGGCCTTCTTCATGTCGCCCTCGGTGACGGCGCGGCTGAACGCGATGTTCTCTCGGAGGCTGAGGTTGAAGACGACGCTGTCTTGAAAGACGAACCCAACCTGACGGTGCAGCGACTCTTCGTCGTACTCGGCGATCGGCCGGCCGTCGTATTCGACGCAGCCGGCGGCTGCAGTGATCAGGCTCGTCAGGAGGTAGAGCAGTTGCGTCTTGCCGGCGGCTGTCGGTCCGATAACAGCCGTCCGCGATCCGGCTGGCGCGACGAAGGAGACATCTTTGAGGACTTTCCGGCCACCGAGTACGACGTCGACGTGGCTCAGCGACACTTCACCGCGAAGCGTCTCGGCCACCGTGCCCGAGGGTGCCCGCTCGGGAGCATGGAGCACGACGGTGATGCGCGCGTACGACGCGCTCGCCTGCGCCATCATCGTGCTCATGAAGCCGATCATCACGACCGGAAAGATCAGGATGACCAGGTAGTTGTTGAACGCGGTGAACTCGCCGAGCGTCATCGAGCCGTTGATCACGAACCGGCCGCCGACCGTAAGGATGAGCAGCGTTGCCAGGTTGGTGGCGAAGACGATCACCGGAATGAGCGACGCGAACAAACGGAGGATACTCAGGCTGATGTCGCGCGCTTCGGTGTTGGCCGCAAGAAACTTCTCGTACTCGGCGTGCTGCGAGTTCACCAGCCGGATCAGCGCCGCGCCGAGGATGCTCTCGTTGATGACTTTGTTCAGCCAGTCGATGGCTTCCTGCCCGCGTTTGAAGAGCGTCCGGACGCGGCCGAGAACGACGAAGAAGGTGCCGCCGACGAACGGAAGGACGGCGAGGACCGCCAGCGCCAGCCGCCAGTTGATCGAGATCAAGAGAATGCTGGCGCCGAGGATCAGGAACACCGACGAGATGAGCGACGCGATCGTTTGCGCGACGAACATCTTGACGGCGTCGACGTCCGACGTCAGGTGGGTGAGCAGCGCCGAGGGCGTCACCTGCTGGATGTAGGCGTGATCCTGCGCCGCGATCCGCGCGATGAGGCGGGTTCGCAAATCACGCGCGACGCGCTCTGACGCGTAGGTCTGAACCACGCTTTGCAGATACGCGAGGAGAAAGATTCCGACGGCGGCGGCAATCAGTCCAAAGGCAACCCGCTCGAGCACCAGGGTGCCGTGGCCGTAGCTGTCGATGGCGTGGGCGACGAGCTGGGGGATGACCAGGTTCAGGGCGCCGCCGGCAAGCGTGAGGACGACGAGGGCGGTAATGGCGCCGCGATAGGGCAGCAGGACCGAGCCAAGCCCGTGTTTCTGACGGCTGGGTTCCGGCGCAGGTTGTTCTGGCATGTGATTGACGGTCGCCGTCGCGGGGTCTGGCGTACCGCTACATTATCTTCCGCCTTTGCGCGGAGCGCTTCGGCGGACCCGCCGTAGCCTTGGTGAAGGTGGGCCAGGTACCCGGCGGATTCGGTGCGGGCGTCCCCCGTGCTGCCGACCGCCCTGGCGCAAACAGTCAAGTGGTTATACCAATAGTGACGAGTGGCCGCCTGGGGACACCGGTAGTGAGAACGGCCAGCCGCGCCTGCAACCGCGCCGCAAAACTGGCGAGAGGCGGGCTGATTGCGAGTCCATTGACCGCAAAATGGTCAGACCTCTTGCTGCCCGATTACGTTCGGGTCCCGAACAAGGTAACGTATGGAGGCGACAGCTGGGCCGCTCCGCGTCTATACTCGGGGCTGGTTCGCGGTCCGGATGACGCCGGGCCCAACACGGGTCCCGCTGAAGCCGGACACTACTCCAGTCTGCCGAAAGCCGGACGCCACATTTATGACCACAGGCGCCGTCCGATCCCGATCCGCGAGCGGAGAGGCGAGTCCTCGCAACGCTGGCCAGCGCGCCGAAGGCGGCACGGGTCAGGTGGTCTCCCACGTGCGCGACCTCATCGAGCGTGGCGCGCTCAAGCCCGGCGATCGGTTGCCCGCCGAGCGCGATCTGGCGACGCAAATCGGCGTCAGTCGTCCGACCATTCGCGCCGGCTTGCGCACGCTGGCCGCCATGGGCGTCGTGCGATCGCGCCACGGCTCCGGTACGTACATCCCGGAGGGTCCGCCGGCACTCAACACTGACGCTTTGAGTTTTCTCGCGGCACTGCACGGATTCACCCGCGAGGAGATGTACGAGGCGCGGCGGATCCTGGAAGTCGGAGCGGCGGGCCTGGCCGCGGAGCGTGCGACCGCCGAGCAAGTCGCCACGCTCGCCGAAGAGGTCGCAAGCCTGTTCGCGTCGATGCAAGAGCCGCGCGTGTTTCTCGTGCACGACATCAATTTTCATCGCGGCGTCGCGGCCGCTTCCGGCAACCCCATCGTCGCATCGCTCGTCGAGATGGTCTCGGCGCTTTACTACGAGCGGCGGCGCGAAACGGCAGCTGCCGCGAGCGAGCGCGATCTTCGCGATGCCGCCGAGATGCATCGCCGCATTTACCAGGCGATTCGCGCGCGGGATGCCGACACCGCACGCCGCGCGATGCACGACCACCTGCTCCAGGCGAGCCGGCACCAGGCGCAGGAGCCGGCGGCCGACGCCGAGATGGCGACGCGCCGGGCACCGCGCCCATCGTCTGTCGGGCTGCCCGTACCATCAGCCAATTCCCCACGTCGCCAGCGGGTTCGGCGCCGCCCATCGTCTGTCTGACTGACCCATGAAACTGTTCGATCTCTCCGGCCGTACGGCCGTCGTCGTTGGTGGTACGAGCGGCATCGGCCGCACGCTTGCGCTGGGACTGGCGCAGGCCGGCGCGGACGTCATCGCGAGCGGCCGCCGCATGGATCTCGTGAAGGATGTCTCTCAGGAAATCAAATACCTCGGTCGCCGCACGCTGCCTATCGCCGCTGACGTCGGCGACATCGCGTCGCTCGACCGGCTACGCGACGAATGCCTTGAAGCGTTTGGCAAGATCGATATCCTGCTGGCAGTCGCCGGCACGACGAAGAAAACGTCCACGCTCGAGATGGACGAAGCCGACTGGCACCGCGTGATCGAGACCAACCTCACCGGCACGCTGCGCGCCTGCCAGGTGTTCGGCCGGACGATGATCGACAAGCGCTACGGCCGCATCGTCACCATCGGCTCCCTGTCGTCGTTCGTCGGTCTGTACGAAGTGGCGGCGTACGTGGCGAGCAAGGCCGGCGTCGCCGGATTGACGCGGGCGCTGGCGGTCGAGTGGGCGCCATACAACGTCACCGTGAATGCGCTTATTCCCGGTCTGTTCCGCACCGACCTCAACGCGGCGCTGCTCGATTCGCCGCGCGGCCAGGAGTTCCTTATGCGAACGCCGATGAAGCGCTTCGGGAAGACCGATGAGCTCGTCGGCGCAGCGGTGTTCCTGTCCTCGGATGCGGCGTCGTTCGTTACCGGCCACATGCTCGCCGTGGACGGCGGCTTCTTGGCGAGTGGGGTCAATCAATGAAAGCCGCGCTCGTCATCAGCGAGCGGGACAACGTTGCCACCGCGTTACAGCCGCTCGAGCCCGGCCGTGAGCTGACGCTGTCGGGACACACGATTCCGGTTCGCGAGGCGGTGCCGTCCGGACATAAGATTGCCTTGCGCGCGATTCACGCCGGCGAAGCGGTGATCAAGTACGGCAGTCCGATCGGACTCGCCACGGCCGAGATCGCCGCCGGCGCGCACGTGCACACGCACAACCTCGCCAGCACGCGCGGGCGAGGAGATCTCGAAGTGCCGCAGGCCGATCTCCAGCCGCGGCTGGCCGAGCCGCCCGACGAGCGCAACGGCGCGGACAGGAAGAACGGCACCGATACGCGATGAACGACCGTCCAGGGTTCCATGGGTTTCGTCGATCCGACGGCCGCGTCGGCACGAGAAATCATGTACTCGTCGTGCCAACGGTGATCTGTTCGGCCGTCGTCGCCGAACGTGTGGCTGCGGCCACGCAACCCATCGGCACGGCCGTTCCGCACCTCGCGGGCTGCGGACAGCTCGGCCCCGACATGCGGGTTACGCACGACACTCTGGCCGCGTACTGTGGGCACCCCAATGTCGGCGCGGTCGTCGTTATTGCGCTCGGCTGCGAGCAGGTCGTGGCGCAGACCCTGGCTGAAGCCGCGCGGCGGCACGGCAAGCCAGTCGAGATCGTGGCCATCCAGTCCGAGGGCGGAACCGTGCGGACGACGGAGAAGGCGACGTCGATCGCGCGGCGGTTCGCGGACGTTCTTGCTGCGCAGCCGCGCGAGTGGTGTGAGGCATCCGAGCTCATCCTCTCACTTAAGTGCGGTGGCTCGGATTACACCTCGGGCCTCGCATCGAACCCAACGCTCGGCCGGGTTACGGATCGACTCGTGGCGCTCGGCGGCACCGCCGTGCTCGGTGAGATTGCCGAGATCATGGGCGCTGAGCATCTACTCGCGTCTCGTGCCACGCGGCCGGCGACTGCCACGCGGCTGATTCAGATCATCACGCGCGTCGAGACCGAGGCGCGCGCGCTCGGGCTCGACATTCGCGGCACACAGCCATCGCCGGGGAACATCCGCGGTGGCCTCACCACCATCGAAGAAAAGTCGCTCGGCGCCACGCACAAAGGCGGCGAGGCGGCGCCTCTCGAAGACGTCGTGGCGTACGCCGCGCCGATCACGCGCAAGGGGCTGACGGTGATGGACACGCCGGGCCTCGACGTCGAATCAGTGACGGGCATGGTTGGCGGTGGCGCGCAAGTTGTCGTGTTCACCACTGGTCTGGGTACGCCGACCGGAAATCCCATCGCGCCGGTCATCAAGATCACCGGCAACGCCCGGACCGCGCGGCAAATGGCCGACAACATCGATCTCGATGTCAGCGGCATCATGGACGATACGGAGACCCTCGATGCTGCCGCCGATCGGTTGTTCGCCGAGGTGCTAGCCGTGGCGTCGGGTCAGCCAACGTCCGCCGAGCGGCTCGGGCACCGCGAGTTCGCCATCCACCGCCGCAACCCGACCATCTGAGGGTCTCCAGAGCGCCATGCCGAAAAGCTCCGCTGCTGTTGCCGCCGTTCCGGTCGCTGCCCAGCCGATGACCGGACCGATCGGGCGGTTCCGCTGGGTCATCTGCGCGCTGCTGTTTTTTGCCGCGACGATCAACTACGTCGATCGCCAGGTCATCGGCATCCTGAAACCGACCCTTCAGCAAGAGTTCGGCTGGACCGAGATCGATTACGCCGACATCATCTTCGCGTTCCAGCTCGCGTACGCCATCGCCTTTCTCTTTGCCGGCCGGATGATCGATCGGCTGGGGACGAAAAAGGGCTTCGTCGTCGCGCTTGTTGTCTGGAGCATTGCGGCGATGGCGCACGCCGAAGCACCGGTATTCGGGCCCACGGCCGCGTGGATCCTCTCGCTGATTGGTCTCACCTACACCGCGTCGGTCGCGGGCTTCATCTTTGCGAGGCTCTTCCTCGGTTTCGGCGAGGCCGGCAACTTTCCTGCGGCGATCAAGGTCACGGCCGAGTGGTTTCCGAAGAAGGAACGCGCGTTCGCGACCGGTCTCTTCAACTCTGGCACCAACATCGGCGCGTTGGTCACGCCGCTCGTGGTGCCGCCGCTCACGCTCTACTGGGGATGGTATTGGGCGTTCGTCATTACCGGCGCGCTCGGCCTCTTGTGGCTCGCGTTCTGGATTCCGCTCTACGGTCCGCCTGAGAGTCATCCCCGCGTCGGCGCGGCCGAACTCGCGCACATCAAGAGCGATCCTCCGGATCCGCCGACACACATTCCGTGGCTGCAACTCCTGCGCTATCGCCAGACCTGGGCGTTCGCGCTCGGAAAGTTTCTGACAGACCCGGTGTGGTGGCTGTACCTCTTCTGGATTCCGGACTTTCTCGGCCGCAATTACGCCATCGATCTCAAGACGATCGGACCGCCGCTCATCGCGATCTATCTCATCGCTGATGTCGGCTCGATCGGCGGCGGGTGGCTGTCGTCATGGCTGCTCAAGCGTGGATGGTCGGTGAACGCCGGACGAAAGACAGCGATGTTTGTGTGCGCGGCGGCAGTGCTGCCGATGGCGTTTGCCTCGAAGGCGACCGACCTGTGGTCGGCCGTTGCGCTCGTCAGCCTCGCGGCGTCCGCTCACCAGGGCTGGTCCGCGAACCTCTTTACGCTGACCTCGGACATGTTCCCACGCCAGGCCGTCGGCTCGGTCGTCGGCCTCGGCGGGTTTGCCGGCGCTGTCGGCGGCATGCTCATCGCGAAGATCACCGGCTACATCCTGCAGACGACGGGCAGCTACGTGCCGATTTTCTTCATGGCCGCGTTCGCGTATCTGATCGCGCTGGCGGTCATTCAGCTCCTGGTGCCGAAGCTGAAGCCGGTGGAACTGAATTGAATCGGGAGGTGGAAGGTAGGAGTAACGCTGTCCTCGTCGCGACACAGAGTGTGATCGGCCGAGGACGGCGTCGCGCGTGATCGTTCGATGCCATCGGACCAATTCTTTGGCACTGGCATTGCTGTGCTGGATTTAGCTTGAGACTCGCGTACGGAGGCCCACCTTGACCCGGCACACTCGATTCGCAACCACCTTCTTCGTTGTCACCGCGGTTTCAATCGCGACGCTCTGGCCCTCGTCAGTTTCCGCCGGCCAGGGGCGAGCTGTGCGCCGGTCGTCAGGGCAGTCGACAGGGACTGCGGTGCCGCGGTCCTCCCGGCCGTATCCGTCGCATCCAATCTATGGGGGTGGCTATTACCGGCCGTACTACCGCCCGTACTACTACTCCTCGTTCTACTACCCCTACTACTATCCGTATTACTACGGCGGCTTCTACAGCCCGTTCTATTTCAGCTTCGGCTACGGGTGGGGCTACCCGTACTACGGCGGAGCCGGATACGGATACGGGTACGGCTATCCTCCGTACTATTACGGCCCGGTTGTGTACGACAACACGGGATCCGCAAGACTGCAGGTCACACCCCGCAACACGCAGGTCTATGTCGACGGCTACTTCGCCGGCGTCGTTGACGAGTTCGACGGCTATCTCCAGCGCCTGAACGTCGGCATCGGCGAACACGAGCTGCAGCTGTACCTCGACGGACATCGGCCGTTCACGCAAAAAGTGCTGTTCACGCGAGGCGGCACCGTCAAGCTGATACACGCGATGGAGCCGCTCGGCCCCGGTGAAGCGCCCGTGTCGCCGCCCAAGCCGGTTGAACCGCCGCGCGGCGCACGCCCGAATCACTCGCCGTACGGTGAAAACCCGGGAACGATGCCCTACGATCGTCAGGGGCCCCCGCCGCGCGGTGGCCAACCATCAGACTTCGGGTCGCTCCTGCTGCGCGTCCGTCCGGGCGACGCCGATATCCTGGTCGATGGGGAAACGTGGAACGCGCCAGAGGGCCAGGATCAGTTCGTCATCGAGTTGGCCGAGGGACCACACCGCATTGAAGTTCGGAAGAACGGGTTCCAGACCTATTCGACGACCGTCCGCGTTCGACGCGGCGAGACCGTCAGGCTCAATGTCAGTCTGACGTCGGGTGGGCTCGCCGGGGAATTGTGATTTCGAAGACCGCGCCGCCCTCCGGCGCATTCGATGCCGTCACGGTCCCGCCGTGGCGCTCGATGATGGCCTGAACGATCGAGAGGCCGAGGCCGCTGCCGGAGAGCGGCGTCGCACTGCGCGCCGCGTCCGCCTTGTAGAACCGTTCGAAGATGTGCGGCAGGTGCTCGGGCGCGATGCCCGGGCCCGAGTCGCGCACCGTGAGCTTGACCCCTGCCGCCGTTTCTTCTGCCGCCAGCGCCAGCCGCCCTCCTTCGGGTGTGTGGCGCAACGCGTTAGCCGCGAGGTTCTGCAGCGCCTGCTCGAGGCGCTGGCCGTCGACGTAAACGGTGAGGTCGTGTGGCCGGACCGCCACTTCGAGAGTAATGTGCCGATCGCGAATCGCCGGCCCATGACGGTCGGCGACGCGGCCGAACAACTCCTTCACCGCGACATCCTCCAGTGTCAATGTTCCGCCGCCGCCTTCGAGGCGCGCGAGATCGAGGAGGTCGCCGATGAGCGACTCGAGCTTCTGCGTTTCATCGCCGATGATGCCGAGATACCGCTGCCGCGTCGAGACATCGAGATTCAGCTCTGGCATTGCCAGCGTCTCCGTGTAGCCACGCACTGCGGCGAGCGGCGTCATGAGCTCGTGTGAAACATCGGCGAGCAGC
>AR_comb_assmDRAFT_10003332_pt1 | contig 14218 bp, 12 predicted proteins | sample ArasoioldDNA_FD_10543 | JGI IMG/M metagenome (IMG submission 10543) | reverse complement strand
TGGATTCCAATTCATACCGGCAGGCGTCGCAGAACCGGCTATCACGTAGATCGATCCATTCAACAGAGTGGGACGACGCCATCACGCATTGATAGTCCTGGCAATGCCGCAGGTGCAGCGTATGCCCAAGCTCGTGAATGGCTTCCTTCAGCAACCGCTGTCGCAGCAACGAGTCATCCGGATCCAAACCATAAAACTCCTGCCGCAACCGAAAGGTCGAGACCACGGCGCACGGCCCGCCCATCTGCGCCTCGCCGAAAACGTATTTCAGAATCGGGATGTAAAGATCGACGTCAGCCACTGCGAGGAAACGCCAGTCCGTCGGCCGAACCAGGTTTTGCATGCGCTGCAGGATTTCGGAGGAGTGAAACTGCTGACGTTCCGCGTGGTGGCAGGGAGTTGGGTCCAGAGTAAGCGGTAGAATTTCGCAGCGAACCGGCAGTCCCCTGGGAATCGCTGCCCGCAAGTCCTCCAGCAGAGAGGCAGCAATTTTGCCGACCGGGAGCAGGTGAACAAGATTCATTGAGGCCAGTTCGCGTGATTCTAGTTCCGGCTCTCCACCGCAGCGCGCGTCCAGCCATAACGCTTCAGCTTGTGGTGCAGCGTGACGCGATCAATATCGAGCACGTCGGCAGCCCGGCTCTGGTTATAACCGCATTCCTCCAGCACCCGGAGAATGTGTGCGCGCTCCATTTCATCCAGGCTCCTGCCGGTCACGGCTGGAGAGGTGGCACTCTGCTGCTTGAAAACAAAGTCCGGCTCGCGCAGTTCGGGTTCCTGGGCAACCACCATCGCACGCTCCACGGCATTCTCGAGTTCGCGCACATTTCCCATCCAGGGCTGCTGCTGGAGTTGATTCATCGCCGCTGGAGCAACTCGTGTAATGTGCTTGTTCATCGCCAGGGCGAACTTACGCACGAAGTGTTCCACCAGCAGGGGAATGTCTTCCCGCCGGTCGCGCAATGGCGGCAGTTCAATGTGGAAGACGTTCAGCCGGTAGTACAAATCCGGCCGAAATGTGCCTTCCTCAATCATCACCTCAAGATTCCTGTTGGTAGCGGCGACACAACGGAAGTCGACCTTGATGACCTGGTTTCCTCCCACGCGCGTGATCTCGCGCTCCTGCAGCACTCGCAGCAGATCGGTCTGGGTTTTCAAACTGATGTCGCCGATCTCGTCGAGAAAAACCGTTCCACCCTCGGCAATCTCGAATTTTCCTTTCTTCCGGTATTGCGCACCCGTAAACGCGCCTTTCTCATGCCCGAACAACTCGCTTTCGAGCAGCGTCTCGGTCAACGCGCCGCAGTGAATCGCCACGAGAGGATGAAAGCGGCGCATGCTGGCGGCGTGAATGCCACGCACCACGAGTTCTTTGCCAGTACCGCTCTCGCCGGTAATCAATACGTTTGCGTCGGTAGGACCGACGGTCTCAACCGCCTCAAGGACCTTGCGGATGGCGGGACTTTGTCCTACAAGATCGCCGGGACGCGTGGCTTCGGCGACGGTTTCACGCAGGCGTATGTTTTCCTTTTCAGCCCGCTTGTGCGCGAGCGCCTTTTTCACCAGATGCGCGATTTCATCGGGGTCCAGCGGTTTGCTCACGTAATCGTAAGCGCCATTCTTCAGCGCGGTGACCGCGGTCTCCACCGAGGCGTAACCGGTCATCATGATCACAATCAGCTCGGGGTCCATCTCGTGCAACCGGCGTTGCAGTTCGATTCCATCCGTGCCGCGCATTTTGATATCGAGCAGGGCCAGGTCCCACTTGTTCTCCGCCATGCGGGTCAGGGCGTCGCTCGCGCTCTCGGCCGTGCCGATCTCATACCCCTCCTCTCGAAACCACTTCCCAAGAGAATCGCGAACGCTGAGTTCATCGTCGACGATCAGCAGTTTTCCTTGTGATTCCACGAATCATCACCTCCCGCTGAGTGCAGCGGTACTTTCTCTTGCCGGAGAGAGATCGGAATCTTCGTCCCACGGCAGGGTTACTGTGAATGTGGTTCCGCGCCCGACTTCGGATTGCACTTCGATGTCTCCGTTGTGGCGCTCGAGAATGCTGCGGCTGATGGCGAGTCCGAGCCCCACGCCGCGTCCAGTCTCTTTTGTTGTGAGGAAAGGCTCGAAGAGCCGGGTGAGAATTTCCGGCGGAATGCCGCAGCCATCGTCGCGCACCACGATACGGACCGCGTTATCATCCCGGCGCAGCTTGGTTGTGAGCCACAAATTGCCGCCCTGAGGCATGGCGTCCAGAGCGTTCATCATTAACGCCAGCAACACCTGTTCGATTTGCGCGCCGTCGCAAATGACCAGCGGAAGTTCGGGGTCCAGATCGGGCTGAACCTGGATTGCCGCGAGATCGAGTTGGTGCTGGATTAGTCGCAGTACCCGGTCGATCACCTGGTTCAGATTGGTCGGCTGAAGGTTGATCGGCGTAGTGCGAGAAAAAGTCAGCAGGTTCTTGACCAGGTCGCCGCAACGGCGGCTTTCGCTGGCGATCAGGTCGAGTGACTCGCAGATATCGCGGTGGTGGCTCTCTCCGCCATCCTCGCCGTTCATCCATTTGTGCAGCAGCTTGGCATAGGTGAGGATGCCGGACAGCGGATTGTTGATTTCGTGCGCCAGCACGGCGGCCATCTTGCCGATGGACGCCATCTTTTCGGTGTGCAGCGCGTGCTCGTGCGCTCGTTTCAGCTCACGCGTCTTCTGGTCGACTCGCTGCTCGAGCGTTCGCGTCCAGGCGACGTTTTCTTTGTGCTCTGACTTGAGCTGGCTGCTCATGGCATTGAAAGAGTGCGCAAGTTCCCCGATTTCATCCTGAGAGAGGACATCGATCTGGAATCCCAGATCTCCTGCAGCGAGACGTTCCGTGCCTCGTTCCAGGGCCTTCACCGGCCTTCCTACCACCTCCCACACAAAGAACCAACTCAGGACTGCGATCAGCAGAAGGGCGCAGCCGGTGTAGACGATCATCCGACGGCTGCTTTCGGCGAGTTGCACGTCTGCTTTCGCGAGAGAGAGGTTCGTGTCGAGAACACCGAGAATCTGCTGTTCTGCCGGATGCGCGTGACAGCTTGCATTCGAGCACGTTGCCTGATTCTCGATGGGAGTGATGATGCCGAGAACCCGGACTCCAGCGGCATTTCGATAAATGCGGAAGCGGTCGGGCCGGTTCAGCCGCGCTAAGGGTTGAGATTGTGCGTGACACGCATAGCAAGCCTCGGCGGTTTTGTCCACCACATGGTTTTGCTCCGTCGAGTTCGTCGTATACGTAATTCTTCCTTCCTGATCGAAAATACGGATCTTCTCAATGCCGGGTTCGGCTGCCATCGTCTGTATCGACCGATACAGGCCTTCCCGATCGTTCCGCAGCATGTAATCGGTGGTGCCCTGCTTGATGACGTCGCTGATGCGTTCGGCCGAAAGCAGAGTGTTCTGCTCAAGGTGCTGACGGTGCAGTCGAACGTTGAGGTATCCGAGTAGCGCGAAGATCAGGACCATCGCGCCAAGCAGAAGTATGTTGAGCTTGGCGCTCAGCGTCTGTGTTGCCCGCAACAGGCGAGCCCGGGTTGGTTCAGTCTCCGGCATGCTCCATCACCGCAGAAGTTAGCGGAACGGTAGATCGCACTCTCGGTGCGGTTTCGACTGCCAGATCGTCCTTGGGGAAGATCGGCAAGTGCTGCACAGCCACGCGGAACAAGGCGAAGCCCAGGGCGATGATCATCAGGGTGACGGAGAACTCGGTCCACTTGGGCACGTAATGATGGCCGACGTAGGTTTCGAACCCGATCAGGCTGACGTTCAGTCGGTTAGTGATGAAACCAAAGAGGCTGATGACCGACGCGAGATACAGCCAGTTCGGCGAAAGCCTTACTTTTTTGAAGCTGAGCATCGTTATCGGGATCACAAACGACAGCGCCAGTTCCAGCCACAGGAAATACGCCTCGTAGGTGGGCTGAAGGATCTGGCGCAGAAGTCCGCGATGGAAGAAATCCTCGAACCGAAGAAGTGCATTCACCCACAAAGCAACCAGCAAGGTGCCGCCCAATCGAACCAGCACCGACAGTTCAAGGTGGCGCCCCAGAGCCTTCGCGCTTTGCGTCGATTCGAAAATCGTCATGGCCAGTCCCACCGCCACCGCTGAGCCAAAGAAGAAGAAAGGTAAAGCCGGCGAGTACCAGAACGGATGAAGTTTGCTCGGCATGATCAGGTAGAGCGATCCCAGCGAACTCTGGTGCAGCGTGGAAAGCAAGATGCCGAGAACAATCAGCACAGGGTAGATCTTATGAATCCACTTAATCGGAGTTTTAAGATTGAGTCGCTCAAACACATTGGGAAGGAATTCAAAGAAGAGCACGGCCGTGTAGGTCATGACGCAAAAACCTACCTCGAACATGACCGAGTGCGGATTCATGTAAATCAGCTGGTGCCATATGAACCACGGCCGCCCGAGATCAAACAGCAGCCCAACAATGAAAAGCAGGTAACCGAGGAAAGCCGTCAGCACCGCCGGCCGCACCACGCTTCGCAGGCTCTCCACGTTGAACAGGTATACCGCGCCAACCATGCAGAATCCCCCGGCCGCCAGCATCACGCCGCAAAGACAGTCGAATCCGATCCAGAAGCCCCAGGGGAATTGATCGGTCATATTCGAAACCGCGCCCAGTCCACGCAGGTAGCGAACATAGGTCGAGTACAGCCCCAGGGCCATGATCACCAGGAAGACAACTCTCCAAAACGTAAGCTTGATCTTCATCGCGCGCTCCCGTTCCTTTTCTCTTCCGCTTCCGCGGCCGCCACTTCAGCGCGGCGATGAGAAATCCAATAGATACCTCCCAGGACCAGCGACCATATCGGAATGAAGTCTGGAATTCTGTCCATCACTTTGCCCGTATACTCCGGCAACGGAGTCTCACCGATTCGTGCTGAGGCGGGATAGCCGAACTCTTCGACGTCGACACTGGCCAGGACGAACACGCTGGTGCCGCCGACTTCGTGAAGCCCATAAATGCGAGGAACGTAGGAGGAAGGATTCTTTTGAATTCGATCCTGCGCCTCTCGGATCAGGTCGTCGCGTTCGCCGAACTTCGTCGCGCCCGTGGGACAGATTTCGGCGCACGCCGTCTGTTTACCGGCGGTCACGCGGTCCGGGCACATAATGCATTTGCGCACCCTCGGATTCAGCGACCCCCACTCGTATTTAGGAGTGCTGAAGGGGCAGGCCGCCATACAGTAGCGGCATCCAATGCATTTCCAGACGTCGTATACGACCGGTCCTTCTTTTGTCTTGTGGAAGGCACCCACTGGACAGACCGAAGCGCATGCGGGTTCTTCACAATGCATGCACAACCGCCGCATGAACTTGTCGCCGTGAGTGAGTACCGCTGTGAACTTATGGGCGGACGAAAATTCTTCTGCAGCAACCGAATCGTTGTAAGGAAGATTGTTCTGCGTCGCACAGGCCTGTTCGCACTGCTTGCAACCAATGCAGAGGGTCGCATCATATAAGAGTGCTTTACTCATGAATGATCTCTCCGGACGGATTGACGGCACGGCACAAAGGCGTCCAATAATCCTCTCGACGACGCCTGAGCTGAGTGAGGAAAGAAGGGGGCGGTTACCTGCGTCTCGCCGCAAGAAACCACAAGCTGCTCACCTCGTCAGATCAGAGACTGTCGCGAAATTCAGCAGCTTCAGACAGCTAAGAGTCTCAAGGATTAACAAACTCTCAGCCGTGACCGCTGTCACGGTTCGGCGTGACGGCAATCAATAGGCTTCGTTGGCCTTGCGCCCAGCCCCGTTGCCTTTTGCATCAAGGCGCTGATGCGAACTTCAGCAGTGCTGGCGCACAGTTGCAAGTCGTTGAGAGATATGAGAACTGCTGTCGCTTAGGTGCCACTCGCAACGAAAATTCAGCAGTTGTTGTTGCAATCCTTAACGAAAGCAGGTGTTGCAATCTTGTGCATTTCAGAGGGACTTCATGCTCGCCAGTCTCGCCAGCTCACTGCGCAGATTGAAGATGCAATCTCACCGATGCGGTCGTGATGCCTCTGATGCTCGTTGGCATGGCAATTGCCTTTAGTCAAATGTGAGTGGGCAAGGCGTAGGCGGCCACTCCGGGCGAGGTGAGTTATGACAGTCATCATGGTATTGGCGACGTTCGCAATCTTCTTATTGATCGATTACGTGCGCAGTCAGAAACAGCTGGTAAAGCAGCCGGCAGTGCAGCCAGTCATTCGTGAAGTTCCTTCCCACGTAGTCCCGGCCATGGTTGCCGGATTCCAGTTGCCGGAGAATGTTCGCTATCACTCGGGGCACACCTGGGCCCTGAGCGAGAGCCGCGAACTGGTGCGCGTCGGCATGGACGATTTTGCATCCAAGCTCGTCGGCAAAATCGAGAGCATCGCTCTGCCGCAGCGCGGACGCTGGGTTCGCCAGGGTCAGAAGATTTGGACGATCTTCCGCGATGGCAAGTCCGTCGACATGGTTTCCCCGATCGAAGGCACGGTGAGCGATGTCAACGAAGCCGTAGCGAAAGACCCGAGTCTTGCTTTGAAAGATCCCTTCGGCGAAGGCTGGATCGTTACGGTGCAGGCCCCCGATTCCAAGATCAACTTCCGTAACCTACTGGGTGGAGCACTGGCGCGCATGTGGACGGAAGATTCCGCGTTGCGGCTGCGCAAGAGAATGCCGGTCGCGATGGCCGCCGCGCTCGCGCAGGATGGCGGAGTCGCGGTGGACGACATCACTGCGCAGCTGCCTAACGAAGACTGGGCCGCGCTGACAAAAGAGTTCTTCCTTTCATAGACCCAGGACGAGGATAAGCCTCGCCCGAACCTCCTGTGAAATCGCCGTCCGGGGAAAGATCCCGGACGGCTTTTTAATCTGGGGAAACGTCAGAGGGTAGTGCGGCGGTCTCGTTACAGGCAGCGGATCGCGAATGAGAACGGACGATTAATAAGCCAACGGCGACGGCCGAACTGAGCATGAGGACTCGCAGATATTGAGCGGGTGGAACCACACGATCTCCGAAGATTGTGCGCAGCAGTCCGGAGATTGCGCTGGTGGCACAAAGCGCGAAATAAGCACGCTCCACGAGACCGCGCGAAATGCTGACCAACCATACCAGGATCGAGGCCACGATCAGGTAGATCGCGATCAGGATGAAGTCACCCACCGTCCCCGACCGGTGGATCCCAGCCTTTGGCGAAATGAATCCGTGAAATGCGATCCCCAGAAACACGATCGAGTGAATCAGCGCGATCACGGCCCGCTTGTGATTGGTGAGAACCCCAAAGTCATTCATGAGCAGAATCAAGTCTGACCGATCATTCCCTGATTCGGGCGTGACACATCGCACGAGTTCTTGTGATCGCAATCACAGAGTTCGAGTCAGTCATCTGGAATCCGCGCTTCCGAGGGTGATACCATCGCGGGCCATATGACGAACCGTACCTCATTTCTGGCGCTGTCTTGTGCCCTTGCGCTTGCTCTGAGCGCTGCCAGCCAAGCTCCGGTCCCTGCGCCCCATCCGATCGTGCTGCATGCCGCCAGGCTGCTCGACATCAAGGCGGGGAAGCTGATCAAGCCAGGCGAGGTTCTCATTCTGGGGGATCGCATTACAGAGGTCGGGCCAACTGTGAAACATCCCGCGGGAGCAGAAGTCATCAATCTGGGCGATCGGACTCTAATGCCCGGGCTGATCGACGCCCACATTCATCTCTTCCTTCATCCCGGCGCGGAAGACCTGCAGACGGTGCAGGAGTCCGTTCCGGAACGCACGATCATGGCGACCCTGGCGGCTCGCGATGATCTGATGGCCGGCTTTACCGCCGAGCGTGATATGGGGACCGAGGGCGCGGGTTCAGCCGACACCGCAGTCCGCAACGCCATCAACGAGGGGCGCATCCCCGGACCTCGCCTGCGCATTAGCGGAAACGCGATCAACCTCCTCGGCGGACATGAGGACGCCATCGGATACAACCCCGAGCAGCACATTCTTCCCAACGCGAACTACGCCAATAACGCCGACGAACTGATCGCAGTCATGCGCCAACAATTCAAAGAAGGCGCCGACTTCATCAAGATCTACGAAACCGGGGCGGATTCGATCCGAGACGGCAAGCTTTCAACTCCATATCAGTACACTGAGGCTCAGCTCGAAGCGGCGGTGAAGGAAGGCGCTCGCCTCGGCAAACGTGTGGCGGTTCACGCGACAGGAGAGCCCGGAACGCTCTATGCCGCGCAAGCAGGCGTGGTTTCAATCGATCACGCCGACCAGTTGAGCGAAGAAACCATGCGCCTGATGCAGGAAAAGCAGATTTTCGCCGTCCCCACGTTTACGATCTTCGAATACTTCGCAGAACATGCTGCTACACCTCAGCGGGGCGCGCATGAACATCAGATCCTCGATTTGAAAGTGCAAGAGTTCAAGAAGCAAATTGCCGCCGCGGTCCCGATGGCAGTCGGCTCCGACGTGGGTCCGTTTCCCCACGGAACACAGGCGCGCGAACTTGTGCTGATGGTGAAGTACGGAATGTCTCCGCTTTCCGTGTTGCAGGCAGATCTGCTGAATGGAGCGAAGCTTCTCGGATGGGAAGGACAGATCGGTTCGCTCGAGCCAGGGTACCTGGCAGACGTGATCGCAATCACAGGCGATCCTCTCGAGGACATCTCGGCAACCAACAATGTCGGATTTGTGATGAAGGGCGGGTCGATTTACAAGAAGTAAGTTCCCAAAATAGAAAAGGCTCGGCTCTTACTGCAAAAGAGTGCATAATCCTGCGCAGTTCTAATGAGAAAGAAAACGTAAGCATCTCATTCTGAGCAGTTTGCCGCGATTCCCAAATCGGTTCATTGGCTGCTGGATTGCCCCTTCCCATGTTGCTCGGCGAGTTCTCGCGAGCATTTATGACTCCTGGTAAATCCTCTGGCCTCCTAGTCGCAATTGCTCTCCTTTTCACCCTCGGCATTTGCCCCGCGTCCGTTGCCCAAGGTCCACTGCCCGAGGCGCCCATGCCCCTTCCAGCTATCGAACACCGATCGGCATTCGTCTCACTGCCGCAGCCCACTGCAAGCGAACACAAGTTCTGGGACCGAGAGAACAAAGTGTTGTTCGTCACCGCTGCCGCGTTAAACGGAGCGGACTTCGCCATCACTCGCTCTAATCTGCAGAGCGGCGGACAGGAACTGAATCCCGTCGTCCGGATTTTTGGACGCTCTACTCCGGGGCTCGCGGTTAACTTCGTAGGAGAAACGGTGGGAGTCGTATCCCTGAGCTACTTCTTCCACAAGACAGGTCACCACAGGCTCGAGCGCTGGGTCTCTGTTGTAAACATCAGTTCTTCCGCCGGTGCAGTCGGTTACGGACTGGCGCACCGATAATCCTGCAAGCGTCTCGTCTTCCCCGTTGGACTCCCGCCCTCTCTACCATCTTGGTAGTATTACCGGATCAGTTATTCTGAACCGAAGAGGCGGACATGAAGATCGCGAAAGACGTTACAGAGTTGATCGGCAACACACCGCTGGTCCGGCTGAACAAGGTCACACAGGGCTGCGTTGCCGAGGTTGTGGCGAAGCTCGAGAGCCAGAATCCTCTGGACAGCGTCAAAGACCGCATCGGCGTCAGCATGATTGAAGAAGCCGAGCGCGCCGGCAAGATCCAGCCCGGCAAAACGGTGCTGATCGAACCGACCAGCGGCAATACCGGCATCGGTCTCGCCTTCGTCGCAGCTGTGAAAGGTTACAAGCTCATCATCGTCATGCCCGACACGATGAGCCTCGAGCGTCGCGTACTTCTGCTCGCGTTCGGAACGGAAATCGTCCTGACTCCCGGTCCGCGCGGAATGACCGGCGCTATCCTCAAGGCCAAGGAGATCCTGGCCAACACTCCCAACGGCTACATGCTGCAGCAGTTTGACAATCCGGCCAATCCCAAGATTCACTTCGAAACTACGGGCCCTGAGATCTGGAACGACACCGATGGCCGCGCCGACATCCTGGTCTCCGGCGTGGGCACCGGCGGCACCATCACCGGCGTGTGCCAGTACATCAAACCGAAGAAACCGTCATTCAAAGCCGTGGCTGTCGAACCCGTCGACAGTGCCGTCTTGTCTGGTGGGAAGCCCTCGCCGCACAAGATTCAAGGCATTGGTGCGGGCTTCGTTCCCAGCATTCTGCGACGCGACTACATCGACGAAGTCGTCACTGTGACGAACGATGAGGCCATCGCCATGGCCCGCCGGCTTCCGCTGGAAGAAGGATTATTCGTCGGCATCTCCTCCGGAGCTGCGGTCGTCGCCGCCCTGAAGGTGGCAAAAAAGGCGGAGAATGCCGGCAAAATGATCGTCGTCATCATTCCTTCTTTTGGCGAGCGCTATCTCAGCAGCATTCTTTTCCAGGAACTGCGGGAGAAAGCGCTGCAGATTCCGACCGTGGAACTGCCGCCGGCCTGACGAGCCTTCATGCCGCACCTGCTATGGCTAATTCGCGAAGACGTGACCAATGTAATGGATCACGATCCCGCGGCCAGGTCTCGCCTGGAAGTCCTTCTTTGCTACGCGGGCCTGCATGCCGTCTGGTTCTATCGCCTGAACCACTGGCTCTGGAATCATGGTCTATTCCTGTTCGCGCGCTGGCTCTCCGAAGTTGCCCGCTGGCTGACCGGTATCGAGATTCATCCCGGTGCGAGGATCGGTCGCCGCCTGTTTATTGATCATGGTATGGGAGTGGTGATCGGCGAGACGTCGATTGTTGGCGACGACGTAACCTTGTACCAGGGAGTCACTCTCGGAGGCACCGGCAAGGAACACGGCAAGCGGCATCCGACGCTCGAAGACAACGTAGTCGTCGGCGGAGGCGCGAAAATTCTAGGCAATATCATCGTCGGCAAGAACTGCCGCATCGGCGCAGGGTCCGTCGTGCTGCGCAATGTTCCCGATAATTCGACCGTGGTTGGCGTCCCCGGCCACATTGTTTTCCGGGAAGGCAAGCGCGTCGTCATCACCGATCCCAAGCAGATCAACGATCCTCTCTCCGAAGCTCTAGCGTCAGTGGCGACTGAAGTCAACAAACTCCGCGAGCGAGTCCAGAGGCTGGAAGGCGCGGAGGACATGAAAGAGCCCGTGCCCGAATCCCTGCAGCGTCTGATGGACGATCTCGACTACCAGATTTAGGCTCGCGGACGTAAGATGATCCGTCCCTGACCATCCCACGCGGAGGACCGCACGGTGAAAACAATTATTTCCGCCGTTCTTTTTTTCTGCATCCTTCCTTTTGGTTTAGCAGCCGAGAAAAAAGACGAGAAGGCGACGCCAGCCCAATCCATCGATGAACTTCGCCAGCAACTCGAGAAGATTCTCACAGACAGCCACACTCCCGGAGTTTCGTTGGCCATCGTTCACAAGAATGGCCCGGAATGGGTGGCTGGCCTGGGTCTAGCGGATGTTGCGAGCAATCGTGCCAACACAGCGGATACTCTGTTCCGTATCGGATCTACGTCAAAGGCATTTGCATCGTTATCGATTCTTATGCTCGCCGATCAGGGAAAACTCTCTCTGGACGACCCTGTTCACCAACTTGCTCCCGAGGTGTGGTTCGAAAACCCGTGGGGATCGACGGATCCTATCCGCGTCGTTCACCTGCTCGAACACACGACCGGCTGGGACGACATGCATCTCCGCGAATATGCGAAGCAAGCGCCCGACACGATGACTGTGCGCGAGGGCCTCGATTACGACCACCACTCCCGCACTTCGCGCTGGCCGCCGGGTACGCGCATGGCGTACTGCAACTCCGGCCCTCCCGTCGCCGCTTACATTGTCGAGAAAGTCACTGGCCGGCGCTTCGAAGATTTCGTGCAACAGAACCTGTTTGGCCCGATCGGCATGAAGACCGCCACCTACTTCGAATCGGCGCCGGGTACAGCAACCACGCTCTATCACACCGATGGCAAAACTCCCTACACCTATTGGCATATCCTGTTGCGCCCGGCCGGATCGATCAATGCCTCCGCCAACGACATGGCCGCGTACGTTCAGTTCTATCTGAATCGCGGCGCGGTGGGAGGAAAGCAGATCGTGTCCGCCGCTGACATCGACCGCATGGAAATTCCCACGAGCACTTGGGCGGCTAAAGACGGCCTGAAGTTCGGCTACGGGCTCAGCAACTACCTGACCGTCGAAGACGGATTCGTCTATCACGGACACAATGGCGGTGTCGAAGGCGGCCTCACCGAGATGACTTACATGCCCGACAATGGCGTAGGCTACTTTTTCAGCATCAACAGCGGAAATGGCGATGCCTTCGAAAAAGTCGGCAAGGCGATCCGCGCCTACATCACGAATATGCTGCAGAGGCCGGCTCTACCGCCCCAAGCGCCGCTCCCGGCGAACGCTTCCGACTACGCCGGATGGTATGAACCGAATTCGCCCCGGGTCGAACTATTCCTTTTTCTCGAACGCCTGCTCGGCCTTTCCAGGGTTCACTTCCAGGACGGAAAGCTCATAATCTCCTCGCTGGGCGGGAACGAAACCTTCTTGCCCGTGACCGGAACACAGTTTCGGCACGTACCGAAAAAAGATGCCCCGTACCCTGTTCCGACGCTTGAACTGCTCAGGGTCAATCCCGAGGGCCGGTTCATCCAGGCGGAACAATCAACCATGAAGGCAATTCCTGTATGGATGGCCATGGTTGAAATCCTGGCCACAGCATTTGTGGCGCTCTCCATTCTTGCGATCATTGTGTACGCGCCTTTCTGGCTTGTCGCCGGCATCAGCAAGCGGCGCCGCCGTCCTGCCGAGCGGGCCCTGCGTTTGTGGCCGTTGCTGGCGGTGCTCAGCCTTCTGGCGATCGTGGGCCTCTTCATTCTTTGCGGCGATGATCTGATTGATCGCCTGGGAAATCTCACCGTCTGGTCTGCTACTCTCTGGGCACTAACTTTGGTTTTCGCCGTGACTTCGGTCGCGAGCGCGTTCTATTCCTGGCAAAGTCCTTCCGAGCGCGTTCGCCTAAGGGTTTGGAAGTTTTCGATGATTGTCTCCGCTGCTCTGCTGATCGCCACCGGGTACTTGGTATATTGGGGATTTATCGGAGTGCGAACGTGGGCCTAACGAGGCTTGCGAACACTTTGACAAAGACGGGTACGCGCATTTAATGTTCCGTTGCGTAAACGTTTACGCAAAAGTGTGCTTCTGATCAGGCAATAAACGTCCCATTCTGCCCCCATGCTGCTTAAGACACTCCGCGAAGAGGTGCTCGAGGCAAATCTGGAACTAGTCCGTCGCGGACTTGTTGTCTATACCTTCGGAAACGCCAGCGGCATCGACCGCAATGAAGGCCTCGTCGCTATCAAGCCGAGCGGCGTCCCTTACGAGGAGCTCAAACCCGAGCACATGGTGGTCTGCGATCTTGAGGGAACGGTAGTCGAGACCAAGCTTCGCCCATCCTCCGACCTCGCCACGCACCTCGAGCTCTACAAACACTTCCCGACTGTCGGCGGCGTCGCGCACACGCATTCAGAATTCGCCACCGCCTGGGCTCAGGCCGAGACGCCGATCCCGTGCTTTGGCACCACGCACGCCGACTATTTCCACGGATCGGTTCCGGTAACGGAGCCCCTCACTCCCCAGGAGATCGCCGCCGATTACGAACTGGAAACTGGCAAAGCCATCTGCCGCACGTTCGCCAAGGTCGATCCGGATTCGATTCCCGCAGTTCTGGTGGCCGGGCACGCTCCCTTCTGCTGGGGACCAACCGCCGCCGATGCCGCTCACAATGCCGTCATTCTCGAGTACGTTGCCCGCATGGCATCACACACGCTTCAGATCAACGCTGAATCCCGGCCGCTTGCCCGCGCATTGCACGACAAGCACTTTTTGCGCAAGCACGGCCGCAACGCCTATTACGGACAGGTCAAGACACAATGAATCTTGCTCTGCTACTCCTCAGTTCCAATACCCTGGTACATCTCTCAGCAGTCGACCTCGTGATCATCGTATTCTACTTTGCCCTGGTCCTGGGTATTGGTTTCTACCTGAAGGGACAGGCCAACACCGGCGAAGACTTCTTCATGGCCGGACGCGAGATGACCGCCTGGGTTGCGGGCTTGGCATTCCTTTCGGCGAACCTGGGATCACTCGAACTGATGGGATGGGCCGGCAATTCCTATAAGTACGGAATTCTTGCGGCGCACTGGTACTGGATCGGCGCGATCCCCTCGATG
>AR_comb_assmDRAFT_10628492_pt1 | contig 14221 bp, 10 predicted proteins | sample ArasoioldDNA_FD_10543 | JGI IMG/M metagenome (IMG submission 10543) | reverse complement strand
GCAGGGAAACCAATTGAATAACAACTGAATTCGATCAATACACAACATGAAAGGCAGTGGTCATGACAGCACCAGTGACGGCCGACAACGTACTCCAGTTGATCGCGCCATCGCCACGAGTGAGCGGCTCGATTCTGCGGGCGAAGCTCGGAACCACCCTTCCCACAACGTCTTCCGACGATATAACCGGTGGCGCAGGCGGGTTCATCGACCTCGGATTCGCCAGTGACGCCGGGTTGAAGCAGAAGGAAGAGCGAACGGGCACAGACGTTTTCGTGTGGGGTGGCGACCTCGTTGGTACCTTGCAGGAAAAGTACTCTCGCACAATGACTTTCACGCTGATGCAGTTCATGAACACCGACGTGCTGGCCACGGCGTACGGTATCAACAACGTGTCGGTCATTCCGGCGACAGCTACCGAGGGCAAGGAAATTGCCGTCAAGCTGAACCCGAACCTGTTGGATACGGTGTCTTGGATATTCGATGGGTTCTATCAGGATACGTTGGCGCGCATCGTGATTCCCATCGGCCGGGTGACGCAGATCGGTGACGTGGACATCACGCACAAGACGTACACCACGATTGAGTGCACGCTGAAGGCCTACCCCGACAGCTTCAAGAACCACGGTTACCTGTACCTCAACGACGGCCAGACGACCGGCTAGGATCATCATGGGAAAGTCAAGTGCGGCAAAGGTTTTGGAAGATACCGACTTTGCCGTAGAGGCCAAAGAGCCAGAGCCGATCATCATCAGGGATGTCGAGTTGCCGGTCGAGGATGTCGAGGATGTCGAGGCCGAGGCACCCGTTGAGGACAAGAAATCCCCGTATCCCGAAGGGACAGAACTCTTTTCATGGACACCCAAGTCGGGCGATGAAATCCTGGAATTCCCAATGCATTTCGACAAGCCTGACAAGGTGTGGCTGTGGGACCAGGGGCAGTTGCCGTTCCTGTCGCAGACCTTCCGGTGGATGGAAAGAGCCAAGGTACCCAAGGAGATTCAGCGAAGGGCATGTGCTCTGCCCGACGATGAGTACATGGACATGTTTACGGCGTGGTTCAAGGCAATGGGTGGTGGTGCGACACCGGGGGAATGATGCAGCTCGTCCACATCATCGCTACGCGATGGCATGCGGTCGAGCGCGACCTACTGGCACTCGGCTTTCGGGCCGACGACATCGGTACCTCGAAACTCACGCTATGGGAACTGATTTCGATTGTGATAGCGGCCCCGCCCGGTTCTGCTGTTCACTTCGCAACCGGCTCTTGGTCGAAAGAGGCTGAGATGCTTGCGAATCTGGGTGAACAGCAGGCCGGGCTCGTTTCGCTGTCTGGTCGCTATCCTCGGCCGGGAGTTCAATATCAGCCTGCCACAAGGGTTTCCGTTGACGAGAAACCCGCTTTCGGTATTCAGCTTCAGGGCATGACCGTCGACGAGTTGACGGCCAAGCGTAAGGCTCACTTCGCAAAAGCTAAGGTAGACAATGGCTAACGACATTAACCTTGCGGCACTATGGATTCCGGTCATGCCGGAAACGTCCAAGCTTGCGCCCGAGATGCAGAAGGCTGGCGAGGCTGGCAAAAAGGCGTTCCTGCAAGGCTTTTCGGGTGGCGGTGCGTCACCTGAGCAGCTAGGGCAGCAGTTCGCGCAACAGTTCTCGAAGTCGTTCAGCTCGACATTCGAGGGTCTGCCGATGCCTGAAACCATGAAGAAGATCATGGAATCGGTGGGCAGCGAGACGAAAACCACTGAGGCGCAACTGGTTAAACTCAAGAATACTGCTGCGTCGACCTTCGAGGCATACAGTAAAGCGGCCCAGAGTGCGGCGCACTATCAAGGCGAATTAACAAGGCTCACAGAGGCTTACAACAAATCGGTGAGTGAGGGCAAGCCGGTCGCGTTCCTGCATGAGCAGGCGGTCAAGGCCGAGGAGCTGCACCGGCAGTCGCTCACCACACTGACCCAGACGCAACGCCAATACACCGAGGCCACAACAAGATTGAGTGCGGCGCAGGGCGAGTCCGCTCGGGCCAGCCAACTCATGACAGCGGTCGTCGGCGGATTGGCCGGTGCTTTCGCGACACTCGGAATTGAAGCTGTCACAAAGGGTTTCGAGCTGCTGGTCGAGGGTATGCACAAGGCGGTCGAGGTCGGTGAGGAGGTCGTCAAGTTCACCGTCGAGGCAGGCGAGAAATTCGAGGGCATCGCGCACCAAATCACTTTGTTCTCAGACGCTTCCGGTGAGGCGTTCGAGAAGCTGGAGGGTAGTGCGGCGAAAGTCTTTGGGGAACTTGACGTTAAGGGTGACGATCTCGGAAAGACGATGGCCATCCTGAGCAAATCCCTTGGGCTGGAAGCTGGCCCAGCACTGGAGCAATTGACACGCCACGTCGAGGAATTAGAGGGACGGTTCGGCAAGCTGGATATTTCCGCACTGGCGGCATCGTTCTTTCAGTTCGGTATCAGTGGCGAGGATGCCGACAGGCACCTGGCCTCGATACTCCAAAGTTCAAGGGAGGCAGGTGTTTCCTTCGCCGACGTGGCTGCCGGTATGAAGACGCTTGGGCCAACGGCGATTGAGTTGGGCATGAGTTACGACCAGGCCGGGAAGTTCCTGGCCGATATGACTCAACGTGGCGAGACGGCCGTAACCGTAGTCACCGCAATGGAACACGCGCAAGACACCTTCACCAAGAAGGGTCTGTCGTTCAAGGACGGTATGGCCGAGGCTGCCAAGGAGATTCAGAATCTGGTCGACTCCGGTGACAAGGTTAACGCAGATGCGTTGGCGCAGAAGCTGTTTGGGCGTCGGTGGAATGAAGCACTCGAGATGATCAGGGACTTTCAGGACACCATGGCGGCCACGCCAGAATCGTTGGCGGGCACCAGCTCTGGTATTGATGATGTTGTCGATTCTACTCAAAAGCTGAGCGACAAGTGGGAGAACCTCAAGCATCAGGCCGAGACGGTGTTGGCACCACTGGGCACGCTGATCCTCGAAAAGCTCGGCGGCGCAATAGAAAACGTCTCGAATGTCTTCAGAGACAAGCACGACGAGATTGTGGCGAAGGTGCGTGACATCGGTCACTCGTTCATCGACATGTTGCCTGACATCAAGGATTTCGTCGAGACGTCACTGAGACTGTTTGGCGCACTGGCGAATCCGCTCAAGGAAATGCTGGTTCTCACCGTACAGACCGCTCTGGGTGTTGCCGATGTTTACGCGATGATCACCGGCAACGACAAGCTGCACGACTCGATTGCGAAGTCGGCTGAGTCACTGGACAAACTCGAAAAGTTAGACATAGGAAAGATGTTCGGCGATGCGGCCGACAAGGTGCATGACTTCGACATCAACACACAGGGATTGAACAGCAGTCTTGATGACCTGATCGACAAGCAACATGAGTCGTCCCAAATCCCTGCTCCCAACGTGCCTTTCGGGCCGGGGCTGCCCAATCCGCCATCGATTACACTGCCGCCACCGGGGGCACCGGGCGCTAAGCTGCCCTCGGGCACGCCGCCCACACAGGGACCGATACCCGTTGCGCCCAAGCCTGGGCCACCGGGGTCGCCCACCGACATCTTTGGGCCTCAGGGTGCGCTCGGTGCACCGGGAACTGCCATGCCGCCCAGCATCGTTGGGCCGCAGAACCCCTTGACGCCGCCCAGCGTGGCCGGTCAAGGTTTCGGCAACTATGGTGCCATCAGTGCCTACCTCGATTCCAAGAATGTCGACTCGATCAAAAACTATGCGCGGCAAGTCTTCCCGTGGGCAGACAGTGAGTGGTCGGCTTTCGTGTGGCTGGTCGAGCACGAATCAGGCTGGAGCACAACGGCAACGAGTTCGATGGGGGCCAAGGGTATCGGGCAGTTCATGCCACAGACGTTCGCCAACTACGGCTACCCCGGTGGAACTACTGATGCCGCAACACAATTGGCGCTGATGTTCGAGTACATCTACAACCGCTATGGCACGCCGAGTGCCGCTGTGGCGCAGTACTATAACCATCCTCGGGGCGAAGGTTCTTATGCCGCAGGCGGTTCCATCAAGGGTGACATGGGTTCGATCCTGATGGCGTTGCTGGGCGGTTCTCGTGGTACTGACACGGTGCCGATCTGGGCGACACCCGGCGAGACGATGATGAACGTCGGTGCCTCGCAGATGTTCGGCCCGATGCTAAAGTTCATGAACGCCAAGGGTTTACAGGGTGGTGGTGGTACCGGTTCGTCGGACTATGCGGCTTCCGGTGCAGGCAATGACATCGCCGGTGTCGACCCGCAAATCGTCGCCATGACCGCTATCGCAAATCAGATGGGGCTCACGCTCACTGCTGGCAAGTCGGGACACGGCACGCACGACATCGACCAGGGTTACCACGATACCGGCGAGGCCGGTGATTTCAGTGACGGCTATCAGACCGAGGGTGAGTATCAGTTTGCGCTATTTGTCATGCAGCACTACGGTTCTCAGTTAGCGGAGGTTATCCATGATGATCCGAGACTGCCGCAACTGATCAAAGATGGCCGGGCAGTGGACAAAAGCTTTTACGGTGCCGACACGCTGGCCGGTCACCGGGACCATGTGCACGTGGCAGTGCGTGCGACACAAGCACTTACGGATCAATTGACACCGGGTTCACAGCCGCTGGTGCCAGGCAGCCCTGGCACGAGTATGAACATGTCCTACAACCCGGCAGGCAATGTGGCACCGGGCTCGAAGGGCCAATTCCCTGGTATGCCAGGACAATACGGCGGTTACGGTGCCTACGGCGCAGAGACGTACGACGAGGTGGCGCGCAACGACAAAGCGGTGCGGGACGCACAACAGCGGGCCAGCGACATGGACACGGCGATCACTCAGAAGCAGGCCGACATCACCAGGTTGCAAGGTGAAGTTGACAAGATCAAAGCGCAACCCGGTCTGTTGCAGGATGACGAGAAATTAGCAAGTAGCACAAGGCAATTGGCTGACGCACAGACCGACCTGGCGCGCTTGCAACGTGAGCGCACAGACCAGGATTCGACTATCGCCGACGCGCAGCGTAAGCAACTGGAGGACTATTACAAGGCACCCTCGGGCGCACCCAAGGATCGACGCCGAACAGCAACGGGCGTAGAGGCTTTCGAGGATTTGGGTAGCGGGCTGATGAAGGGGATCGCCGATGAGCTGGGCCTCGGTGACATCTTCGCCAAGCCGCCATGGGAATGGGGAATTTTCAAACTTGCTGCGGGACTGACGAATTGGGGCATCGGTACGGCCAACGCGTGGGCCAACGAGGTAGGCAAGGGGCACACCGGAATGACTGGCTTCCAACCGATTCCAGGGTGGGACACCGAGAGCGGCAGTGGTGGCGGGCTCAACCTCGGCGGTATCAGCCTGCCCAATGTCGCCAACTTGGTGAACCCGAATGTCAGTGCGGGACCGAACATTTCAGCCACGAATACGATTCCCTCGCCCGGCTACGGGCAGCCCTACGGGCCAGCACCGGGGCCGGTCAACAGCAACAACCTGATCGTCAATCAGAGCGGGATGAATATGTCTGACGTGCAAGGGATGAAGGTTGCCGACAACGCCCGTAACAATGTCGTTGTAAACAACGCCGGTATGCCGCAGACAGGAGCCTGAAATCGTGGTTGCCCCAATCAATCCCATCCCCATCGGGGGATACACCAACGCCGGGTTGCTGAATCCTGTTGAGGTAGCACACTATTCAAACTTTTATCATCAGCCCGAGTACCTACAGGCACTCGACACGATGTTCATCTATATTGACCCGTGGGGCAACATCTTTCACCTTAACGGGCCGTTCGCGGGCAAAGAGGGTGTGCAGCTCGGACAGACCATGATGGGCGAGCACCATCTACCCTTCGAGCAAGTCATCACCGAGTCGGCATACCAGCTCGGCGCGACCATCGAGCGAACCAATATCATCAAGCGGCTCATCGATTTACGCGTGGTCATCGGTAAGGCCGGGATGAACAACCTGCTGTATCGAATCTGTGAAGATCGTTGGTGGGCAGGGCAAGTCATCGATCAGCCAGGCTGGCTCGGATGCTTCACCCGGCATTCCGGCTGGCGCTGGATTCAGGTATGGCCGTTCAAGACCGTTGACACGTCACAGAAGCTGGACCCGGCAGCCTACGGAAACAATATGTGCCAGTGGGATTTACAGTGGATCGCACCACGCCCGTACTACAGCAAGCCAGCGTTCTACAAGACATGGAAGGCCATCGAATCCGGCCCGCCCGAAACCCTCGATGTCACAGATGCGCTGGGAATCGTTACAGGACAACAGGATTGGTACTTCGGCCGGATAGTGCTGGCCAATCAGGGCGACATGCCCACGTACGTCGTTTATCTCATCGACGGTGCGGGCGATTGCCAAGTGTCCGATAACAATTCGGATCGGCTGGTGACGTTGCCGACGCTGTACGACGCCGACGGTCTGGGTATGGTGAACACCGATCCGGTCGAGCGCACACTGACTACGGCCAACGATCCGCACGACAACCTGTTCTACAAAATCGCAAGAGCCGCAGGGCTTTTCAGGTTCCTGCTGGCCGGTATCGGAGATCGGGGCGAAGCCTGGTGGGAGCGTGGGTATTGCCGGTTCATGTACCCCATTCCGCCACATACGGTGTGCAACTTCAAGATTCGGCACACTAACCCCAACGCCAAGGTGACTGTCGTTGTGGGCCAACGCTATCAGAGGTCACGGTAATGCTCGGCATTAGCTTCAGTAAGCTGTTAGATGGACTGTTCACCGAACCCGTTGGTGCACAGGGTGTTCCATCTATCGACACGCACCCGATGGCGGCGCTGAACTACATGCACAACAAGAATCGTGCCATTGTTGAAGCGTCCCAACAACGTCCGATGATTCGGCTGGCCGACAAGAACCTGAAGATCATGACCGAACTGCGTGAGGAGATGCAGTGCGAGTACGAGGAACTCGCAGCCGATACAGCGCAGGCCAGATACGTTGTGCGATATGACAATTGGGTTGTCGACTACATCGTCAACCAGACCCGTATCGACGAGGATTTACACCTGATCATCGATCCCATTCCGACAGACCGGAACTGGCGCACGCGATGGGGCGGCAAGGTCAAGACGATCAACGTCCAGCGACACGACGATGGCACGAGTACCGTTGAGCTGATTGCCTTTTCGATGCGGGAGCATGCCAAGAACCTGCTCTTCGCCAGTAACCCGTTCTTCGCACCGGAGATACAGCTGCCCCGAATGTGGGTGCTACCAGGGCCAATTCGGACAATTCTGTTCATTTCGATGTTCGTCAACCTGGCTCGGCTGTTCTTCCCCGGTCTGTCCACCATCACCAATGCGTTCAACCCGTTCTCGTGGATAAACCCTTTGAACATAACGGGTTTGGAGAATCTTGACCCGTTGGCGTGGCCCATCCAGGTAGCGTTCGTGAACCCTGGGCTGGACACCTCGATGTGGCAGGTGCTCGGTGCGCAGTGGACAACGTGGCACGATGCGACGGCCGAGATACTGGACGACTCCGGTTGCATCCTAAGGGCTTACACGTGGTTGGACGAGGACGAGGACAGCCCGCACACAGAGTTGAGCGACCTTGTTAACCTGCTGCCCAACGTGATTCGCGATCCGCTGTCGAAATCCATTCGGCCGCTACGCAATTGCGTCATCTTCGCTATCGAGGACTGGTCTGGCCATGAGGGACCAACGGGCACACCGATTGACGGGTTGCTGGAGACTGTCGGCGTCACGCTCGATGACCTGTTCAGCTCAATCATCTTTGACGCCAACACAGGTCAGACGCTCGACGGTGAAACTATCTATGACACCGATGGTGTCACGCCGCTATTCCAGACCCTGTTAGGTGTGAAAGTTCCACCACCCAAAGTGATTTGGCGTGACGGTCAGTTCACGGCGGTAGTCGAGGCCTCGCACACGCTCAACAAGGGACCAGCCCGCACGCTGATGACCGGCGGCCGTTCGCCCACCATTGTGAACGAACTCCAGACCTTTGGAATCCGTTACGGCTTAAGCCAATTGAGTGAAATGATCAACGCTGCCATCGGCACGTTCGTCAACACGGCGTGGGAGATGCCTGCCACGCCAGGACTAGAGAACGTGTACCAGGGTCAGCTCGACAACACCGTGCTCTGTTGGCAGCGCATCACTGATCCCGTAAGAGCCTTGTGGACAGGCGATTTGGCGTTTCAGGAATTCTTCGAGAAGGGGCATGGTGTCGCGTACACGCTCGCCGGGTTCCTGACACTGGAGCAAGCACGTTACAAGACAAGGGCTTTCCATGGATTCCAGGCCACCATCCGCAACGGCATGCCGTGGGTGGTGGACAAAGACATCCGGCTCGGCGAGCGTGGTGGATGGGAGTTCGATCAGGTTATTTACGTCGATCAGCTCAAGGGCATGAAGCGTGGCTGGGATCGCCTAAAGCCTGTTCTCGCAACGGTTTCCATCGGTGACAGCAAGGGCAAGGATGACCCGTTCATGCGTGGCATGCGGGCATTGCAGGCAGTGTACTCACTGCTGGGGAACTTCTTGGGAGAGGGAACGGTATTCGGATGAGCGGCAACAACTTAGCGCGACTGACGCCGGAACAGCGTGGGGCGCTTGCTGATTGGGCTCGAGCCATGCAGGCGGCAGCGCCGAGGATTCAGGAGATCGGCAAGACGGCCAAGGACATTCGGGACGCCATCGTCAACGCGCCACAGTGGCGCATCGTCGAGGGTGAGCCGCTGCCTGGCCACGAAATACCAACGGAGACAGTCGATCCCTGGAATACCGGTGGGCCAACCGTCAATTACGTCGATCACATCGAGCCAATCAACGAACGGAGAGAGTCGTGACTTATCCTCAGTACCAAGCACTTTCAGTGGGCGACATCATCCCGCTGGCTACCGTGCTGACCAACACCTACTTCATGGGTGTGGTCACAGACCCCAACGTGCCCAACCAATTTGCCGCCACCATGGAGATGTTCGGTGACACGGCGGTGATCACGGTGCCGGTGCTCGTCGGGCCACCGGGCAAGCCCGGCGAGCCCATGTTCGCACTGCGATTCCAGAACGATCCGTTGACGGTTTACCCTACGCCGCAAGACCTTCCGACGTTGACCAACACCGAAGCCGACATCGGCAAGTACTGGATATTCGCCACCAGGGATGAAGAGGGCAACACTATCGGCACGGCGATGTACGTGTGGTACGGAACGGAATACCGGCAAATGCCGGTGGGCTCGCAAGGTCCACCGGGACCGTACCCGGTCATCGATCCGTTACTTGTGGCAGAGCCACCGGGATCGAACAACGGGCCTAACGGCGAGTCCTCGTGGGTCGAGGTGGCCGGTGGCATCGCCAATCCGACGTGGACCCTGCATGCTGCGTATCCTATTGGGCCACAAGGACTTCCGGGCAACGCACTGTCGCAGGCCGGTGACGTTGATTTCGTCACGCGAGCACCGGCACCCGGCGATTTCCTGGTGTGTTCCAATCGGGTCAACGCGGGCGGCAAGCCGATCTGGGAGCCTAAGACGCTGGGAATGATTGTGCCGCAACCGATGACGATCCCCGAGGCGGCGTTCCAGTCGTACGCCGGTATCTCGGGTGCCTCGCAGACGGTGTGCACGTTCGCCTGCCCGGTGCTGCAATTCCCTTGGAAGCCTTGGGTTTTCGGTCAGCTCAAGATATTCGGTTTGCAGCTCTCGGCGACCCCGATGCTGGTCGGCGCAGAGGTCAGGCTCGGTGCACCGGATGGCACGATCATCGCTGTCGGACATGGAAACGCTTTCGGCACAGTCACTTTGATCCCGCACACCAGTTCACCGGACCAGCCCAACCTGGCCATGTCGCCCACCAATGCGCTGGCCAAGGTGCCCGCCAATCATGTTGGCAATGCTGGCACCATCTATGTCAATGTGATAAATGAAGGCCTGGTGGGCACTTTCAACTTCAACCCTGAGGATGCACAGTTGAGCCTGCTCCAATTGCCGGTTCCCGCATAAGGATTCGAGATGCCTAGGTCTGTCAGCATCATCCCCGCTACGCGCCGCAAGGTGCCGAACGATCCGACGAACCGAATGTCGTTCGACCTCAAGCGATTTCTGGATACCTATCCGTTCTCGCTGGAGAACGTCGAGGAGCTGGTCACTCAGGCGGTCAACGAACTGTTGCAAGCGTTGGAAGCGGTCACCGGCATTGACATCATCGACGTGGCCAACAAGTTCTTGTTGGCCTTCGGTGACCTCGACTTCTCTTCTCCTTCAGCGTTTTTCGAGAGTCTCGTGCAGGCCATCGGCGAGTTCTTCAACATTGACACCACCGGCCTGCTCGGGCCGGACAGTCCGCTCAATGCACTGAACCTGTTCAACCTGATTCCCACAGACTTGTTGGCGCACATACCATTCTCGAATATCGGCAGTTACGTCACTAACCTGATTGCCGACCCGAATTTCCTTGATGCAGAAGGCTTTTCGGGACTGGAGCAGTGGTTCCACGATGCGACCGGTGGGTTCAACGGTACCGGTGCAGCATGGACCAACGCCGATGGAACGTCAAAAGAGTTGTTGGGCAATCTGATTCCGGTATCGGCAGGCCAGGTGATGCCGATCAGCGGGCGGGCACTGTGGCAGGGACTCGTCGGCACCGGGCTGCCGGTTGCGTTGGGAGTCACCGGATATGGGGATACCGGCGCAGTGACGCAACAGGTCATCGCATCGCATGCCGCTACGCCGTCGACCATCACCGACTGGATCATGCTGGCCGGTTCATTCACGGTGCCCGACAACGTAACTGGGATACGCACCCGGCTCATCGTGGGCTCGACAGCGACGGCCGGGAAGGTGTCGTTCTCCACCATGTCGGCAACCAAGACGCAGACGGTGTTTCAGCGGTTCATTGCCGGAACCGATGCTGGCACAACGCTTACCGATGATGTCACCAACCTGTTTACCGGAATCGTCACCAACGCAATGGAATTGGTGAACAAGGCTGAGCTGCAAGACTTTAACGATCTGGTGTCGACCATCGAGGGCAATGTCGCAGAAGGCTTCGAGGACGTGGGCGACCGGCTGAGCGCGTTCCTTGATAGCCTAAGTCCGTTGAACGCCAACAACATTAACCTCGGCGCTATCGCCGATCAGTTCGTCCCCGGCCTGGGCACCATCAACGACAACCTGGTGACCAACATCGGCAACCTCACCGGCAGTGGGTTCGACATCGCGAAAGTCGCGGAAGTCCTTATGGGGCAGACACATTCAATTATCGAGGCGGCTGCCGGTGTCACCAACATGTTCGCTCGACTGTCCAACCTGGAGAGCAAGGTATCGGCGCTGCCGGTGGCCTCGGGCGGCACCGGAAGTGGCACTGCCGCAGGCGGATTGGTGGGAGTCACCGACACTGACACCTTGGAGCGCACCAGCTCATCCAGTCTCGGTACTACCTGGCTCACGTCTTACTCAGGGGGAGCGGGCATTTGGGCCACACCCAACGGACATGATGCGACGTTCGCGACCAGCGGCACCCAGGATCGCGAGTTCCTGTGCATCCGTAACAATCCTGCAATCCTGCGTAGCGCAACGGATTACCAGCGGGTCACGAGCGAACTGTCGTCCAAGTCGACCCGGTTCTACGATGCGATCCTCGGCACGTACAACTACTGTGGGCATGACGATGTATGGCTTCGAATCTCTGATGACACAACATCTTTGGCGAATGTCACGGGTATCAGGATTCGCTACGGCGGCGACGGCTCGCTGTCCATTGTGCGGTTCATCAGCGGCAGCCCGACCACACTGAAATCCCTGAGTACTGGCGGCATTTCGCCACCTGGTCCCGGTGCCAACCTGATCGGCGAGGCCGGTGACCTGCCCAATGGCGTAGCCCGGTACTTTCGCGCAAAGGTCGGTGCCTCAATACGTTTGGATGTTGTCGAGACAGGCACGGCTTCCGGTTTGGGCGCAGCGTTCCGGCGCTGGGGTCATGGCGGGCGGGCCGAGGGGCACCTGTTGCCGTTGCCGGGTCAAGAGGCACCCGGCGGTCTGCACTACTGGAACGGGATGGACCAAACGCAGTGAGCTGGTCCGTGAATCCTGTTATGGCACAACGACAGACCGGCCCATCATGGGTGGAATCCATTGTCACGCAACCACGCAGGCGTTATGGCAGTTGGTTCGCGTTACTGGAGAAGGTCGTTCAGCTACAGGGTGACGGCAGCTTGAATGCTGTTCTCGTACCGCATCTTTCAAAGCAAGCCGGGTTCGCCGGTGGCGGTGCGCTGGCTGCGGTGGCGGCACCCCGCAAGACGTGCCTGGTGCCGCTGTCCGGTGACGGCTCGCTGATCATACCGGGATTTGAAACACATTCGTGCACAGCCAATTTCATCGGTGGCGGCGAGTATGCAACATTCCTCAACGATGGGCTGACAGCGATAGTCCAGCATGGTTACCCGGTAAGTCTTTCCGGCAGTGGCGCTTTCGCTGCCACTACGGCCGGTGGGTTCCTGGCACCCGATGGCCTGTCGGCGGGTGTGCAGCCGCTTTACTCGAATACAGGTAGTGGCACAGGCACTTTGGCGTTTGCGCTCAGTCAGAAGTACGCCATCGGTACGAACCTGTCTGGGGATGGAAGCCTAACGGCTATGGCCGCCAAGGTAACTCAGAGTTCGCCTGCGTTCTCCGGTGGCGGCAGCCTGTCGGCTACGGTGTCGGGCAGTGTCAATGCGGTCACCATCGTCGGTGCGGCGGTCGCAGCCGAGGCGACGTCAATTACGTTGCCCGCCCACAACGTTGGTGATCTGATCATCATGGCGGCAGCAAGACTGAGTAGTGCGATCACGAAACCCACTGCGGGCGGCACAGTTCCGAACTTCATCGACATCGACAACGGTGCCGGTGGTGGCACGGTCAACGGGCGTACCGCATGGGCAATCGCGACGGCCAACAATCACACGTCCGGTGTGTGGAGTTCAGCAACTGCGTTGTGCGCCGTGGTATTACGCGGACACAATCCCTCCTCGCCGATTGGCGGGCATGCCATCGCTGGCGGTATCTCGGGTGCCCTGACCGCTCCCGCTGTCACCATGACCAAGACAGACGGTACCTCGGAGCTGTTCTACATCTACGGGAGAGGTAGCGCCAACCTGGTGTGGGACCCGCCACCAGCGGGTTGCACCACGCAAGTCTCGTCGACAAGTAGCACCAACGTTGCCCACATCTGCATGAACACAAAGAATGTCACCACATCTGACGGTTCATCGGCCTTGGTTACGACCGGTGCTTTCATCGCTCTCACTGTCGAGGTTCACATCTAATGGTCGGAACACTAAGTGCCATAGTCTCTATGGGTACCTCGGCATCTGTCGGGTTCAGCGGTGGCGGCGCGCTGTCGGCTGAGGTCATCCAAAAGTTCGGTACCACAACAACATTGACCGGCAGTGGCGCACTTGATCTGGCAAGCATGTTGATCAAGGTGACGATGGCGACGGCGTTCAGTGGTGGCGGCACCATGCTCTCTCCGCTGGTCAGTCCGAGGCTGAATATCCTTGCGGCGCTTGCTGGTAGCGGTGCAATGACGGCTGTACTCGTCGCAGCGTACTTGAGGACGGCACCGTTCACCGGCAATGGAAGCCTAACGGCAACGGCGGCAGGCACACTCGTGGTCAGCGTTGTCGGTACTCCGGTGGCCACCGATGATGCTACGTCAATTACGTTGCCTGCCCACAACATTGGCGACACCATCCTTATCGCAGCGGTCAGGTTGTCGACGGCTGTTACGAAACCCGCTGCGGGAGGGACGGTTCCGAACTGGATAGACATTGACAGCGGTGCCGGTGGCGGCACTACCAACATCCGTACCGTCTATTGCATCGCGACGGCCACCAATCACACGTCCGGTGTGTGGAGCGGAAACACCGGCTTGTTCGCCATCGTGCTGCGTGGCGCGAACGCGTCCAATCCCATTGGCGGACATGGGATTAACGGTGCCGTGGGTGGTGCGCTGACGGCACCTGCCGTCACGATGAGCAGAACCGATGACACCTCGATGCTGTTGCACTTCTACGGCCAGGGCGGCTCTGGTCTGGTATGGCCCGCTGCGCCAACGGGTTACACCCGGCAGGCATCGGCCACCGGCAGCACCAACGTTGCACACATCTGCGCGAACAGTAAGGACCTCACTACGTCGGATGGTGCGATAGCCCAAGGCACCAA
>AR_comb_assmDRAFT_10042809_pt1 | contig 14226 bp, 9 predicted proteins | sample ArasoioldDNA_FD_10543 | JGI IMG/M metagenome (IMG submission 10543) | reverse complement strand
TAGTTTTTGACGACATGCTCGGTAGTTCCGATCTCGTCAGCAACTTCCTTGTTCTTGAGTCCTTGGGCAACAAGCTCAATAACTCTGCTCTCTCGTTCGTTGGGGATGCGCTTTCCGTAACGTTCGCCTCCAAACATAACTGCCTCCGGTACAAGAGTGTTGCGAGTTTTACTCGCTTTATCCCGCTCGTGATTCCAAATCGCAGAAACAAACGATTGAAGTGCGCCTTTACTGTCCGGCGAGCCATACTCAACTGACGAGCGATTTCGTCATTGTCGCAACCTTGGAGAAGTAGCTCTACGATCTGTTGTTCTCGTTGACCCAAACGGACGGGCTTTTCGCTCATCAGGAACCCCCTGTAATGTGGCTTGATTTTTGGATCGACCCTGACCCCCGGCACGCGGACAAGCCTCTGCGCTGCGGCCGATGGACCGGAATCTCAATTGCAATTACTTGAAAAACGAGCGTTCTTACTAGATTTCATAGCACTCCCAGTGCCAACTTCCGCATTTTCATGCATGTGACAATTCGAAGACATCTTTCCCCGGGGGAATACCCGAGGCTTTTTCAGGGGGGCAGAAGCCAGCTCTTGGTGCGTGCTCAACCCAGGCGAACGCTCTGGCGGTGGAGATCTCCTACAGTATTTTTTGCAGGGTTGTAACTGTATAAGCCAGTGTGGGCTTCTCGAAGTCGGCAGACCAGTGGCTGATTAAGAAACATGGCTCAGCAGAAGAAAAATCGAAAACAAAAGAAACCTTAAGAAAAGAAACCTCCACGATGAAATTTTAGGTTAGGAGTTATGCCAGATAAGGTCTCTGAGTGCCGTGCTAGGGCAAATACACTAGGACAAAAGTGCCCTGACGGTCCCTCTGAGTGGAACCAATTACACTCAACCCTGTAGGCATGACCTTGGGCCACGCGCTTGGTGCCGGCTGAGCGTCAGGCAGCCAAAACTACGGCAACCTTGGGTCGATTTTTCAACCATGCTTCAATCTCTTCGATTCAGTGCGGACGCAAGTAGTTTCGAAATCGACCTTGTCTTCGTCCGGCGGTTGGGTCACGTGCCCCTAAGCGCTGCAGCGGCAATTGGTTGGATACTACAACCTCATCTGTGTCCACCTGTAGCCTAGAACGAGTGGGTGAGTCATCTGCCTCGCCGTACAATGTCCTGCGACGTACCTCGCCTTTTGATGCGATTATCGTGAATCATCCTATTGAGGATAGTGTGAGTAGAATCAGTGAGTTCCACAATCTGGGTCGTCAGAGTCTGGAATTAACGCGCTCTTGTTGTGGCTACATCATCTTCCGCTGCCGCCAAGCAACTCGCCGAACGGTACGACGATATCTTGATTGAGAGTGAGCATGCGAATTCGCAAACTTTTGTCCGTTGGGAACTGCCAATCCAAGTTCTCGTAACACAGCAATTCGCGGTGACGAACTTTGCTATAGTTGTCGATGATGGGAAATGTTGCTGCGAGGCGAAATTGACGAGTTTGCAGAAGTTCGCGCAGCCAGCGCTGGCCTGCAAACGCAAGAGGACGGTCGTTTTCGATCAGAACAAATCGCACTCCAGACCCTCGTATCAAGTCCTGTAAATCGCCTGAGCTGTGAATCAACTCTTCGCTGCCACCTTGCGGCTTGATCCGATATGCATAAAGCGCCTTGCGCAATACAACGAACCGACGTCCGGGATCATTCGCACGCACGAAGAAGATGAAGTTTCCAGGAAGCTCGCCGTCGTACAGAATGACCCCCGGCTTGCCTGCTTCGGTGACCCAGCGTGCCGCGGCGGCATAGCCTTCCACGCGTGGCCGTTCGTAGTGCCAGGCGGAAAGCAATGTCGTGACCACAAGAAGCCCCGAGGCCACCACTTTCCATTTGCGCCCAGGGCGCCAAAGTTGGTCGTTAGCGAGCAGCCCACCAGCGAAGTACAGAGATGGCGGGACCCAGTAGAGCGCATACCGTGGTTCCTTATGGCCGATAGCGGTAAACGTGACATAACAGGATATGATCCAGGTGAGCATCAATACGCTTCCGTCGGAGCGCTTGTTCCAAAAACGAGCAGTAGCAATGCCAAGCGCAGCCAGAGCCAAGAGCGTCCATCCTAGCTGATCCGGTAGTACCCTCGGATAGAAGAACAGCCTCTGGGAGATGGAGATGGAAGGCTCGGCAAGATCCATCGCGATGGTCCGCCAATGGATCAGATACACTGCGGTATAGAAAGGGACGATTATCAGGCAGGCGAGCGCCCCTATATACATTGCGCGACGACTCGCAAGCATCCGTTGCTTCCGCAAGACCAAGACCGAGAGAGCGCAGAAAAGCAGCAAATAAACGCTATTCTGCTTCGTCATCAGGGCGGCGGTCGCGAACCCCGCAAACCAGCCTAAGGCATGATGATCTTCTTCAAGCAAGAACCTAAACCAGAAGTATGTGGCGGCGACACAAAGGGAAAGGGACGGTACTTCCAGCATCACGGTTTTTTCGAAAAGCAAGATAGAAGGCAGCAGCCCAAGCAATAGCGTTGTGAGAGCAGCGGCCCAGTGGTTCAGCAAGTACCTGACCAGACGAAACCAGAATGCCAGCCCCAGAAACGCGAACAGTAGCACGCTCACGCGGGCAGCTTCCACACGTGGGCCCCAAAAAAGAAAGCATATTCCTTCGATAACATAGAAGAGCGGCGGCCAATGGATCACTCCCGCGAGCGCCGGATAATGGGCATAGTAAAGGTACGTGTACCGAATGGGGTGTCGGACAGGATGGTCCCGGATCAAATCTGCAGCGTAGAGCCCGGTAACAGCGTGTTGGGTCTCATCGACGTTGTAATTAAATTCTCCCTTCGTAATGCCCCGCATGACGACGAATCCGACAGTCACGAGCACACAAGCCAGCAATATGTTGGACGTCAGCCCTAAAGAATGTGCAGAATGTCCCAACACTTGTTGAACTCGAAGACTCAAAGTTCTCAGATCTGCGGCAAGCCGTTCTATTTTCGTCTTGGCTGGTGTGATGGCGTTTTCCTGCATCATGTCTCCCGGAGGTTTATCCAAGCCAAAGCGTAATTGATCATGAATGAAGCATTAGCCATTTTCGAGGTCGTTCCGTTAAGTGACTAATGTGTCGCAAACCTACTCATTATCGAAGCAAGGCGTCGGAGGTGGGAGTGAGCAGAAAAGAGTGAACATCCACGGCGTGCAGGTCGTCTTCCTCATCTTGATGCATTGGGCGGTCGGGCGAAATGTCGGGAGCCGACATCCCGATTGCGAGGATTTGCCCTCGGTCGTTGATGCTGACCGCCATCGTCAGGACAACACCTCTACCAGCAGGAATCAGATTGTTCAGATCGACAAAACGATCCTTTTTCGTCCACAGGTATGCGCGGTTCCCTAAAGATCCCTCATATGTGCCGACGATCTCCGACTGGTTATTGATGTCAAGGGCTTCGCTGAACTCCTCAGATGGTATATCCGCTATAGTCTGAATGCCCTCTGTGAGTCTCCAAATGAACGACTGGGTGCCAAACGGGCCTGACGAAGATCCTACCACCTCGCCGGCATCGTTTATTGCTGTCGCCTTACTCGTCTGGTAGCCAGGAATTACGCCCAAGTCCTTAAACCCGGAGCGGGGTGCCCACAGAAAGGCGTGGGTCTCTGCAGAGCTGCGAAACTCTCCGACGATTTGATCCCGGTTGTTGATGCCATGGGCCTCGGAGCTCTTCGTCCCCGCCGGTACCGCCACTGCAACCATGCCGTCCTGGGTCCAAACGAACGCACGTTCTCCCCGCGGACCACTCGACAGTCCAACAACTTTGCCCCGATCATTGATACCAAAGGCACGACTGCTCGTATCACCCGTAAGGGTACCCAGCTCCTTGATCGCGCCCGAAGTGCTCCACAGGACTGCTTGCATATTGTTCTTCGTGTTACACAGCCCTGCCATCTCACCGCGGTTGTTGATGGTCGTCGCCTCACTATAGTCACTGTCGTCGAAAGAAGATAACGACGTCAGATTTTTTGGGGAACCTCTCCACAAAGCGGCGTGTCCCGCGCCCCCGTCCCGCTCTCCTGATGTGCCAGCTACGTGACCCCATGCGTTGATTTTGCGGGCAACAGTACTTCCTCCGCTGAGCGTGCCCAAGTCAGTGATCGAATAGCGATTCTGAGCTTGACAAGCGATTGTGCAAACAATGACAAACGTCGCACACAATTTTCTTAAGATCGAGAGTTTCATTGACTCGCCTCAGTTCACTTCCCCGCTCCTGTTAGAGCGACAATCTGGGGGCTATTGTTCGCACTATCTGCAATGGTTAGAGCTCCGGAACGTATACCAAGGGCGGTCGGAGTGAAGGTTACAGTGATGTCACAATACGCTCCCGCAGCGAGCGGTGACACACAATGGTTTGTCTGAGAGTAGTCCCCGGTGGTGGCAATGCTCGTGATATTCAAAGGAACAGACTGATTATTGAAAAGATAAGCCTTGTAGGAAGCACTAGTTCCTACGGCAATCTGGCCATAGCTGTGCGATGTCACCGACGTAGTCGCTGCACTCAGACCGTTCCCGCTTAGGTTCAATACCTGCGGACTGGTGCTCCCACTATCTGTAAACGTGATCTTTCCGGTGCGCAGGCCAGCTGCGGTCGGCTTGAACTTGATCGTCAAGTTGCACAATCCACCGGCCCCGATTGGAGACGTGCAGTTATTCGTTTGGGAGAAATCACCACCGATGGCAATGCTGGTGATGCTCAAGGGCACTGTTTGATTGTTTCTCAGTACTGCAGTTGCGCCGACACTTTGCTGGCCAACTACGGTGTCGGGCATGAAGATGCTTGAAGGCGCGAGCGTGACTGGCGGAGGCGTGCCCTTCATAGGATTAAGTCTGATAAAGCGGGCTACTGAAGGTACTCCCGCGCCATTTATTGCAAACATCATGTAATCACCGGGCGGCGCTAGGTTCGGATTCGGTGGCGCGGTCACCCTCAATTGCGTTGAGCTCGCGATCGTGAAGCTAAGATCATTGAATCGCTGATCCTGGTTGAATGCATGAGTGACCGAACCCAGCCGCAACCAGGTGACCTGCACAATTCCAGTGGAGTTCGGAGTACCTACAGAAAACGTGGACCCATAGTCGACCGTAGCTGGAGCGGAGGAGATCGCAGGCCTCGCGCCTTTGAAAAGGTACGGTGGAGAAAATATCTGTGCAGTGGAAATGTTCGGGTCCCCCCCGGCAACAAGCACCGTTGCGTCGGGAAGCAGCAGTGCGACAGAGTGATAGCCGCGATAACCTGTTTGGCTGGCCAGGGTAGTCCAGTTTTCAGTCTTAGGATCCCAGACTTCAGCGGCAAGCACCGGGCTTGTAATTACGTTGAATCCCTTGCTCAAACTACCGCCGGTGACCAGGACCTGTCCATTTGGTAAAAGAGTAGCATTCAACTGGCGGCGCGGATAGGCCATCGACCCTACTTTCCGCCATGCTGGGGTCACGGCGGTGAGATCGATAACCTCAGCGGTGGCATTAGGGGGATTCCCGCCACCCATGACCAAAATCTTGCCATCCCCGTACTGCACCGCTGAACCATAATCGCGCAATGTACTACTCTTCGGTCCAAGCGACCATTGGCCTGTACCAGTTGTATCCAGGAAACGGGACTGGGCGGATTCGCCGGCATAGAAAACCTTGCCATTTGGGGCCAGAAACATTCTCGGATAAAGGGCAAGAATCAACTGTGCGGAACTGAGATCCTGCCAGGTTTGGTTTGCCACCTGCCATATCTGTGGCAATCCGGCGATCCCTCTTACAGGGTCAATCTGCCCAGACGTTACGAGCACGTCTCCGTTGGCCAAGGTCGTATTCGTAGGGTACCAGCGGGGGGAATGCATGTCGGAAATGCGGGTCCACGAATCAGTGGCAGGGTCATAGATCGTGGCGTACGGAACTCCGTAAAGAACGGACCCAATCTGGCCGCCCGAAACAAGTAGTCTTCCGTCCGCCAAGTGGGAGTGGCCAGCGCAAAAAAGGTTGAACCCGGCTTTGGGCGAAGCAGTAAATGTGGAGCTGGCGGGGTCCCAAACGTGGGCGTCATCTCCTTTGTTCGGCGGCCATACCAATACTTTGCCATTTGAGAGAAGATGGCCATGTGTAACCACGAAGGGCCAGGAAAGAACCGGTCCCCACTCCCCAGTTACAGCTGGTCCTGTCTGGCCTTGAACTGCAATACAAAGAATTGTGATGCATATTGGGAGTGATCGTATCATTCGAGTAATCCGACGATGGGAAGTCAGAAACCAGCGCCTAGACAAAAATGATGCGTGCCAGAGAGAGACTATCGAAATTCGCTGAGAGAGCTCCGAGCAATTAATGTTCCTCAGAAAGGACTCACCATAAGTCTAAATTTATCTTCATTATACTTCCGCCACTCTCCCAAAATCGCGGCAAAGCAGCGAGCCGAATGTGCAAATATTTGCGGCATAGGGTCTCAAAACTAATCATATGAAGCTCCTTGCATCTCTTTGCGTGGCTTTCAATTCTTTCAGGGAGAACTTGACCAGGCACCAGATGGCGCGAACGCCGTCTTTCCAGCCGATTTTCTTCCCTTCTTCATAAGTGCGTCCGGAATAACTGATACCCACTTCGTAAACACGCAAGCGACGTTTTGCAATTTTGACCGTGACTTCCGGTTCGAACCCAAAGCGATCCTCCTCCAGTTGGAGAGATTGGATAACCTCGCGCCGGAATACCTTGTAGCAGGTTTCCATGTCGGTGAGGTTGAGGTCGGTCAAAGCGTTGGAAAACAGAGTGAGCACCCAGTTTCCAACAGAGTGCCAGAAATATAGAACTCGGTGCGGCCGGCCTCCCATGAAACGCGAACCGTACACGACGTCCGCCTTTCCATCGATGAGCGGCTCCAGGAGAAGAGGATATTCCGCAGGATCGTATTCGAGGTCTGCGTCCTGGATGACCACGAATTCTCCGGTTGCTTCCTGGATTCCGCGTCGAAGAGCAGCGCCCTTACCCATATTTTTAGGCTGCGGCAGAATCCGCATCGCGGAATACTCTTTTTGCAGCTCAGCAAGGATCGCGCTTGAACCGTCCGTAGAGCCGTCGTCCACACAAAGCAGCTCAATCTCAAAAGGAAACGGCTGCGACAGAACGCACTTTACTATCGTGGGCAGTGTGGCCCGCTCGTTGTAAACCGGCATCACGACAGAAAGTTTCATGCAAGTCCAACCAAGAGAAGGTCTTACCCTGATTCTCCCTATAAAGCGATGACGTTGCGGTAATCGATCGTGGTTCCAAGACCGTAAGCAAGTGATTCCCAACTCGCCCTCTTCTTGAAAACCAAGCCAAAAAATGTTTCAGCGGGATAAAACACGAAAGTCCATCTGCAACACGCTCACCCAAGTTTTCAGGCTAAGAGTCGCCAACTGCTCCGCCACAAAACAACAGCGTTGATGCGCCGCTAGCGGTTGTCTTATCGGTCATGCCTCTTTCACAGCCCGAATCACGAATTTTTCCATGATATATCGGAAAGGGATTAGCGGCCCGATTCGCTGCTCAATCCACAGGCACGCCCCGAAGTAACGTTCTAGAAAACGCGGCGCGTGTTTCTCGAGGACGGATGTGATGTAAAACGGTCCCAGGAAGTATTTATGGTAGCCAAAACCCAAACCTCGTCCGCGGAAATTATCCATTCCACATTCGTGCAGCCAGCGCTTGGCTTCAAACCAACTGTTGTAACGGTCATATGCGAGACCCCAATCATCAAAAGGCGACATGGAACGAAAGATCAGGCGAAAAGGGGCATTCAAGATCTTGCGGTAAGGAGACATCCGGATATTCTTGTAAACGGTCTTTGGGTTCCAGGTGTTGTAGAGCTCCAGGATGGTGATCCCTTGCTTTCGGGTTACGCGGCACATTTCATGGACCCCTTCCCGCTGTCTGACGAGGTGCTGTAGCACGCGACAGCTGATGACCGTTCCAAACTGCGCATCCCTAAACGGGAGATGTTCGAGCTCGGCGCAGACATGAAATTGCCCACGACCTTTGCGACGCGTGATGCGAAGTAAGCTCAAGGAAGCGTCGAGTCCGACCGAAATTGTTCCAGGCGGCAATGCCGCTAGGAAGCGCCCATTGCCACAGCCCGCATCCAGAACCGGGTCAAGCCTGTTGGACTCAATGTAGTGCATAAGTCCTTGTAATTCGGAAATGTGGTTGTGCACTCCAAACATGTCAGAGCCTTCTACCTCTGTGTCGTACAACTCTGCTCGTTCCTCAGAATCCCAGTAACGACCAAAGAGGCGATCCATTTCTTCGATGACGTTGCAGGGCAACAACACGGGAATTCCGTCGATGATCGGAAAGGTGAAGGCGCAAGACTTACAGTAGAACCGTCCCTTATCCGCAAGCAATTGAAGGTCGCCTTTACAGGCAGGGCAACAGAGTAGGGAATAGAAATCATCGATGGTCATGGTAGAAGAAGCTGCGGCGACTTGTCCCTTCGGTATTTGTTGGCTATTCGTTGGTAGATTGGTGGACCCGTGCGAAACTCAAACACTCGCCGATTTTCTTGCTAAGAGGGCGTCGACAAAAAACTTGGTAGCCCAATTCAGTACCTTAAACCGTCCATAGTCACCCCAGACTGGCCACGAGCCGGCAACTCCGCCCCTGATCGTAGGGTCCAGATTGGTAATGTCGTGGCGTGCCATAAGGTAACGATTGGCCTGGTCAGCCGCCCGTACGAAGTGGTCGCCACCGGTGAGCGCCCCCAATTGCGACCAGACGATTGACGTCTGCGCAGTGCCCGTCAAACAGCACCAAGTGGCCGCCGCGTCTAAGTTACGATCAATTCTACCGGGAATGAACCCGTCGAGACCCATCAGCTTCAACATTGCTTCAGCGGTTTGCGCCGCGGCGGCGATGAACTCCGGTCTGCCCGTTAACTTTCCTATTCCGATCAGACCCTGCATCGTGTAGGCAATCGTATGCAACAGCGGACGGCTTGCGTCCTGCAAACAGCAGTCCTCAAACCACCCGTTGGGTAGCTGCATTGTGAGAACGAACTCTGCGTTGCGCTCGGCTGCACGAACGAACGCGGGCTCGCCTAAAGCGACACCCATTTCCGCCAGGCCCCATGCGGCTTTCACGTTGTAAACGCTGGTTTCCGCCTTGGCGAACTGCGAGTTCCCGCGAATCCATTGGCCGTTCGGCTCTTGCACTTCCACAAGCCAGTGCCCGGCCCGTTCACCAGCGACGCGATAGCACTCGTCTTTCGTTTCCCGGTAAAGTGCTGCCCAACCAAGCAGTACCATCCCGGTATTGAACACTGCGGGCGTCGGATCTGGGTTGTACATCCCACCCATCACGGCGCCGCAATCCATCTGTACTGCGGCTTCCCAGTTTGCCATTTCAACAGCACGCCGGAAGTACACCTCGTCTTTGTAATGACCCGCCAATTGAAGAAAAGTGCAAATGATGTATCCGGTCGTTTCCGGATAACTGGGCAGGAAGCCCTCGCCGAACACACACCCGTACGATATTCCGCGATCCGAGCCATGGTCCTGTGCGCGGCACAGCCACTGGGCCGCCTCACGCAAATGTATTTCTGGATCGAGACATTCGTGCACGGAGGTGTAGAGCCTGGCATAGCGCTTCCGCTCACGCATCTCCACCAAGGGAGAGAGGCCCAACTTAACAGCAGCCTTGATTTTCCTGAGGGCCTGCATCCGCTCTAGCCCGGCTCAATTGAGCCCCTGCTGCGTGAGTTTGAAGGAGAGAGCGGCTGCTCCCTCATTGGAGAAGTAGATGCTGGACGCATTGGGTTGCGTGCTGTCGTTGTCGGGGATTATTCCGCTGGTGCCTGTCCTTGCGGGGGCGGCAATCATGGTGGTGACGCCACCGGCGGTTCGTTGCGACATGACGCATCCATTGGCCACACCTGTGCCGACTGAGCAGTTTCGAGTGACGCCGAAAAAGAAGAAGTCTGTTCCTCCACCGATGTTTGCATTGTAGAACTCGGTGATAGGTCCACAGCGAGCGGCCAGGTTGCTGGAGACCGCGGACGACTGCGCGATGCTCGTCATTTGTGCTGAGGCATTGAAACTTACATTGTAGAGCGTCGGAATTCGAGTGGCGGGTGCCGTGCCACAAAGGAGCAGGTGTCCCGTAGCAGGGTCAGTGAAGTAATTATTATCGAAATCGCCCGCATACAGGTCCACAGCAGTCCCTCCGGTACTACCCAATCCGAGGGACAGACGCTTGATTTCCGTGAGTGAACTAGTATTGGCCTGAACCACAACCGCCGAATTCAATATGGTCGAATCGTTTGACGAGATCGCCAAAAGCGTGCCCGCGGTGCTGTCAACGATAGGCGCGTCCAAGATGCCGGGATTCAGCGCAGTTGTGGTTCCCACCTGCAGGACGGTGAGGGCTGTTGAAAAGTCGTCCGCGCTGACTGAATAGACGCGCGCGTCATTCGCCCCGACAAACAGCTTGTTCGTAACGTCATCGAAGACGGGGCTGGTCAAGCGCTGGTTAGCGGCGATGAGCTTGGGCCAAGGAGCACCTGCAAGTGTCGGCGTGCCCTTGAAAACGCCGGTCACCTTATAGACTCGGCCGTTGTTGGAGCCAACATACAAGGTATCGCTAATGTAGTCCACCCACGGGGAAGAGCGAGTGTCAGTGGTAGTGTTCGAGATGATTAAAGTGGTCATGGCACCAGGTCCGGGCACGACCGGAGAGCCGACGCCGGAAGGGTTGCCCCCTTGCTGACTGGTGGGGACGTTAAGAACGTGCAAGATCGTCCTCGAAGCACCCCCGGTAGGATCGGACTCGATGAAAGCAATCTTTTTCCCATCGAGTGAGATCACTGGCGAGGTTTGAACGACCCCACCCGCCGAAGTGGAAACGTTGTACGAAAACAAGAAAGTGGGTGAGGTGCCACATAGCGCCGATGCGATTGGGTCGCTATAGAGATGGTTGAGGGCAATCAGATTGGCCTGTGTCGCCGAGCCGACGACATTGAGCCCAAACACCACGTAGTCGGAAGTGCAATTAGCCAAGGTTACCGGCGCAAAGGGGTTATCGGTCCACTTCGCGGGATATTGTCCGAACTGAACATGACCAGCACCGAGGGCAACTGTCCAATCACCATTAACCGCGGCCGAAACAAGGGATGCCCTTGGTGGAGTCGGCGCCACACGCATTTGTGCAGCTCGTGCCTCGCGGTACAGCTGAAACGCCGCCCTTGGCTCTCGACTGGCCACCTCCGGGCGCTGCCGCAACGCCGTCCGGCTGAATTTCATGTGATGCCCGGTCCAGTCCTGCGGAACACCCACTCGCCACTTGATTTCGCTCACTTCAGCGCTGAGTCCGCTGATCAAGACTCCGACGAAAAAGATTCGAACAAATTTACCTGCAAACGAGGTCCAGCGGCGTCGATGCATGCCTCTATCCTCCCGATCGGGTTCAAGGTCGAGCGCACACATTCTAGCCTTTTTGAAGCGCAAACGCGACGGTGACGTTACGAGAGACGATTCCCCCAAAACCAGCAATCCTTGCGGTTTTCCGCGTAGCAATCCGGCGCAGTCATGCATCGCAGTGACGCATTGCTTCCGGCGTTTTTCCACTGCCTGTGCGGCAACGCTGCTGGTCGGTTTGCTAGTATGTCTGTCAGGTGCAGGGGTGTTTCTTATTTTAGAACGCGCTGCTCCCAGTCCAGGACCGACGCGTGCAGCCGCGTGGGGAGCGTGATTTTTTGGCGGAGCAGAGCCGCGTAACCGGGTTCCGACCTGACATCGAGGGATTGCGCGGGATTGCCGTTCTGATCGTGGTTGCGTTTCATTGTGGCATTCCCGGGTTTCAGGGTGGCTTTGTCGGTGTCGACGTGTTCTTCGTTCTTTCCGGGTATCTCATCACTGGACTCTTGGTGAACGAGATTCAGCGATCCTCCCGACTGAACCTACTGAATTTTTATGCGCGTCGGGTTCGCCGTTTGTTGCCGGCATGCGCTCTCACGCTCTTGGTCACCCTCATTGTTGGAGCTTTTCTGCTTGCCCCGGCCGAGTTGTCATTTGCAGGAAGGGCCGCCCGTGCTACGGCTCTCTACATTAGCAATCTCTTTTTTGCGAGAAATGCTGCCGATTATTTTGCCCCGAATGTGCAATCAAATCCCATGTTACACACATGGTCGCTCGCGGTGGAGGAACAGTTCTACTTGTTCTGGCCACTCCTGATCATGTTGGGGCTGCAGCGGATGCGATCAACGCGAACTCTCGTCACGGCGCTGTTAAGCGTGACGCTCGCTTCACTAGCCGCTTGCGTCTGGTTCACAGCGCATAGTGGCACATTTGCCTTTTACCAGCTGCCCGCAAGAGCGTGGGAATTCGGCATTGGCGGGCTGGCCGTCTTACTCCAGCCCGGCCGCTTGAGGATTTCCGCGAGGACGTGGTCCGGTATGGGTTGGATCGGAGTCTTGCTGATTCTCGCCTCCGCTGCCCTTATCTCAGCGAGCGCAGATTTTCCTGGCGTGATTGCACTGGCTCCGGTTTTGGGAACCGTATTGGCGTTAATCTCGGGGGCGGAGTTGCCCAACGCCGGAGTTGGCACACTCCTCGGTTCCGCTCCGCTGCAATTGCTCGGCAAGTTATCGTATTCCTGGTATCTCTGGCATTGGCCATTCCTGGTGCTGTCGAAAGCGCTGCTGCCGAATATCACTGTGGTTGGCAAAATAAGTGTTGCCTTGCTTTCGTTCCTTGTTGCTGCAATCACACACTACACTGTAGAGAACCCGATCCGCTTTCATCCCTATCTGATTTCGCGTCCCGCACGGGCGATATATATGGCTGCGGCCATCACCGTTTGCTCCCTGGCAGCGGCAGTCTGGTCCATGAAGTATGCGACCCGTCTGGCCGTTTCTCCCCAAATGACGCGGATCACTGCAGCTGTCGACGACATTGCGGCAATGCCACGGGAAGCATGCGTCACGTTAGGTGAATCGTCGGAAGTGAAAGTTTGTGAATTCGGTAAGCAGTCAGTCACGACCAGCCTGGTACTGTTCGGCGACTCGCATGCAATCCAATGGTTCAATCCTTTACGGGAAATGACTGAAGCCAAGGGGTGGAGGCTGACAACCATTGTGAAGTCCGGGTGTCCTGCCACCGACATCAAACCCCCGGAAAGAACTCAGGAATTCGTTGCAAAATGCGAGGAGTGGCGCGCAAACGCAATTCGGCGAATTCTCTCTCTGCGCCCTTCGATCGTGTTCATCGGAAATGCGAGTGTCTACCTGAATCGTCGGGAGAACGCCGCCGACGGGACCGGGATTTCTCTCCAAGAGTGGCAGGAAGGAACTGCACGAACGCTACAAGCCTTGAGTGCCGGAGGCGTGAGGGCTGCTGTGATGCGTGACACGCCTCGCCTGTTGTTTGATGTGCCAACCTGCTTGGCGCGATCCGTGCGCCACAGCTGGTACCCCGGGGGTTCCTGCTCGATGGCCGAGGCCAGGGTGGTTGATCCAGCCATTTTCGACGCAGAGAAAACGGCAGCGCAGGGTCTTGAGAACATCCATTTTATCGACATGATTGACCAACTGTGTCAGAAAAGTGTCTGCTCGGCTGTCCAGGGTGGGGAAATTGTTTATCGAGACGACAGCCACCTCACAGGATCTTTTGCGGAGCGGCTGAGGCCGGTTCTGGAACAACGGCTGCTTGCGATTCTCGAGGCTCCCAAATAACGAGCATTCGCCCGTCAATCAAAGTGCGCCCACACACCTCTAATGGTCTCAACGAGGAGCCGCAGAAATCAGGGCAATCGGCGCGTTCTGGATCCGACTCGCGTGCAGAAATCGAACAGTTCCGAGCTGGCGATTCGTGGTTGCAGCTCTGCAAAATTGTCCGCCAGCGTTAGCGACGCGAAGCGTTAGTTAAGTCCACCCGAACATTCTTAGCACAGGCAGAGCGAATCTTTTTCGGTAGGCCTTCCGATCTGCCGCATCAAAACAAACATACCAGGCAGCTAGAATTACAGTGGGGAGGATCGCAGCCACCTGGACACCATACATCGCCAAATTGGTGGCTGGCCATTGCCGCTCAATCCAGTAGCTGAGCAAACCAAAAGGTATGGCGGAAGCACCGGGTCGCAACCAGGCGGAATTGATGTAGGTACGAATGGATATTCCGAGTGTGTGGCGGGCGTACCAGGGCCAAAAGAACATGCTCACCACCAAGCTAGGCA
>AR_comb_assmDRAFT_10429980_pt1 | contig 14229 bp, 14 predicted proteins | sample ArasoioldDNA_FD_10543 | JGI IMG/M metagenome (IMG submission 10543) | reverse complement strand
CGCCGCAACCGCCAGCTCGAAGACGCGGCACAGCGTCTCAGCGTGTGCCTCGCCAAGCGATCCACCCGCCACGCGGCCGTCCTGTGCGAAGCAGAGGACGGGCCGCCCGTCGATCTCGGCGGCGGCGGCCAGCACCCCATCGCCGTCGACCCCGCCGCCGGGAAGGATCACCTCGATCGTCCCCTCATCGCACAGCGTCTCGATCCGCGCCGACGGCGAGAGTCGGTGGGTCGCCCTTCCCGCCGCGCGGCCGGGCGCTGGCTCGCCCGCCACGGCCTCGCCATCCACCTCCTCGATCAGCGGCGGGCGCGCTGCCATACCGCCTCCAGCTCCACGGTCATCGCGACGGCTTCCTCCTGGTTGACGATCGTCCAGCCGCCCGTGACGAGCCCGTAGTCCTCGGTCCACGGCGCCAGCCGCAGGATCTCGCACCGCACGCGGATCGTGTCCCCGACCCCGATCGGCGCGAGCAGCCGTAGGTCACGGACTCGCCGCAACGCGGCAACACGGTCGTTCGGCACCAGCCCGATCGAGTAGGTGAGCGCCAGGAGAGCGGGAGCGCCGATCCGCCCGGCGGTCGTTCCCTCCGTGTAGAGGCCGGGGTTCCCGCTGACAGGGCTCATCTCCCCGGTCAGCGAGGCGAAGCGGACGATGTCCGCCTCGGTCACCGTGCGGCCGCCGCTCATGTAGCTGTCGCCCACGGCGAGCTGGTCGAACGGCCGCAGCCAGACGATGACTCCCTCCCCCACCCGGGTCTCGGCGCCGGCCGTGGAGGGAACCGGTCTCACCCCCCTGCCGTGTGCTGACCGAGCGCCTCTCGGGCCCGCCCGGCCATCGCCGGCATCATCTCGCCGGCCATCGCTTCGAGGCGGCCCAGCTCCATCATGCGCACGTAGAAGTAGACGTGGAGCAGGCCGGCGACGTCGTCGCCGTCGCCGTGCAGCGTGCACCGCACCTCGATGCTCGCCTTGCGCCTGGTGCGCAGCCGCTCCGCGGCCGCCGGAACGTCGCCGAGGGCCTCGGCCCGGGAGCGAATGTCCCCACGTGGCCGGCACGCCGACTTGAAGACCGCCTTCCTGGTCAGCACCAGCGGCATCAGCTTCGTCTCGGGATCGGGCTTGCTCAGCGCGAGGGCATCGCATATCGCGATGCCGGAGGCAACCTCGCCCACGGTGTACACAGCCGCAACCGAGTGCCGGCCATCGGGCTCCACCAGGTGCGGCTGAGAAGGCAGTGTGACCACGGCCGGTCCGTCCGGGCACGGCCTGTCGAAGCGCATTCCAAGGTGGACGTGGAACGGGACCTCGGGAAAGCCGTAGAAGTCGTCCGGATAGCCCGCATCGGCGACGTCGGCGGCGGTGGAGGTCATGCCTCGATCACCACCACCGCGTTGTGACCTCCAAAAGCGAACGAGTTCGAGAGGGCAACCGCTCGTCCACCGCGGTCCCCCCCGCCGTTGGTGGACCGTTCGGGGAGAGGGATCGGATCGCCGGGCACGTAATTGAGGTCGAGATCCTCGCCGGGCACCTCCAGCCCGACCGTGGGCGGTACGACGCCACCCCGCAGCGTGAGCAGGGTCGCGATCGCCTCTATCGCTCCCGCCCCGCCGATCGAGTGGCCGACGGCCGACTTCGTGGAGCTGATCGGGATCTGATGCGCATGCCCGCCGAGGGCGACCTTGAGCGCATTGGTCTCGGCCAGGTCGTTTGCCTCGGTCGAGGTTCCGTGGGCGTTGACGTAGTCGACTTCCTCCGGCGCGCGACCCGCATCGTCGAGCGCCGACCGGATCGCGTGCCCGCAGATCTCGCCGTCCTCCGCGGGGGCGGTCAGGTGGTAGCCGTCGGTCGAGGCCCCATAGCCGGACAGATAGCCGAGAATCTCGGCGCCGCGATCGCGGGCCCTGTCCTCGTGCTCGAGTATCAGGATGCCTCCGCCCTCGGCCATGACGAAACCGTCGCGCCGCTCGTCGAACGGCCGGCATCGCCCCGAGCGCGACAGCGCCCCGGCCATCTTGAAGGCGGCGAGGATGAACGGCGTCAGGCAGGCCTCGGCGCCGCCGACGATGACCGCATCCGCCTCGTCCTGCCGGAGCATGCGGAGCCCCTCGCCGATCGCCTGCGCGCTTGACGAGCAGGCCGAGGCAATCGACCTGCTCTCCCCACGAAAGCCATGCGCGATGGCGAGGACGGCCGGCAGCGCGTTGGGCATCGAAACCGGAATGGTGAGCGGCCATACCGCGTCGGCCCCGTCCTGCTCGAGGGTCTGGTACTGGTCGAACAGAACCTGCGTTCCTCCCAGCGAAACACCGAGCACGCAAGCCACCCGGTGCGGGTCGTAGGGCGGCTCGTCACCCTCCCATCCCGCCTGGTCGGCGGCCTCACGAGCCGCAATCACCCCGAACTGGACGAAACGCTCCGTGCGCCGCACCTGCTTGCGCGACATGAACTGCGCCGGGTCGAACCCGTCGCACCTCCCGACCCCGTCCTCGATCCCACAAGCTCCATCTCTCCAGCGCTCGTAGAGAGCGTCTGCGCCAACTCCAAGCGGGGTCACCGCCCCTACGCCGGTGATCGCGGCCGAGCCTTCGCTCACTTCAGGTACCCCAGCAGGACCTGCTGGGCGTCTCCGAGCGTTTTCACGTCCTCGAAGTCGTCCGGATTGACTTCGATCCCATACTCCTGGTGGAGGATCTGCGCCAGCTCGAACATGTCGAGCGAGTCGATCTCCAGATCCTCGAGCGTCGCCTCGGGACTCATCATCTCCGGATCCGCGCCGAATTCGACCAGCGCTTCCAGTATCCGCGCACCCATCTTCTCGGCGCTCGGCGGGGTCTTCAGCTCCATCGTTCCTCCTCGTTTTCGCTGTCCACTGCCATGCCGACAGGGGCCGGACGGCCGCGTGGCGAGAAGATGGCCAGCCCGGCGGTCAGGCCCCCGTCGATGTTGACTGTCGCGCCGTTGACGTAAGCGGCATCCTCGGAAGTCAGATAGCGGACCAGCGCGGCCACCTCCTCCGGCTGCGCCACCCGCCGGGGAGGCATCGCCGCCTTCCATTCCTCCTCTATCTCCCCGACGAAGCCCGTGTCCACGAGGCCCGGCGCGATCGCGTTGACCGTGACTCCCCGCCGAGCCACCTCTATGGCAACCGTTCGCGTCAGGGCGTCGAGGCCCGCCTTCGACGCCGAATAGGCCGACTGACCCGGCAGCGGCCGCCCCGTGGAGATCGACGAGATATTGACGATGCGCCCGTAACGCCGCCGGATCATCGGCCCCAGAGCACGGCGGATCGTGTGAAAGGGACCGGTGAGGTTCACCGCAAGCACACGCGCCCAATCGTCCGGCGGGAGGAACCCGACGGGGAGATCTCGCCTGACCCCCGCGTTGTTCACCAGTACGAGCACCGGCCCGAGCTCATCCTCAACTCGCTCGAACATCGCGTCGACGGCGACCGGGTCGGCGACGTCGGCGCCGATTGCGAGTGCGGTCCCGCCCCGCCGCTCGATGCGGGCGGCGACGGCTGCCGCCTCCTCCGCGGCGGTCCCGTAGTTCACACACACACGCCAGCCATCGGCCGCCAGGCTCTGGGCGATCGTCGCGCCCATCCCTCGCCCGGCACCGGTCACCAGTGCGCATCCCTCAACCGCGAAATGCCGAGCGTCGCCGTTTGCCCTGTCTCTGCCCGTCATCGGTCTCGGTATACCCAATGCCGGTCCCGTCCACAAATTTCGTCGACCGGTCCTCGGCGACCGGTCAGTACACCTTTTGCCAGGCCCCCGGCAATTCGTAGATTTCCCCCATGAGCGCACAGGCAGCCGGCACCGAGCCCTTTGTCGCCCACACGCGCGCGAGCATCGCCGAGGTGAGCGCCACGCGTGTCGTCGTCGCGCAGCCAGCGGCACCCGAGCTCGACAATCACGTCGGCGTCAGGCACGCAAGCGCACTGCACAGCGCCGGGTACGAGGCGTCGAGAGCACTGGTGGCTGCGGCTCTCGGCGAGTGGCACCGGCCCGAGGACCTCCATCTCGAGGAAAGCGAGATCAGCTACACGGCGGTCGGCCTGGGACCGCTCACCACCACCGCCGAGCCGACGGGAGAGGGGTGGGACAGGCTGCCGTTCGAGTCCGCCGAGGACATCGACGGCGTCACCCTCACCTCAGCCGTCACGACCACCAACCAGGAGGGCAAGGCCGTCGCCCACCTCCGCGTTCGCTGGAGGCTGGCGCCCCCGAAGGCCTAGTGTCCCGAGGGGGCAGTGCTAGCGGCCGTCGAGCCACTCGATCACGAGCCGCGCCACCTCCTCGCCCCGGTCCTCGGGCAGGAAATGCCCGGCGCCCGGCACGACGACCGGAGCCTCCCGGCGCAGGGCGCCGGCAACCCAGCGGCCCAGCTCGAGCGGGAAGAGCACGTCCGACTCCCCCCAAAGGATCAGCGTCGGTCGCCGGTCCCTTCGCATCGCCTTCATCGTGCGCCAGCAGGCCCTGGCCGCGGGCAGGTCGGCCGAGCGCGGGATGACCCGGAGCGGGAATGCCCGTGCGCCCGCCTTGGACGCCGCGTCGGGGAAGGGAGCCTCGTAGCCGGCGAGAACGTCCGCTGCCGGGGCCGCGGCACAGCCAGCCCGGACGAGGTCGCCGATCGAGATGTCGGGGGTCTGCCGCATGTAGTCGTGCGCCTGCCACCAGACGGGCGGCATCGTCTGGCGCCCGGTGAAGAACGGCGTATCGATGAGGACGAAGGCGCTGAAGCGCCAGGCCGCTTCGGTGCCCAGTCGCAGGCCGATCGGCCCACCCCAGTCATGCCCGACCAGCACCACGTCGCGCAGATCAAGAAGCTCCATCACATGACGGCACGCCGCCGTGTGACGGTCGTAGCTGTACCAGTCGAGATCAGCCGGCTTGTCCGAGCGCCCGAAACCCGGGTAGTCGACCGCGACGCAGCGGTATCCCGCTTCACGGGCCAGGGGGATCACCCGGCGAAAGAGGAACGACCAGGTCGGCTCGCCGTGAAGCATCAGCAGCGGGCGACCGTCCCCCTCGTCCACGTAGGCGATCCGCATCCCCTGCCACTCCGTGTACCGGGGAGCGAAACCGAATGCCGGCAGATCGGCGAATCGCTCCTCGGGCGTTCGCACAATCTCCATCGCACTCGAGCTCATCGCCCGCTCGCGACTGCTACCGGATCATCCACGAATCGGCCGGCTGGGGCTGCGTCTCGGCCGGCGAGGTCGTGCGCTGGGAGTAGGGAACCCACGTCACGAAGTCCTTGCTCGCACTGTCAGTCGGCCGGGCGCAGGGAGGCGCCGGCCCCTCTATCCCCGCGGGCTCGAAAAGCCGTTCGGAGAACTCGTGCGCGAGCCAGGACATTTTGTCCACACCCCGCGTGATGCGTTCCCGCACGTCGTCCCTGCTCATCGACTGGGACGAGATCTCGAACAGGTCTTCCACTCCGCGGTCGCTGGCGACGGGAAAGCCCGCGCCGCGGACGTCCAGCTTGCTGACCTCCCTGAACCGCTGCTGCATGTGCACGCTCAGCGGGTGAGTGTCCGCGATCTGCCGGCGTATCGACGCGAGGAAGTCGAGATCCGTGATGCAGTCCTTCGTGAAGAGCAGGACCGGGAACATGAAGTAGAAGGCGTTGTCCCAGATCACCTTCGCGGCCGTCGCCTGAGCATCTCGAAAGACCTCGTACTGACCCCTGAACGCAGGCTCCCAGCCGAGGAACTGACCGAGGTAGAAGGCGTTGTACGCCTTGAGCCGGCGCTTGAAGTCCGGCTCTTCGTCGAGTGCGCCGGCGATCAGCCGGGTGGTCAGGGTGTTCGCGACGGCGATGAAGTCGAGGCCGGTCGAGTAGAGAGGGTCCAGGAACAACCCGGCCTCCCCGGTCAGCGCCCAGCGCTGGGGGGACAGCCCTCGCCGGGTCCCATACGCATACTTCTTCAGCTTGCGAAAGTCGAGCAGCTCGGACTCCGATTCGGGCAGCTCGCTCGCCAGCTGGGGCTCATTCTCCCGGAGCCACTCGTACAGCGCGTCGTAGCGCCGGATCCGCTCGTAGGGCACGAAGCGAGGGTCGGCGACGATGCCGATGCTGGTCGCCTCCGAGGGCAGCGGGATGACCCACAGCCAGTAGCCTTCGCCCACCAGCTGCACGGTGCTCATCCAGCGCTTCCCGCTGGGCACGCGCGCGTGCCATGCCGGATCGTCGGACCACTCGTCGACGACGATCCGCTTCCCCACCCGAAACCAGGAGGCATTGACGTCATGATCGATGTCGACGCCCAGTCCGAGCCGCCGCCGGAGCAGGCCCGCCCGGCCGCTGGCGTCGACGATCCAGCGCGGGCTGAAGTCGCGGGTCGCCCCGTTGCGCCTCACGGTGACCCGGTGGCGATCGGAACCGAGCTCCAGATTGGTGACCGCGTGCTCGTCGATCACCTCGACTCCGAGGTTCGAAGCCGCCTCGGCTAGAGCGTTCTCGAGCTTGCCGCGGTCCAGCTGATAGGTGCGCAGTGGAGAGAACCGGCTGAGGCCGATCTCGGGGCGCCGCGATATATCCGAGTTCGACCCCGCGGACGAGAAGATCCTCAGGCTGAACTTGCGGATCTGCTCCTCCTCCATGTGTCGCTTGAAGTCGATCGACTCCTTCAGGTAGTGCGAGCCGATCTCGGCGGCGGACTCCCCCACCTTGAACGCCACCTCGGGTACCGGCAACGACCGCTTCTCGACCACCGCGATGCTGGTCTCCGGCCGCATCTGCTTGAGCTGGAGCGCCGCGGTGAGCCCCGCCAAGCCTCCACCGGCGACGAAGACGTCGCAATTGGCCGGGTTTTTCGTCACAGTGCTCATCGACCGGACCGTACACACGTCAACACACGCGATCAACGCCACGATCGGGGGCACGGAGTAGCCCGAATGCCGGACCAAACAGCCCATTCACTGCCGTTCGACGTGTCGGAGACGCTGAAACGCAGCGAGTCGGCCCGCCGCGAACGGCGCGAGATGCGAGCACGGATCGGCGAGTACCTGGAGGACCCTCTCATCGCTCGCCTGCACGAGGAAGCGATGAGCGCCGGGCCGTTCGTTCCCACCACGCTCGACCTGACGCATGTGTGTCAGCTGAGATGCGACGGCTGCTACTTCTTCTCCGAACAGCTGGACAACTCGAAGGCGCCCAAGGACGAGGCCGTCTTTCTCGAGTTCGTCCGGCGCGAGCGGGCCCGGGGCACGAACTTCATGACCGTGATCGGAGGCGAGCCGAGCCTTCAGCTGACACGCCTCAAGGTCCTCCATGAAAGCTTCCGCTGCGTCACGGTGACGAACGGCCTGCGCAGGATCCCGCGGGAGGGTTTCGAGGGCATGGGGATCGCCGTGTCGGTCTGGGGCGACCACGAGATCGACCGGGAGCTACGCGGCGCGGGCAAGATCGACGTCTTCGCCAGGGCACTCAGGCACTACAAGGACGATCCGCGCGTCACCTTCTATTTCACCGTCAGCAACGCAAACGCCGACGGCGTCGAGAGCGCCGTTGACGAGATCGTCGACAACGGAAATCTGGTTGCCTTCAGCTTCTACGAGGACCGGGCCGGCCTGGGTGGGGAGTTCGACCAGACGATGGGTTACGCCCAGGCGCTTCGAGCGATCTACCGCATGATCGACAAGCACCCCGCATCGATCACGACCACCGCCTACATGGCGGAGGTCGCCGCCGGGCGCAAGATGCTCGATCTGACCTGGGGCCACGACACATGTCCTGTGATCAGCTCCGGGTTCAACCCGGAGCTCGACGAGTGGCACGGCTCCGAGGACTGGCGCCGGCGAAACAAGGAACGGCTCGCCAACGGCCAGCCGTACTACCCCAACCACCGCTCCATCATGCCGGACCTCAAGTCCGTTCGGCGCTGCTCGGTCGGCGAGGAGAGTGATTGCTCCAAGTGCCACAACTCCTACGCTCGATACGTGTGGGTCATGCTGAACCGCAACAAGCACACGCAGACCCGCCAGGACTTCGTCAACTGGGTGACGAGTGCGTGGACTTTCTGCCTCGGGACGGGCGCCATCGACCGGGACAGGGCGTCGGAGATGCTCCCGGAGGTCCACGAGCTGACACGCCCAGCCCGGGACGAGAGCCTCATGGCCAACCGCGCGCGTACGGACTGAGAGAGGGCTCTCCGGCCGGGTCGAGGGTCCCCGCCGTGTTTTCGCGCGGATTCGCGCACTCGAAAACTGGGTTTCCCGGGGTCGTCATCTCGAGATCACCAGAGGATCCGGACCGTGCCGTCGCCGGCCTCATAGGCAAAGAGTGCCTCATCCCCTGCTCCAAGCGGTTCATGTGCGGCAGCGTCCACTGAGGCCTCCCCCTCCTGCCGCTCGCCACCGGCGCGCCGAAGCGTGATGGATCTGCATCTGGGCCGGTCATTCCAGCCATAGCGCCACAGGCCCAGCAACAGCACAAACAGCCCCAGCAGCAGCCATTGCAGCGGACGGTTCACTCAGCTGTCCGCTATCGATGACACGCCTGATCCTTCCAGTGTGGATATGCCCACGACGCATGTGCGTCTCAAGGGTCAGCCACCTCGAATTCGTGGCGGCATTCCGGGCACACCACCATCTCGGTGGCTGCATCGCTCGGCCCAGACGGCACCGGGAGTTCGTCGGAATCGCCCTTGCCGTCGCCTCGTCGCGCAGCGCGAAGCTCGGTTCGCAAGTCATATACCGACATCTTCTCCGCTTCAGCGAGGTCAAGCCACCGTTCTTGATCGGCGGGCTGAAGAGAGCTGACCTCTGCGTGGTGACTCCACGTCAGACTATCCCGACGTCGGGATGCCTCGACCCTTCCCGCTACGTAGGCGAAATTCCTCAAGCTCTGTATGTCGTAACCGGTTATCTGGGACACCTTCTTGTACTTTTCTCCCCAGCGTTTCGTTCCGTAGCGAATCCAGTCTCCAAGCCACCACTGGCTGCAGCGGGTCAACGCACCAAGGCGCCTGCCCGCATAGATCCATTCGTGGACATCAATGTCCCTGGCGGGTATCCAGGCCACGGGCGACGTCACCCCGGCATGCGGCGCAGCCGGGCGCTCACGCGCCGTGGGATCCGCCTCTCTCACCGTGACCCCTACAGCCATTCAAGTATTTTGTCACTAATTAGACACATTGTAGTGTCGCTATGTGACTCACCCTCCAAGGTGCGACAAGGCAGACTGCCGCATAAACAAAGGGGTTTACGCGGCGCGTGTGTTCAGGTACGCGATGACCACGGTTCCTGGTCAGGAAGAGTCACCAGCTCCTCAAGGCTGAGCGCAACCTGCAGTTGGGCGTTGCATATGTCGATAGGCTGACCGACTCTCTCCTCGATTCTTCGAAGGTGACGTTCAACCGTCTGGCGAGCTACGTTGAGCGCCGACGCCGCGCTGGCGATGTTCCGGTTTGCGCCGAAGTAGGCACGCAGGGTTCTTCGAAGAACGTCCCCACTATCGTTGCGCCCCTCATCCAGGGGAGCCAGATACGTTTCGATCAGCGACGTAGCCAGGTACGGATCGCGAAGCACCGCCGATTCCAGGATGACGTCGCGGCACCTGGTGAGCGGCTGGGGCCGATGGAGCACGACCTGAAGGGCCCCCTGCGCTTCGCGAAAGGTCTGGTGCCATCCCCTGAGGCCCCATCGCGGATCGCCGATCGCAACCGACCCTCCCCTTGGCGTGCCTTCCTTCAAGAGGCAGGCCAGTTCCACCATGTCGAAGCTTTGAGTGCTGGCGAGCCACCCCCAAACCGTGTCACCGTCACGCACTACGATCAATGACCGGCACCCGGTTCTTTGTGCCAGCGCGCGGGCGGTCTTTTCGCTCCCGCAGCCGATGAGTATCATGCCGACGTGCCAGCTGTCGAAGTCATAGTCGAGGTCGACGGGAGGCACGGCAATTTCGCCCTCGAGCAGCTGAATTGTGCGGTCCCCTTCCCTCTGGGCAGATGAACGTCCCGCCTGCTCATGCTCGTCCCTGTATTCGGCGGCGACCGACTCCATCATCAGGTCAAAGTGTGGACCCTGGTCACTCAGTATTTGACAGAGCAGCCGGCTTGGTATGCCGTCGGCCTCCGCGATGGCGAACTCCTCCAGCGTCTTGTTTCCGGCCGCATAGCGCCGAAGAACGGTGTCCAGCCTAACCCCTTCCCGCGCTGCGCGGCGGGCCTGCCTGGCGGTCTCAGGTGGAATTGGCAAGGGTGACCCCGAGCCTTTTTCGATGCCCTCCAGCCCGTAGCTCAGCGCCTCCGTGACGGTGCGCTGAAGGCCGACAACATAGGTCGGATCCTCATCCCTGACAGGATCCGACAGGCTCTGAATCCGGCTGAAGACCGCCTTCTCTATCTCGAACCTGCGGCAACGCAATCGGGCAGCGAGCTCAGACCGAATCGCCTGTGGTGATTCTTTCGAACTGCTTTTGAACCGGGTCATAAGACGACAGCTCGCTGCATAGGACGGTTTACCCCCTCCCCCGAGGGCACCGGCGAGGGGAGGCTGATCAGGCATCCCGAGGATCTATCGCAAGCACGGCAAGATCGGAATCAATCCGATGTAGATATTGCTCAAAGAGCCTCAAGCATAACAACGGCGACCTGGTCAGGTCGCGGACCGGCAACCCGACATCGCCATCATGCACTCTGGTGGCGCCCGGCTGGACATAAGCTTCCCGATCCGATGATGCTGGACGAACAGCTCGATCTCGCGCGCCTCGCTCCGGGCCGTCGAGCCGAAACCCACCGAGGGGCATGCGATGCCTGTCCTGGCTCCCTCCGGCTCCACGCGGTCATCCTTGCGGCGCTGGTTGCCCTGATGCTGCTCTCCTCGCAGCCCGCCGCGGCGCAGGCGAAGACCACGATCGGCTTCTGGGCCGGGGAGGCGGTTCCCGGCACGAACTGGGACGAACCCGCCACCTACTGGAACCGCCGCGACACCAGCGCCTACACGCCCCAACTCTGGAGCGTCCTGCGCGAGAACCGCATTCCCCTCTACTTCAACCTCCGCTACCGGCGCGACTTCGGCCCCGTTCCACCGGGCATGCCCCATCGGCGCGACGGGCTGGCGATCGTGCGCAAGGCCAACCGGCTCGGCGTGCCGGTCTGGGCGTGGATCCTCGTCCCCTATACCTCGGGCTACTGGTCGTGGGACGGAGCGGCGGCGGAGCACTTCGACGCCGTCAAGGCGCTCGTCCGCTGGGCACGGGCGAAGCACCTCCGGCTGCGCGGCGTCGTCCTCGACCCGGAGCCGCAGCTCAACACGCCCTTTGAGACCTCCTCGGCGCTCCTCGGCGCCACCAGCGCCGAACTGCCGTCGCTCCTTCAGAGCACGATCGACCCCGCCGGGCAGTGCGCGGCCTGGCAGGCCTACGCCCGAATCGCGCGCTGGACCAGGCGCCACCGCGTCCGCCTCGCGGCCGCGCCGGCGCCGCTGGCGCTCGACGACATCGAGGACGGCCGCCTGGCGCTGCAGGACGCGGCCGGGTTCGTCGTGCCGAACGCCGGCTGGCACGCGCTCTTCTTCCAGGCCTATCGCAGCGTCTTCTCCTACTACCTCGGCCACGACCCGGGGTCCGGCATCGTCTCCTCCTACTTTCGCTCGTCCCGGAGCGAGTTCGGCAAGGCGGGCCAGATCAGCCTCGGCAGCTCCGGCCGCGGCCCCTACCGGCGCTTCTCGCGCCTCCTTCGCGACGTCCGCCTGGCCGCCACGCTCGGTGCCGGCAACGTGCCGATCTACTCGCTCGAGCGGACCCTGAGAGCGTACGGTGGGCCGCGCTCGGTGCTCCGGCTGGCCCAGGCCGCGGATCGCCCCTTCACCGGATCCGGACGGGCCAGGGCCTCGGCGCCCACCCCCCAGGCCACGGCGGTCCGGGCGGCGATCCGGCGTGTCGACGCAGCGGCCCTGGCCGCCACCTCGCTGGCAACGGATGCCAGCGGCGCCCCGCTGCTGCCCAACTCCTGGCCCTACGGCTGCGGCAGCTGGGTGCCGCTCGGGTAGGCGTCCTCCGCCCGGAAGCCGTCGGCCGGGCGTGGAGGGACAGCCGATGCGCTAGACCGGCTCCACGACTTCGACCCGGCCGTCGTCAGCCGCGGCCCGCAGCGCCGCGTGGTCCTCTTCGTTCTGGTCGGCATAGGCCTCGGCGAACGCTGCCATCGCCTTGTCGAAGGTGTCGCTCTTGCCGAGGTAGGCGGCGAGGGCGACGCGGTCGCCGCTGCGGGCGTGGGCGTGGGCCAGGGTGGTGCCGCAGATCTGGGAGTAGGCGGTGAGGGCGGCCGGGTCCATGCGCTCGACCCGAGCCGAGCCCTTCATGTCCCAGAGCTGGCGCACGTAGAAGTCGCGCTGCCGGCCGTCGACGCCGGTCGCCTTGACCCAGCCGAGCAGGATGTCGCTGGCGGCCTGGACCAGGCGCTGGCCCTGGACGACGCGCTCGCCCTGGTTCTCGAAGGCGCTGGGGGCGGCGTAGGGCTCGAGCACCGAGCGCTGGGCTTCCTTGACCTGGAGGAAGAGGGGGTCGCCGTCGTCGCGCCCCAGCAACAGCGCGACGAAGGCGCGGGTGCCGACGCTGCCGACACCGACCACCTTGAGCGCGGCGTCGACGAAGCGGTAGCCGTCGAGGAGCGCGCGGCGGTCCTCGGGGAGCGTGGCGCGATAGCTGGCGAGCGTCTCGAGCACCCGCGCTTCGACGTCGGCCCCGGTCTCGGCGGCCAGCTCGTCGATCGGCACGATCAGGGGCGGTTCGCTGACGATGCGCAGTCTGCCGTCGACTTCGCGGGTGAGCTTGGAGAGGGCGCGCATCCTGTCCTTGGCCTGTGTCTTGGCCAGGTTGCGCCTGAAGGCCTCGCGCTCCTTCTCACCGGCCGCGGCGCCCCAGCGCTCGGCGACCGTCGGCACGTCCATCTTCGTGTACCAGACCTCGAGGTTGCCGAGCTCGGCCAGCCGCCGCATCGCCTCCCTGTACTCGGCCATCCCGGCGGCGACGATCGCCTGGCGCTCGCGCCGCTTGAGCCCGTTTTCGCGCGCGGCTACGGCGAAGCTCGCGGCGAGGCGCATCGCGTCCCACTCCCAGGGCCCGGGCAGGGTCTCGTCGAAGTCGTTGACGTCGAAGACGAGCTCGCGGTCGGGCGAGGCGTAGGCGCCGAAGTTGGAGAGGTGGGCGTCGCCGCAGAGCTGCACGTCGAAGCCGCTGCGGGGGGTGCCGGCAAGGTCCGCGGCCATCACCGCCGCGGCACCGCGGAAGAAGGCGAAGGGCGAGGCGAGCATCCGCGCGTAGCGAAGCGGCACCAGCTGGCCGACCCGGGAGCTCGCCTGGCCCTCGAGCACCTCGACCGGGTCGGGCCGGTCGCCGGCCGGGGCCCAGTCGCCGTGGCTGGAGCGCGGGGCCTCGGCGCGGGCGGCCTTGCCGGCGGCGGCGCGCTCGGCCGGGGACCTCGGGGTCTGCAGTGGATCCGACATCAGGCGGGCGAGGGCTCCGGGTCGAGCCTGGGCGGGTCGGGCCCGGCCTGCAGCTCGTCGAAACGGCGATCCGGCAGGCGGCGCGTGGTCCAGAAGGAGCAGACGGTGAGGAAGGCGGCGAAGAGGAAGGCGGTCTTCAGCGCCTTGATCTGGGCGTCTTCGTAGTTTTCGACCAGGGCGTCGACGGTCGCGGCGTCGAGCCCGGCGTCGGTCGCGCCGGCGCGGACCTCTTCGGAGGAGACGAAGCTCCCCCCCGCGCTCAGCTGCACCTCGAGCTGGTCGCTGACGTCGCCCGAGATCCGTGCGTCGTCGGCGACGTTGGAGGTGAAGGCGGCGATCAGGCCGGTGATCACGATCGCGCCGAGCAGCGCCGTTCCCAGCGAGGAGCCGAGCTGCTGGGCGGTGCTCTGCAGGCCGCCGGCCTCGCTGCGGTCGTCGTCGGAGACGGCGGACTGGACGACGTTGCCGAGCTGGGAGACGATCAGGCCCATGCCGATGCCGAGCACGCCCATCGCGATCAGGAAGGACGAGTTGTCGAGCTCGGGCTCGATCGTCCCAAGCAGCATCAGGGTCGCGACGAGAACGGTGAGCAGGCCGGTGCGGACCAGGGGTTTCGGCGCGAACCGCTTCGCCAGCGCCGAGCCGACGATCGAGGCGAGGAAGAGCCCGGCCGAGGCGGGCAGCATCCGCACCCCCGTTTCGAGCGCGTCGAGGCCCTGGACGACCTGGAGGAAGAGCGGGATCGTGAAGAAGACGCCCATCAGGATCAGGTTCTG
>AR_comb_assmDRAFT_11761879_pt1 | contig 14231 bp, 14 predicted proteins | sample ArasoioldDNA_FD_10543 | JGI IMG/M metagenome (IMG submission 10543) | reverse complement strand
GGCACCGGTTTTTGGTACCGGCATTCGCAGGTTCGAATCCTGCCGCCCCAGCCAGGGATTAAATTTACCGCATTTTCAATGTCATACGTCGATGTCTCTGCTCCTTGTGGGGCAGGTCTGTGGGGCAGCTTTGCTGGGCTGGTTCGGCCTAGCCGAACCCGCCGCGAGTCGCTCGTCCGCCGACGGCGTTGCTGGCGCGCTTCCAATTTTCCAAGTACCCACGAAGGTCTCTACAGGAATGGTGGGATCACCCAATGGACGGCCAGTGGATCGGGAAGCTTGAAGGAGAGTTCGAAGGCACGCTGCGTATCGAACTGGAGGATCGCGGAGAGGTACTGACCGGGACGGCCTATCTCTTCTACAAGCCAGCACACAACCTACCCGGCTTCCGCTTTCACCTGCGCGTACCGAAGGTGCCTCCCCATAATACTCGCGTGAATACGTGGTACCTTTTTGGCGACGGCGGGGTGATGACTCCCGAACAGCGCAAGATAGCGGAAGCTGACCTGACGGCGCGTTTCGGCCAACTTCCAATCCCAGCCGAATTTGACGTGACATTTGCCTTGGAACAGGAGGCACTTAAGGTCTCCTACGATTGGAACCAAGACGACCAAGAGCCGGTCTATCTGAGCCGCTCGGATGTGTCCGGTGCGTCAGCCTATGTTGGTCGAGCCGACCTCACATCTTGGGGGGAGTTCAGACAATGGGCTGTGACGCAGAAGCCTCGCAATTATATCTTCCGGGGGCAGGCGCGTCCCCAAAAGCTGGCCTCCACGTTCCACAGGACGTGGCGGTCGGACCTCTTTACGTGGGTGGCAGAGGACGTCCGGCACCTATTTGGCGCGCTCATGGAGAAGCTGACGTACCCGCTCCAGCTGGGAAATCTTGAACATAACGCAGCAGTGTGGAGCATCCTGCAGCACCACGGCTATCCCACCCCAATGATTGACTGGACGTTTTCACCCTTCGTTGCGGCCTACTTCGCCTTCGCCAACGTCGCGCCCGACCAAGGCGAGCCCGCGCGCATATTCATCTTGGACCAGCTCGCGTGGAACGCGCGACATGGGCGGCAGGCATTCATCGTCGATGCCGCGCCGCCGCAGATGGTGATACTGGAGAGCGTGCCGGTCGCGAACCCCCGCTCAGGTCCCCAGCAAGCCCTATCCGCCGTAACGAACGTCGCCGACGTCGAAGCCTATATCAGGGAGATGGAGCAGGAGGACGGCTGCAGCTATCTTACTGTGTGCGACCTCCCGGCTTCAGAGCGCCCCCAGATCATGCGAGAACTCGAACTCATGGGGATCACGTTCGGGTCGCTCTTTCCCGGCATTGACGGGGTCTGCCGTGACATGAAGGACCGCCTGTTCAGGCCTCCTTCCTGAACCCGAAAGAAGCACGGCATAGCAGCCCGTGTACCATCCCCTCGGTCTCGCGCGGTATCATGTAGGCAGGCGTTGGCGGGGCACAACCTTGATAGGCCGGGAGAGAGACAGCTTCACCCCAAAGTGCCCCTCATCGCCGTCTCCGCGATCCCACCCGCCAACAATCTTGGCCTTGCACGTCACAGGCAGCCCCTCCGGATTAATCGCGTTGATCTCGTTTCTGACATTGGCCGCATCGCCACGCGCGATCCAGCCGACCGGATGCGCGTCGATCAGCACGACAACGGCGTTGGCGTCGTGCGGGTTGTTGTCGAAAGCCAGCTGGGCGACGTACTCGTCCTTGTAGCCCTCGTCTCTCTTGCCGCCGACGACGCGGGCGATGTGGGCCTGCCACTGCGACTCCCCCACAACGTCAACCGTGAAGCCCCTACCAGCGGCCAAGGGGAGCGCCTCGGCGTGATCCCACCAGCAACCAGCACGGCCCCCGTCGATGCGCATCGGGACCGTCGGGGGTTTTCCGCCCGGCGCGAGCTTCCCGCCAAGCTGTTTCGCCAGCCAATCAACCAGCCCCATCGCGGCCTCCCCGGTTCCTCGGGGCGATCCTCCCGGGCACCGCAGGGGGAGTCAAGGGAGCAGGATTCGCCTGTAGGCAGCATTTGGATCGGTCGGACGGCGCTACGGAGCGGCTTTCGGATTCGGCCATTCAGGTCGCGTTTGCACCTCGCCGCGAACCATGGCCGCGAGCTGGTTCATGCGGTCCCCGACCAGCTCCCTAATCATCTCTCGGTCCTCCTCCGTTGCGTCTCGCGTTTCCAACTCCTGCGCTCGATCTTCCAAGAAAAGCGCGATGGCGCTCAAAAGCAGGCCCGTGGCGGAGAGACGGCGGGCACGCGAGTTGCTCCCCTGATCGTCGAGTTCGAAAATAGGGAAGCGCCCGATATCATTCGACACTCCGGTCATTGTCATCGCAGCGGCGCGAAGCGACAAGGGGAACGGCAGGAAGTGTTGGGAAGTACGATGATAGCTCTCGACCACCTCGTATCCGTTCAACAACAGCCGATCTGCCGAATTTAAAAGCTGCCTTCGGCGTGTCCACGTCGGCGCAAAGGCGGTCAGGTATGTCACTAGCAGCGCAAGGGAAGCGCCGAAGAACTGCGCCCAACCGGCAAGTTTGTCATGAGACTCTAGCCAACCGATCCAATCGCCCATGGCAAATCTCCCCTGATGCAGGATATCGCTGGACCTTTCATTGTCCATGGAGACGTGCCCTCCAGCCGCCTCCCGCGCCGACCAGTTCTTCGATTGGGTTGACGAGGTTCCTTCTAGGCTCATCTAGGTCGGACCCGATCGACCCACTATGTCGGCCACCTCATTGACGTGATCGTCAGTAAGGTCGAGCCCTCCGTACCAATCTGCGTTTGGGCCACATGTGAACGTGGGCGAAAACACCTCACGCCAAAGGGTCCATACGCGGTCCCCGTGCCTGTCGCTGTTGTGCTTCAGGAGGGAGGCCAGGCGGTAGACCTTCTCTAAATCGGGATCGGGCGGGTAACCTAGGCCCTTCATCACTCTAACGTGATCCGCGTGGCTGCTGCTTCTGCGGTCTCCCCAAAGGTACACGCAGCGCTCCCAGTGGTGATAGAGCGCGATTATGAAGGCGGCACGCAGCTCCGACGCAGCCGCCCAAGCGTTCACCATCCGAAGTTTGAGCAGATCGGTGGTTGTCAAAATCGCATATCCGTCAGTCCACCCGACTGCGTCGGGGCCATCGCCAATCGCTCGTTCGTGCTTCGACCACGCATCTTCGGCTTCCTCAGCGGCGCCCTGCAGGGTCTCATGAGAGGTGTTGAAGGACCGCATGAGGGTGCGAATACCGTCCTGAAGCTGAAAGGCTCGGATATACGGAGTAAGGTCAGCCAACTACGTTGTTCCTCAGAGCGACCTCGCGGCGCCTTCCGCACGCCAGCTCGATTTTAGAAGCTCCAGTCCTCGCGTTCGATTAATTGGAGCAGATTGATGCAGTCCAGCCCTTCCCGTTGACACACGTAAGGTATCTTGGGCGACCGCTCCGATCCGCCCATCTCTTGGCTGACCACCACGCACGCGGGCTCAGCACTCATCGCAACCGCCAGAACGAACGGGTCCCCCCCGGATTTGCCGGTGCTGGTATCGACCAACTTTGGGTAGGTTGCCATGATGTAGACGACTGCGTTTTGAACATCCTCGTCAATGTCCCGGAAGAGCGCGTCCTTGCGCTCTTTCGCCCAGCCACAGACGTCGTCGTCTTTCTTCTGCAGTTCATTGAACACTTCGAGAGATGCGACCAAGCGCCCCTCGTCAACTAGACCGTCGATGGCGTTCCACAGCGCTGGGAACCTCTTGGGAGGATAGGCGCGGCGCCAAGCATGAAGTAGCGAGCTGGTGTCGATGCTGTAAACGTCCGCTCCCGCCATCAGCCGAGCCCAACCGTCTGTTCAATGCCGGGGATGTGCCGGACCTTCACCCCTAGGAAGCCTGAAACCTCGGCGAGGCTAAGCCTCTCGGCGTGATATCTGGACAGCAGCATCCGGACGAAGGGCCTGCCGAAGTCGGCGACGGTTTCGAGGGGCATGTTTCGCGGGATACCTTTGTCGCCGCGCTTCTCCTTCTCCCTCTGCCGTTGAGCGCGGAATTCCTGCCCGTACTGGCTGCGCTTCCGTCGGTAGAAGTCCTCTGTGGTGCGGCCGAGCGTCAGGAGACGCCGCACCGCAGCTTCGCGCGAGACCCCGTAGGTCGCCGCTAGGGCCTTGATCGTACCGTCAGACCAAGCCTCTTTCCCGCCCTGGTGATCCGCGACCAGCGGCTCAGCCAGGAATAGCTGTCTCGGCATCAGCGCCGACGCCGCGACCGCGTTGCAGTAGACCTCCACGCGCTCGTCGTCATTGGGACGCGGTCCCTCTGCTTCCACATCTGAGACACCGCTCTGGTGAAGCATCAGGTGGGCAATCTCGTGAAGGAGGCTGAATACCCGCCGCCCGTGGGTGTCCTTCCGGTTGACGACCACGAAGGGGAGCGTCTCGGCCCAGAAAGCGAACCCTGACGCCTCCTCACTACTCACGCGGGAGGCCTGAAATACCAACACTCCGAGTTCCTCGACGCGGGCCCTCCATGCATGAAGTGCAACCCTAGGGTCCCTCCAAGTGGACTGTAAGGCGTAGTCGATCCCCAAGGCGTCCCGGATCGCCGCTCCTGCGACTTCAGCCGAGGTCTCCAAGGTGGCGGTAAGTGCAAACTTCTGCGGATTCTCGCCTTCCTCCTCCAGCAATTCGAGCGCCAGTTGCCGCCGCTGGTGGGCACTGCGGATTTCGTAGGTCAGTTCGGGCGAGAAGCGGCGAAAGCCCGACTCTGGCAGGCGCCGGAAGTCGTGCATTGGTCGAAAGGCCATCGGTGCTGCCGGGAGGTAAAGCACGGCGAGTGGGCGGCGATAAAGCTCCGCCAGTTTCCGTAGCTGCGGGATTGATGGCTGCTCATCCCCAGACTCCCAAGCGCGCACGACTTCGGGGTCTAGGTCGAGCTTCTCTCCGACAACGTCGATTTCGTAGGCCGCGGAGGTGCGGGCCCAAACTAGGACCTCCGGGTTAATCGTTGCCTTGACCCGTTTAGCCATGACGTCGCGCCACGCTCCCCCGCCGCGTAATAACCACTACTAAAACCGCGCATCTCCATGACACGATGCGTGTGTGCAGCATCTTTTTGGCAAGAGGAAGGCCCAGCCTTCGGGCAAGGGGCTCGACGGTGAGAGAGGCCGCGAGGAAGTCCGCACGGCCCGCAGGCTCCTATGGTCCCGTCCCGCTGCCCTTAGGCCTCCGCATCTGGCCCGGTAGATATCGATACGCGCTCGACTGCCGCGCCGACCAAACGAAAAAAGCAGGGCATCGGAAGGAGAAGCCTTGGAGCGATGGGGCAGCCCTAAGGCCCTGTTCGCGACTCCTCAGAGGCCCTTTTCGGTGGCAGGGCCCGGTAGACGCTCGCAAGGCCGATCCCCAGCTTCTCCGCGATTTCTGGGGGCTTTAGCCCGCCATCGTGAAGCGCCTTGATGGCCTCCTTGTCGATCTTCGGCGGGCGCCCTTGGTACCGTTCGGGATGCTCAGCCCGAGCCTTGGCGATCCCCTCCAGCTGGCGATCCCTGCGGATGTCCGCTTCGAACTCCGCGAAGCCCGCTAGGAACGTCAGGAGCAAGCGCCCTTCGGCTTTGGTGGTGTCGAGGGTCCCCTGCTGAAGGCAACGGAAACCGACGCCCTTGGCGTTGAGGTCCCCTACGATCTTGTGAAGGTCGATCACGGAGCGCGCTAGGCGGTCGAGCCGCGTTACAACAAGCACGTCACCCTCCCGAACGAAGTCGAGCGCCGTTTGGAGTTCGGGCCGGTTATCCGCCTTCCTCCCGCTCTTCTTCTCCGCAAACACCTTTTCGCAACCAGCCTCCTGCAGCTGCTGCAGCTGCACTTCTAGGCTCTGCCCTGCGGAACTCACGCGGGCGTATCCAACGAGCATCGTCGTATCCTCCGGGAGAGCTTAGGCGACCGAACCGGCTTGCTCGGCGGGAGTGCCGAGCAGAGCGCCCAAGCGCTCCTGCGCTACCTTGGAGAGCCTGAGCGGGCCGGTTTGGGGGCCTGAGGTGGCCTCCCTTGCCCCTCCTCGGCGATACGCTTCCGCACGGTCGGCTGCGGCCTGCGCAGGGTCGAGAAGCCGCGTCACTCGGTGCCGTGCAGCCGCCGAGCGTCCCAGCAGGAGTACGTCAATGCGATCATGAACGCCGCGCGCAACGCTGCCGGGGGTTGAGTGGGAAGTGGTCACGATATTCTCCTTTGGGTTAAAGACAGATATGAGAATATCTCTCAAAACTGTTATGTCAACCCAATTGAGAAAATGCTTGCGAGAGGCAAGCGCCGCTCCCTGCTGTCGCCGAGAGGGTATACCCATGTGAGAGGCCGTCCGCGCGGTGCGGCGCGAGGTGGTAGCGATGTGTGGCAATGTCTGTCCCCAGTTCCCTGCGCCTCCCTTGCCGGAGAATGCACGTTAAGTCACTGAAAACAAACATCCATTAACGTGACTATTGAGCTAACGGAACTACCGGTGCCCTCAATTGCGCCCTATGCTGCCCGACATAAGCACCGGGGGCTTGCACGGCGCTGGCAGGAATAGAGGAGCGGGCAATGACAAGGTGCGGCCCACACCCCCTATGGGGGGCACTGCCGACTTGCGCTGTGCGTTATCCCGCTTCGGAAATTTGAGCTGAAAGTGACGGCCTAACGCGCAGACCGCGTGAGCCTGCGCAGGATGGCCTCGGGGTCCCCGAAGACGGCCCGGTGCGATGCCTGGGCGAACCGCCACAGGAGCTGCGGATCGCTGATGGAGCGCGCGGTGGTAGCAAATGGGAAGTTGTGCATGGGTAGCCTCGTTCTGTGCTGAAAGGGTGGTGTTTGGGCGCCTAAGGGCACCAGAGAGCCGCCCGCAGGTTGGCTGCGGCGCGAGCGACGAAGCCTCGGCGGCTGGAGCAATGGCGGCAGCAATACCGACGCCCGTCCTTCGTCCTTCGGTCTTCGTAGAATGACTGCACCGGCTTCGACCGGCTGCAGGTATGACACCACTTCTCGCCCGGTGGGACGGGAGCGGGGATGCGCTTCTTTGGCATGTGATCTCACGCTGCCCCGAGGGTCCCTAGAACGGTGCTAGAGAGCCCTCGGGGGGTGCTTGTTAGAGTGCGGGTTCGGGCAGGCCCTGCGATAGGACATCATCCCGCGCGGCAGTTGTGGCTTCTGACCGCGACAGGCCCTCGGCCATGTAGTCGTGGAGAGCCTTGTAGGCCCCCCGGTTGGCGGCGTAGCCGGGGTTGCGCTCTTCGTAGATGCTGCGAGCATCTGCGTTGAAATCGGCCATTACCTCGACGACCGCAGCTTCCTTCTGCTCCTTTGAGGGGAGCGACTGGAACCACGGGTCGTCGAAGAGGGATGCCAGAGCGTCCCTCATGGTCTCGCCGTTGCCATTGACGGCCTCGGTGCCGCGAATGCGCCGGAGGTCCGACAGCTCCTCGCTGTTGAGCTTGAACCCCGCAGGGTCCGCCTTCTTGAGCGTGGTGATGTCGATTTGGAGATCGGCCAGCTGGCGGGTCAGGTCATCGACGTCACCTGTGGTGCCGAACGCGACGCCCATGGATCGGCCTTCGACCTCGTTGCCGAGCGGATCAATGCGAGCAGGCAGTATGAGCCCGCCACCCGGCACGGAGCGGAGGACGTTGTCCATCCAACCGATGGCTTCGGGCGCCGAACCCCGCAGGGTGTCGTTGATGGTGCGGGAGGTGCCGGAGAGGGGGATGGCGCGAGCAAAGGCGCTTAGCGCCGCCTTCCTGTAACCTTCGACAAGCCCCTCCTCCTGCTCGGAAAAGACGCTCTTCATCAGGTCGCGTACGCCGGTCACATAGGTCTTCTCAAGGATACCCTCGCGGGCAGCCAAGAAGCCGATCTGCAGCGCCGTCGCGAGCGCCTCCTGATGTTCCTCGGTCTCGCCTGCATCTTCGTAGGCCTTCCACGCCTGCCCCACGAAGCCGCCTAGGGCGAGCGTTAGAGCGAACGGATCAAGCCTGCCGATTTCGACATAGGCGCCTCCGGGGAGGTTGAGGCGTCCCGGAGGGGCCCCGTTCAAGTTGGCTGAGTTGTCGTAACCGCCGTTCGTGAGCGTGATCGCACCCGACGCGGCCAGCATCGCGCCAAAGCCCATGACCATCGAGCCGACCTCCATACGGGCCTTCTCGATCTCGGCTTCCATGCCTCCCTTGGCGAGGATGTCTTGGACCTCCTTCGCCTTGCCACCCCACGGGGTGTACGAGACCATGCCCCTTTCGAAGATCCGAATGGGGGTGCGGATGTAGGTCATCAGCATTCCCTCAACGGTCCCCAGAGAGAACACCTTGTCGAGGCCCTTCGCCGCATGAGCCGCAGTGCGGCCATACTTGGTCTGCGGGCCGTCCATGAAGAGGACCCGCTCGGCTTCCCGTTCGGCCTCTTTGTTCAACCCGAGGGCAAACTTGAGGTCGGCTGGTAGCTCGTCGGAGTGATTGAGCAGCTGCTCTTCGACTCGGTCAAGCAGCTCACGCGGGGGCATTTCGGCGAGCTGGATGGCCCGCCTCTGCGCCAGTGTGAGGGTTTCCTTCAGAGGCAGTCCAGCCTGTAGCGCCTCGCGGATCGCGAAGCGGGCAGCCATGGAGTAGGTCTCCTTCATCTTCACGAAGGACCGGCCCCAATCGTCCAGGCTCCCGGCGACGACCTTGGCGGTCGCGGTGCCGAGCGCGTCGGTGACGTTCGCAGCCACGGCTCGAGTTCGGTGTAGGGTGACCATGAGGTTCCCGAAGGCGCTTCCCCCCAGCTCGTCCATGCGCGCGTTGAACCCCTTGAGGTCCGTCACGGCCAGACGGCCAGCCTCCTTGACCTCGCGGGTCTCGGGGACGCTGTAGCCCTTGGCGACCATAGCCCGCTTGGCAGCCGAAGCCGCAAGCTTCGCCTTGCTGTTCATGCCCCCGCCGACGGCGGCGATGCGCTCGACGTCCGACCACCACTCCCACTTTACGCGGTCGAAGGCGGCGCCGATGCCACGCATGTGGGCAGCCTTATAGACGCGTTGACCCATCTCCATTTCGAAGCGGAGCGCCAGTGCCTCATCGGTCTTGCCCATGCTTTCGAAATTGCGCGCAGCCCAACGCCTTGCAGCGCCGTTGCGGAACCAGTCGTGCGTGACCATGCCGATGGTGTTGAACAGGCCAGAGGCGGGCGTGAGCGAGTTCGACTTGATGAACAACGAGACAGTGTTCACCGTGCGGCGCCAGCCCGACAGGGCCTTGGCCTCGCTCGGGTTAAGCAGGATGTTCTGGACCGTGTCGATGTCGTCGAGGTTCTTGATGCGGGACATGAGGTCCGTGAAGGTGTCCTCGTCCAGCTCCTTGAGGGCCTCGTCGATCCGCTTGCGGATGCCTGCAGCCGAGGCGATGTACGGGACGTCGTCGCGGATTTCGGCGATGCCGAGCTTGCCGTTGTGCCAGCGCATGTCCGCCAGACTTCGACCGATCTGCGCCTTGATCAGGCTGCCTTCGGCGTGGATGCGGATCGCGGTGGTCAGCTCGTCGAGCAGCTCGTCGCGCGCGGCACGGTCGCCCTGCAGGATGCGCGGCAGGAACTTGTCCTTGGCCCGCGTGAACTGGAGAGCCGCCAGCATCTGCTGATGGCCACCGATGCGGGCGTCGTTGACGAGATGCTTCGAGCGCTCAAGGGCCTCTGCGGTCTGGGTCGAGGTGACGCCCCCGCCGAACGCCTCGCGGAATGCGTGGTCGTGCTGGCCGGTCGTCTTCTTGCCCATGCCCGCCTTCTCCAGGACGGCCTCGGTGGCCTCCTCCAGGAGCGTGGCGGCTTGCTTGGCCGTGTCGATGTCGAGCTTGTGGTCCGTGGCGTCGATGCCGAGGAGCGAACGGTAATGCGGGTCGTCGACCACGCCACCGTCCAGCTCGGCCTTCTCCAGGCGCTCAGCCATACGCTGCGCCTGCTGGACCGTCATCTTGCCCACACGGGCCTTGATGGCCTCGCGGGCAGCCGAGAGCGGCCCGAGCAATTCCTTGCTCGACAGGATCGCGCCCTCTTCGAGAACGTCGTCCGCCTTGCCGGTCAGGTGATTGAGAGACAGTGGCTTACCGCTGGGGTTGTTGATGTCGCGCTGGGCAGGCCTGCCGGTCCCGCTGGCCTCCATGCGGATCGCCTTCAGGTCGTCGGCAACTTCGGTCCCAGCCTTAGCTGGCACCTCGGGCGTGAAACTGGACGTAAGGCGCGGTGGCTTGCCGAAGCGATAGAGGTAGGCGTCACGCGCCGCACCGCCGATGAATTTGGCGCCGGGAATGATGGTCGCACCAAGAACATAGCCTGCAGCCGCGCCAGTAGCGCCGCCCCAAAGCGCTCCGTAGAAGCGGTCGGAGAAGTCGCCATCCGCACTGCCGGAGCCATAGATGGCCCCTTGGACGCCGCCAGCAATGACCATGCCCTTCACGCCGGTGGTTAGCCCGCGAGCGGTGGCAGCTGCCTTAATGCGTCCGCCCCAGCCCGCGACAGGGATGAAGCCGCCCGCGATCTGGCCGGTGAGGTACATGGTCCCATGCTGCTCTTCGTACTTGTCCATCGTGGAGCGGAAGAACTCCAGCTCCTCGTTGTAATCGCGACCAAGCAGCAGGCTGTTCACGCCCGCGCCGATCTCGTCGAGGTATCCGAAGGTGGCCGTGTCGGCAGCGCCGATCAGGGCCGAGCCCCAGCCCCCGCCGACGACGCGGCTGGAGGGACCAGAGCGAGCCAGACGGGGCCGCTCTTCCATCGGGGGAGGTGCCCAGTCCGCAGCGTCCGCTTCTGCAAGGAGTCGATCCAGTTCGCTCACGGACGTGCGTCCGCCGCTTGCGCTCCGCGCGCCAACTTAGCGCTGATCTCGGCAACCCGAGCCTGATCAATGATGCCTGAAGCGACGCAGTCCCTCGGGACCGCACGGACTTGATAGAGAGGGCAGGATGCCCCGCCGCAGTCGGCGACTTGTTCGCGCCATGTCCCGCGAGCGAGTTCATCATAGACGCAGGCCTTGCAGTGAGCATCGATAGCAGGCCGCAATGAGGGCCGAGGATTGGTGTTCATGAATGTTCTCAGTTGGCGCAGCCGGAGACCGAAGTTGGTCTTCAGGGGCGCTGGGGAAGACCAGCCGCGCCGAGGGGTCCTCAGGCGAGCTGGCTGGCGGTCTTTCGGTGTTCGTGTCGCGCTCGCCACGCTGCGTTGTCGCAATCGCGGCAGTCGAGCTTCTTGCCGTCCCACTGCTTCGCGTCCTTGGCGAAAGCGGAGAGCGGGCGGCAGAGTTTGCATTTGAAGCAGTATTTGCGGCCAACCGGCACAGGGACCGGAGGCACCTTTCGGGCGCGCATTGAGCGTTCTCGGAAAGAGGACCCGCCCAAGGTCGCCCGGTGTGGACCGGATGACGAAGGGCGGGCGCGTTTTGAGGTCGTGTTAATTCGAGTTAGGCGGCGGGTGTGGAGCTGTAATCCCTGCGGATCAGGCCGTTGCCGCAATTGCTCTCGACAATATCAGTGCGCGCCACATCTGCGCGGTAGACGGGATCGGCCTCAGGCCCGAAATTCTGCTGGAGGCTCTCGATGTGCTTCGGGAGGGGAGTCTGGGTATCGCTCATCGCTTCTCTCTGGTTGTGATTGTGGAAGGGACGCCCTCACAGGCCGTCGCGGTTAAGCCCGAAGCCATCCCGCCACTCGCGGGGGCTGATGAGCCTTGGAGGTACCATGGGCGGCTTTGGTGTTGCGGGGGCCACTTCGGGAGGATGTTCTGGCCCGCGAAGGGCCACTGCGGGCGACTCACAAGCGAGGCGCGCGGGCGGGGTGCCGAGGTCGATGCGAACCAACCCGCCGCCCAAATCGGTGACGTGTTGGCGCTGCCGTTCGGCGTGGCCGGGCGCGGTGCGGCTGTAGGGGTCGTGTCCCGGAGGACGCTGGGCCTTACCGTGCCAGCGTCCGGTGCGGGCTGAGTACCGCATCAGCCGAGGTTGCTACTGCGGTTCTTCGCGAAGGCGCTGGCGAGATGGTCGACACGCTCCTGCCGCAGCTGAGCTTCGGCCTGCTTCTTAGCCTCGGCGTGGATCGCCTGCTGTTCGTTTTCAGCGGCGATCCGTTGCTGCACCAACGCGGCTGCCGCAGTGCGGCGGGCGGGTGCCTCGCGTTCAATCTGTGCAAGCCTGTAGCGAACGTCCTGGAGGGCCCGCTGACGGCCCTCTCGGGTCTCAGGAGCGAAGCGGTAAACCGGGACCGGCACGGCATTTCCGTTGTCGTCATAGTCGGTCCGATGGCCCACGACTTCCTCCAGTTCGGCCTCAATACGTGCGGCCTCGCTTTCGAGATCGTAGATTTCACGCACGATGCCGTAGCTCTCGCGCTGGTACTCGTTGGCGTCCTTACCGGGTCCCGCCAGAACCTTGAGGCGGTGCGAGAAGTCCTCCAGCTCCTTACGGATGAACTGGCGTTCGAAGATGGCGTGATCCGCCTTCACGTTCGCCATCTTGGCAGCAACCCGCTCCCGCATTTCGGGGTGCAGGCTCGACAGCGAGGGTTCAGCAGTGATGCGGACATCGCCAACAACCTCTACCGGGCTAGGTACAGTGCGGTGGTCGAAGGTCGCGAGTTCTTGCTCGGTGGGGATCGGAGCGGGGGTAAATTCAGGGGTGTCGGTCAAGGTAGGTCTTTCTTTCCGTTGAGGGCGGCAGTGCCCAAGGATGCTGTCGGGACAGCGGCGGTCACTCCGGGGAGCCAGAGGGAGACGTGATGGCGATTGGTGCGGCGCTCTTGGTCCGAGCTGCCGCCGACCAAGAGCGCCGCATGCCTGCTACCGGCGCGAGATAGGGCGCGCCGGGAGGCATGTTGGAAGCTTGATCGGGGGAGGCCGCTACTCGCGGCTTCTCTCTCCAAGGGTGGGTGTTATTTTCGAGGGGCCCTGCGAGGGCCTTGCGGAACAAGTCCAGCAGGGCTTGCCAAGAGGGTGTCGGCAGTTGGAGAGTGCCCCATTATCGGAGGTAGGCCATGTTCGATCCGGCGCTATTCAGGGTGCTGCCCATTCACGACACGCCGGGCTTCGGCGTGCTGCTACCGCACGGGCGGCAGAGAGAGGTGCTACTGTTAAGTGACGCGGACGCGGAAGGCGCACGTTGGTCCTATTTCCTGTCAGAGGATCGTAAGTACGTTCCAATGGCCATCACTGACGGCAGCTCTTGGCGGGGCTTGTTTTGCGGCGATATCCGTGTGCGCGTCGATCACACCGCCACGTATGACCCGCAGCAAGAGTGGGCGGCGCGAGGCTCCCTCATAGTCAAAGAGGGAACCCTCTGGCTGGCCACGAAGTCTGCCAATCCGGGGCATTTCGAAGACACGCGACCCTATCCCCTGCGCCGTCAAGGGGAGACGGGAGACGGCGCAGTCGGCTATCTGAAGTGGGTGGTCGAGCTTGGGCACGGCGACGATTGGATCATTGTTCACCGAGCCGAGATCAACGCAGCGAGCGGCCCGAGTTGATCACGACTCCTGCCGCGCCCTTCACGAACGATCAGGGGGAATCCAGATCGACCCCCAAGCTATCCCCTTTAACTGTCCCCACCCCGAGGATGGGTGATAATTCACGATCAGCTGTAGTGAGGGCCTCAGCCTGAGGACGTTGGAGAGGTCGCTACCGGTTTCTTCTCCGAGGGTGGGCTTTAATTCCGAGGGGCCGGTCGGTGCAATTCGATCAATACCCTTAATGTATCCCACCCCGAAGATGGGCTTTAATTCGCCAAGGGCCCCGCGCAGCCCTGTCGGCCACCGTTCTCGAGCGGCGGGCCGAAGAGGACACTACCGCTCCTCCGTAAGTCGCGCAGCTTAGGGCGCCGGAGGCCGACTGGCAGTGCCGAAGATGGGAGTGGAAGCCTGCTCCTCCCCGAGGAAGTGAATGCCGCCCAGCGGCTTATTTCGGGGCCCTCAGGCTGCTTTTGCGGCCACCTTAGGCACTTCGGGGACACACGAATATTTGAGCATGGCAATGATTTCCGCTCTGCGCCCGAGAGAGACCCCGCGCCCATAGACCCCGAAGGTGATGCCCTTTTTTTCATGCCCGACGATTTGCGCGACCTCGGTCTCCGGTATGCTCGCTGCCTCCCACTGTGCGACCGCGTTCTTGCGGAAGGAGTGGAAGGCCTTGGCTCGATCATTGAAGCCCAGAGCTTGTTTGAAACGGGTGAACTCGCGGCCAGCATCAGCTCCAGCCTTCTTGCCGG
>AR_comb_assmDRAFT_10193119_pt1 | contig 14231 bp, 11 predicted proteins | sample ArasoioldDNA_FD_10543 | JGI IMG/M metagenome (IMG submission 10543) | reverse complement strand
CCGCCGTAGCTTCAGCGAAGGCGGGTCCGCGGAGGCCGCGATCGAACGCTCCAGCCCCGGGCGCTCCCGGCAGGGCCACAGCCTCGCGACGCTCAATCAGAAGAATCTGATTGCGGCGCTGACCCAATCAGTAGCTGACGCGTCGCGACACGGGTCGCGGTCGCGGCGGCTCGACGCGCACACGCACGTCGAGCGCGCGAACGCCGTGCTCGAGGACGACGAGCGGATTGATGTCGAGCTCCTGAATCTCCGGGCAGATGCCGACGAGCGACGACAGGCGCAACAATGCATCTTTGAGCGCGGCTTCATCCGCAGGCTTCGCGCCTCTGTAGCCGCGCAACAGGCGGGCGCCGCGCAGGCCGTCGATCATCGCCGTCGCGTCGGTGTCAGTCAGGGGATGCAGGCGGAATTGCGTGTCTTTGAGAAGCTCCGCGAGCGTCCCACCGGTTGCGCACGCCAGCACCGGACCAAACGTCGGATCTTCGACCGCGCCGATCAGCATCTCGACGCCGCCGCTGACCATCTCCTGCACGAGCGCGCCGCTCATGCTGGTCCCCAGCCTGCTCTTCAAATCGGACCACGCGGCTCTGACGTCGTCGGCAGCCTTGAGTCCGATCTTCACGCCGCCGACTTCGGTCTTGTGCACGATCCGCGGCCCGATCGCTTTGAGCGCGACCGGATAGCCAATCGCGTCGGCAGCGGCCACTGCCTCGTCTTCCGACGTCGCGACGCGACTCCTCGCAATCGGCAGGCGAACCGCTTCGAGGAGCGACTGGGTTTCTTCAGGCGTCAGCCAGCCTCCTCCGCGATCGAGCGCGCGATCGACGATCGCGCGCACGGCCACGCGATCGACGTCAGTGGCCTCGTGCGGCACGCTCTCGGGCTGGGCGAGGAATTCGCCATACGCGGTTGCGCGCGCGAGGGCGATGGCCGCCGCTTCCGGAAAGCCGAAACAAGGGACCGGATCGAGCAGCCCGGCTGCCGAATGCGCAGACATGAAGACGGCCAGGACCGGTTTACGCCCTGTGCGAGCGGCAATGGCACGCCTGATGGCCGCGGCCACATCTTCGCCTTTCGTCACTATCGGCGGAATGAAGATCACGACGACATTGTCGACCTCGTCGTCGTCCAGAAGCGTGCCGAGCGCACGCTCGTACTGATCGGCGGTCGCGGACGCGATCATGTCGACAGGATTGCCCACGGCTGCGGCAGCGGGCAGAAACGATCGCAGCTCGCTCACCGAATGATCCGAGAGGGCCGGCAGGGTCAGGCCGACCGCCTCGCAGGCATCGGCGGCGAGAATCCCCGGGCCCCCGGCGTTGGTCAGGATCGCCACGCGACGTCCTCGTGGAACCGGCTGGCTCGCCAGCAGCCTGCCAACGTCGAACATCTCTTCGAGCGTTGTCGTGCGAATCACACCGGCCTGGCGGAACAGCGCATCGGCGATGGCGTCGCTCGACGCGAGCGCGCCGGTGTGCGACGACGCGGCACGGGCGCCTGCGAGCGAACGGCCGGACTTGACGACGACGATGGGCTTGCGCCGGGCGACGCGCCGGGCAATCTGGCTGAACTTGCGCGGATTGCCGAAGCTCTCGACGTACAGCAGGATGACGCTCGTCTGCGGATCGCCGGCCCAGTACTGAATCAGATCGTTGCTCGAGACGTCGGCCTTGTTGCCGACCGACACAAACGTCGACAGTCCGATGCCGAGATGGCGCGCGTAGTCGAGCACGGCCAGCCCGAGCGCCCCGCTCTGCGTCGACATCGCGACGGACCCGGCCGGCGGATAGACCGGCGAGAAGGTGGCGTTCAGGCGCACGGCGTCGTCCGTGTTCAGGACCCCCATGCAGTTGGGGCCGACCAGCCTGATCCCCGCACCACGGATTCGCGTCAGGATGGCAGTCTCGAGCGCGCGGCCCTCGGCGCCCGTCTCCGCAAAGCCGGCGCTGATGATGACAATCGCTTTGACGCGCTTGGCGATGCAGTCGTCAACGACCTGGCTCACGTGCGCGGCCGGCACCGAGACCACCGCGAGGTCCAGGTCCCCGGGCACAGCGGTGATGTTGGGATATGCCTTGACGCCGTTGATCTCTGCGGCTGCCGGGTGGATCGCAAACAGCCCGCCGCGGTAGCCGGCAGTCACGAGGTTATGCAGGATCTCCGAACCAATCTTGCCGCGCTCGTGGCTCGCTCCGACGACGGCCACGGATCGGGGCGCGAGAAACGCTCTGACAGAGGCCGTGGCGGCCAGCTCGGATCGCGCGGCGGCGCGGGCCTCGAAGCCGGCCGTCCGATCGAGCGTCAGTACGACGTGGAAAACGCCGGCGTCGAGCTGCTGTTCGATGGCAAACCCGGAGTCCATGAACACGCGCAGCATCCGATTGTTGCTCGCAAGCACGTAGGCGTCGAACCGGCGAATCTGGTGCGGTCTGGCGATGTCGGCCAGCGTTTCCAGCATGCGCGTCCCGACTCCTCGCCCCTGGAGCAGATCCGCAATGACGAAAGCCACCTCAGCACGATCCGGCGCGCGCGCGTCACGGACGTAACCGGCCACGGCGATGGCTTCGTCGTTCGACTCGCCGATCAATGTGAACGCGTGATCCGGATCGGCGCGCAGGAATTCGGACACATCGAGCGTCGGCAGTTTCGGAATCCGGAAGAAGCGGGAATAGAGACTATCGTGCGAGAGCCTGGCGAAGAGCTCGCGGATCCCTCGTTCGTCGGACGGACGCGCGGAACGAAGCCTGATCGTCGAGCCGTCCCGCAGGACGATGTCGAATTCGTAGTCGGTCGTGAGTGAAGCCATTTCAATAGGACGATCGTGCTGGTGAACGGGCGCGGTGACTGCTGCCGGCACCATTTTCCTTACGCCGGCGCGTCAACCGATGGTACATTGCCGACGCTCGGAGCAAGCACAATGCCGGATTGAAGAAGTCGGTTGGGCACGAGGTTTGCGGTACGCAGGAACGCTTTCGGGACGTGTTGCCCGCGTTCCGGAAGTTCGGGAGGTGACGATGTCGCGACACATCCGCAGAATAGGCCCGAATTCCTGGGTGGCCTGTGCGGTCGTGATGTGGCTGATTGCGATGGCCAGCGTCCGTGCCGGGGCCTGGACGCCACGGCCAGCCGTGGCACCTACGGAAAATTCCCCCACGGCGCAGAATCCTCCCCAGGCGCCCAAGGCACCACCCCAGACCGCCGCGCCGACAGGCGTCGCGTACGTCGGCCAGGATACCTGTCTCACCTGCCACGACGACAAGAAGCACGGCTACGTCGGGAGCCCGCACTCGCGCGCCGCGGACCCGCGGTCACCGGCGGCCAAACAGGGATGCGAAAGCTGCCACGGCCCCGGCGGCAATCACGTCACCGATCCGGTTGCCAACCCGGTCAAGCGGTTCTCGAAGCTGCCGGCGGCGGAGGTGAACGCAACCTGCACAACCTGTCACAAAACCGGAGATCATGCGCTCTGGTCCGGCAGCCAGCACGAAAGTCGCGGTCTGGCCTGTACCCAGTGCCACAGCGTGCATGCGTACGAGAGCGAGGTCAAACAGCTCAAGGATCCGACCCAACCGAAGTTATGCGCGCAGTGTCACCGGGACAAGGTGGCCAAGCTCGATCGCTCCGGCCACATGCCCGTGCGCGAAGGCAAGATGACGTGCTCGACATGTCACAACGTGCACGGCACGACCAACGTCAAGCTGCTGCGGAAGGGCGATTCGATCGCAGAACTGTGCACGAGCTGTCACGCGGATAAACGAGGGCCCTACCTGTGGGAGCACCCGCCCAGTCGCGACGGGTGCACGACCTGCCACGATCCCCACGGGTCGTCGAACGAGCGCATGCTCGTGTCGAAGCCACCGATACTCTGCCAGCGGTGCCACGTCGGGACGCGACATCCGAGCACGATTTACGACGCGGCGCTTGTCGGCGCTGGCTCCAGTCCCAGCGCGCGCGTCTATGGGCGATCCTGTGTGACCTGCCATTCGGCCATCCACGGATCGAATCACCCCAGCGGTCAACGCTTCATCAGGTGAGGGAGGGCATCATGCGCCGAATCAGCGTATTGGCGTTGGCGCTCGGCCTCGTGCCTGGAGTGGCTTACGGCCAGACAGATCAATTGCTCGTGCAGGCACAAGCGCCACCTAAACCGGCGCCAGCCCAGCCGGCCCAGACACAACCGCCCCAGCCGACAGGTCTTCCGGTGCAAAGCGGATGGCTTGATTTCGGAGTTCGGGGAACCAGCATCTCCGGTGACGAGGCGCGTTTCGAGCGGTATCGGGACATGGGCGACGGGGCGGCGCTGGAGACGGTTCGCTATCACCGCGAGCATCGAGGATGGGTGCTCGACTTCGGGGCCGATCACGCCGGCCGCGACGATCAGCGCTATCGCGGCGACTTCGTCAATCCCGGCAAGGTCAAGGCCTGGCTCCTGTGGGACCAGATTCCGTTGCTGATGAGTAAGACGACGCAGACCCTGTTCGCGGACACCTCGACCGGCGTTTTCCTTATCGACGACGCGCTACAGCGGCAGGTCCAATCGAATCCGTCGTCGCTCGAGACGGTGTTCGACACCAATGCGCGGACGTTCGATACGGAAACCTTCCGGCACATCTTCGAGAGCGGCGTCGAGTACATCGCTCGGCCTGAGTTGACGATCAAGGGGTTGTTCCGGCACATCAACCGCGAAGGAGACATTCCGTACGGCGGCAGCTTCGGCCACAGCGTCCTGGTCGAAATGCCGGTGACCGTCAAACACGGGACGAGTGATCTGGACGCGATTGCAGAGTACACGAGGGATCCGGTGCTGCTGCGGTTCGGCTACACCGGCTCGTGGTTCGACAACAACGTCACCCAGGCAGAGTTCGACAACCCGTTCCAGGCGACTGACATCAGTGGAACGCCATCGCACGGGCGGCTGTCGCTCGCGCCGTCGAACTCCTTCATCACCGTCAACGGCTCCGCATCCGTGCGACTGCCGTATCGCTCGCGCGCGACGGCGTATGTGTCTGCGGGTTCTCTGAAAGACGACGGTGCGCCGCTGATGCCACAGACGATCAACTCGGCCATTACCCCCAACCCGGTGGATCGCGCGACGGTCCAGGGCGAGGGCAAGACGACCGGCGTGAACCTCACGTTCGTGTCCAGACCGGGCAAGGTGTTCGACTTCAACACCCGCTTCCGGAACTACAACTACGACAACCGGACCCCGGTGTTCACCATGCTCCAGCGGGTGTCGTATGACAATTCAGTCAGCAACGCCACCTACAGTTCGCTCGGCGCTCAGACCTCACCAGTCGGCTCGGTCGTCACCGAGCCGTTCGGCATCGATCGGACCACGTTCGACGCTGACGCGAGAGCGATTCTGAAGCCCGGCTTCTTCGCCGGGGTCGGATATTCGTACCTTGGAGAGGACCGCAGCCACCGGGTCGCGGAACACACGGCGGACAACGTCCTGCGACTCATTTTCGACGCCGTCGGCAACCAGTTGTTCACCCTTCGCACGAAATACGAGCACGCCCAGCGGAGCGCGGACGTCACGGTGGAAGCCGAGCAGGAGCTGTTCATGATTGGCGAGCAGCCGGGGATGCGCCACTGGGACGTCGCGGCACGCGATCGCAATCGGGTGACCATCCTGGGTTCGATCGTCCCGACCGGGATGTACTCGGTGAATGCGTCGTTCGCTGCTGGCAAGGACGACTACAAGGAGAGCGAGTTCGGTCTGCGCGACAACACGCACCAGGTCTACAGCATCGGAGTGGACGCGGCGCCGAGGGACACCTTCTCCTTCAACGGGTCATACAGCTATGAGCGCTACAACGCGCTCTCCAGATCACGCCAGGCCGACCCGCCACCGTCACCCGGCTTCAATTACGACCGCTACCTGGAGCTGGCTGCGACGACGAATCCCGGCGTGCAGGTGGCCGACGCGTCGCGCAACTGGGCGACCGACGGCCGCGACCGCGCGCACTCATTCATTGCCAGCGCTCACTTCAGCCGCGTGGCCGAGAAAGTCGACGTCGACCTGACGTACGACTTCAGTCTCTCCAGAAGCACCTACGACTACATCACGGGACCGGTGCCGGATCGGACGCTGCCGGAAGAAGTCATCGTCCCGTCGACGCTGCCGCCGCCGACCGCGCTGCCGCCGACGAGGAGCGAACTCCAGCGTGGCACGCTCGACCTCATGTATCCGCTGAATGCACGGGTCAGCATCGGCTTCACCTACTGGTACGAGCGTTATCGGGTCGAGGATTTCACGCTCGACTTCCAGGCCCAACCCGATCTTTCGAAGTCCAAGATCCTGCTCCTCGGATACCTCTACGAGCCATACACGGCCAACACGTTTTGGGGACGGGTTCTCTTCCGCTTTTAGGCGCAGCCAAGGAGACGTCGATGAAGTGGTTCGTCGTGACGATCGCCGCACTCTTCGTGCTTGGTACGTCAGCCTTGGCGCAGGACGCCAAGAAGATCGACGCCGGCAAGAAGGTCTTCGAGGCGCAGAAATGCGCCACCTGTCACATGGTCGCCGGCAAGGGCAACAAGATGTTCCCGCTCGACGGCGTCGGCGCCAAACTCTCTGCGGCGGACATCAAGAAATGGATCACGAATCCCGCGGAGATGGAAGCGGCGCTGCCCAAGAAACCGGCCATTAAGATGTCGTCCAAGAAATTCGATCTCAAGGATCCGGATCTCGACGCGCTCGTCGCGTACGTGCAATCGCTGAAATAGGCGCGCGAAGTCGCGCGTCTCGCGCATATCCCCACTGCGGACTCTTCCGCACCCACCACAGGAATTTCAACGCATGTCGGCCGGCGGCCTGCCGTCGGGCCTTGACACATCCGCGCGCAGACTGGCCATTGGTTTGCACGACGGCGATCCATGCGAGACCGACATGAGTGGTTGACAACCGAGCTCGAGCACCGCGGGGTATCGCGGCGCGAGTTCATGGGGTTCTGCGCGACCGTGGCGTCCGTGCTCGCCTTGCCCGACGCGGCGGCGGCGCAGATCGCTCGCGCGCTTCAACGCGTCGAAAAGCCGGTGCTGCTCTGGCTCGAGTTCCAGGATTGCGCCGGAAACACGGAGTCGTTCCTGCGCGCCAGCCGCCCGACGGCGGCCGAGGTCATCCTCGACGTCCTGTCGGTCGACTACCACGAGACGATCATGGCCGCCGCGGGCCATCAGGCGGAGCAGAACCGGGATCGGACGGTCAAGGAGCGCGCGGGGACGTATCTCGCGGTGGTGGAAGGATCCATTCCCACCGGCGCGAACGGCGCGTACTGCACCATCGGCGGCCGATCCGCGCTCGACATCGCGCGTGAGGTGTGCGGCAGCGCGATGGCCACGATCGCCATCGGCACGTGTGCCGCGTACGGCGGAATTCCCGCCGCAAAGCCGAACCCGACGGGAGCGCTGGGCGTCGCCGACGCCGTCCCCGGCGTCCGGAATCTCATCAACCTTCCGGCGTGTCCCGCCAATGCCGAGAACCTGACGGCTCTGCTGGTCCACTATCTGACGTTCAAGAGCTGGCCAGCGCTCGATCACCTCCGGCGGCCGCTCTTCGCCTACGGCAAGTCCATCCACGACAACTGCGAGCGGCGCGCGCATTACGACGCCGGGCAATACGTCGAGGCGTGGGGAGACGCCGGTCACCGGCTCGGGTACTGCCTCTACAAGATGGGTTGCAAAGGACCGGTCTCGTTCCAGAACTGCCCGAACGTGAAATGGAACGGCGGCACCAGCTGGCCGATTGGCTGCGGCCATCCGTGCCTCGGCTGCTCGGAGCCGAACTTCTGGGACACGATGACCCCCTTCTACCAGCACCTCGCGGGCGTGCCCGGCTTCGGCGTGGCGTCCAACATCGACAAGGTCGGTCTCTATGCGACGGTCGGCGTCGGCGCGACGTTCGCGGCCCACGGGCTGATTCAGATCCTGAGGCGCCGCGGCCAGAGCCTCGAACCGGTGACGCCGAAGCCACCCTCGAACGGAGCGCCGTCATGAGTCGAGTGATTGTCGATCCGGTTACGCGCATCGAAGGACACCTGCGCATCGAAGCGGAAGTGGATGGCGGCGCCGTCCGCGACGCCTGGTCGTCGTCGACGATGTTCCGCGGCATCGAGATCGTGCTCAAGGGCCGCGATCCGCGGGACGCATGGGCGTTCACGCAGCGGATCTGCGGCGTGTGCACGACCGTGCACGCCATCGCGTCGATTCGGGCGGTCGAGAATGCGATTGGCGCGTCGCCGCCGCCGAATGCGAGGCTCCTGCGGAATCTCGTCATCGCGGCTCAGTGCGTGCAGGACCACGTCATTCACTTCTACCATCTGCACGCGCTCGACTGGGTCGACATCGTCTCGGCGCTCAAAGCGGATCCGGTGAAGACGTCGGCGCTGGCCGAATCGATCTCGGACTGGCCGCTATCGGGACCGAAGTACTTCGCCGGCGTGCGCGATCGCGTCAAGAGCTTCGTCGACCGGGGCCAGCTGGGGCCGTTCGCCAACGCGTACTGGGGACATCCGGCCTACCGGCTGCCGCCCGAGGCGAACCTGATGGCGGTGGCGCACTATCTCGAGGCGCTGGACTGGCAGCGTGAGTTCATCCGCATGCACGCGGTGCTCGGCGGGAAGAATCCGCACCTGCAGAGCTTTCTGGTCGGCGGGATGGCGACGCCCGTCGATCCCAACAGCCAGGCCGCGATCAACGCGGGGACGATCGCCGAGCTGAAGCAGTTCGTCGCGAAAGCGCGCGATTTCGTGGCGCGCGTCTACATCCCTGACCTGCTGGCGATCGCGTCCTTCTACAAGGACTGGGCGGGGCATGGAAAAGGCGTCGGGAACTACATGTCGTACGGCGAGTATCCCGACACCGACGCGGCGTCACCCGCGCTGTTCCTGCCCACCGGCATCATTCGCGGCCGTGATCTCTCGAAGCTCGAGCCCTTCGACTCCAAGAAGGTGACCGAGTACGTCTCGCACTCCTGGTACCAGTACCAGGAGGGCGACTCGACGTCGTTGCACCCGTTCCAGGGCGAAACATCGCCCAACTACACCGGCCCGACGCCTCCCTACGAGCGGCTGGACACCGACAAGAAGTATTCGTGGCTCAAGTCCCCGCGCTATGCCGACGAGCCGATGGAGGTCGGACCGCTGGCGCGCATGCTCGTCGCGTACGTGTCAGGCCATTCCCGCGTCAAGGCGCTCGTCGATGGTGTTCTCAAGAAGCTCGGCGTCGGCCCTGAGGCGCTGTTCTCGACGCTCGGGCGGGTCGCGGCGCGCGGCATCGAGACGCAGCTGCTCGCCGAGAAGATGGGCGACTGGGTGGACGGGCTGGCGGCGAACATGGCGAGCAACGATCTGCGGATCCACGACAACTCGAAGTGGGATCCGGAGAGCTGGCCGGCCGATGCGATGGGCGCGGGTTTTCACGAGGCGCCGCGCGGATCGCTCGGGCACTGGGTGCACATCCAGAACGGACTGATCGCCAACTACCAGTGCATCGTGCCCAGCACATGGAATGCCGGCCCGCGCGACGCAAAGGGACGGCGAGGCCCGTACGAAGAAGCGCTTCTGGCAACGCCGGTGGCCGATCCACAGCGGCCGATCGAGATTCTCCGCACCGTGCACTCGTTCGATCCCTGCATGGCCTGCGGCGTGCACGTCGTCGATTCCGAGCGCCGCGAGCTGGTCACGGTGAGGGTCTCATGAGCGCCGAGATTCCGTCGCCCATCGTGCGTGTGTACGTGTGGCAGATCCCTGTCCGCATCACGCATTGGCTGATTGCGCTGTCGATCGTCGTGCTGTCGGCGACCGGGTTTTACATCGGACACCCGTTCATCACGGTGACCGGCGAGGCGCGCGCGCATTTCGTGACGGGTTGGGTCAGAACCATTCACGGATACACGGCCTACGTCTTCATCGCCGCCGTGCTCACTCGAATCATCTGGATGTTCACGGGGAACAAATACGCCAGGTGGGACAAGTTCATTCCCGTCCATCGAAGTCGACGGCACGGTCTGTGGCCGACGATCCGCTTCTATCTCTTCATGCTGCGGAAGCCTCCCGGGTTCGTCGGCCACAATCCCGTGGCGGGCGTGACCTACGTCGCCGTGTTCGGACTCTATTTCCTGGCGATCTTCACCGGTCTCACGATGCGAGGCGCCAGCGCAGCGCCCGGCGCGCCGGTGCACGTCTTCGCGTCGCTCGCGCCGCTCTTCGGCGGATTGCAGACCGCGCGCTGGATCCATCACGCGGTGATGTGGCTGCTCCTCGGGTTTGCGGTCCATCACGTCTACAGCGCGCTGCTCATGTCGACGATCGAGGCCAATGCGACTGTCGAGTCGATCTTCTCCGGGTACAAGTTCGTCCCCGAAGAGGACCTCAAATTCTCCGGGTACCGGTTCATCAATCGCGGCGAAATCGATGAGTAGGCGCACTCCGTTGCTCGTTCTGGGACTGGGCAACGTCCTCCTGCAGGACGACGGCCTCGGCGTCGCTGCGGTCTCGGGGTTGATCGATCGCTTCGATCCGTCGGAAGGCGTGCGGGTGCTCGACGGCGGCACCCTGGGTTTGGCGCTGCTTCCGTACTTCGAGGACGCCGATCGCGTGATTCTGGTGGATGCCATTCGAGCCAGCGGGGCGCCGGGCACATTCGTGCGCCTGTCGGGCGACGCCGTCCCTCCCGCGGTCGCCTCACGGCTGTCGCCGCACCAGGTTGGCGTCGCCGACCTCCTCGACGGCGCCCGCTGGCTCGAACGGTATCCATCGTGCGTGCGGCTGCTCGGTCTCGTGCCGGAGTCGTTGGAGCTCGGCGTGGACCTGTCACCGCCGGTCCAGCGCGCGCTGCCTCAGCTCATCGAACGCGTTGCCGGCGAAGCCGGAGCGCTCGGATTTCCGTTCGTCCGGAAAGGACGGCGCCCATGCACGAACTGAGCGTCGCGGCAAACATCCTGGAGACCGTGCAGCAGCACGTGCCGCTCGACCGGGCGAGCGCCGCGCGGGCGGTACGCGTGCAGGTGGGCGACTTGGCAGGCATTATCGCCGACTCCCTCGACTTCTGTTTTGGCGCCCTGGTGGCCGGAACGCCGTATGACGGCTGCCATCTCGCCATCGAGCGCGTGCCGGCCCGCTGCGACTGCGCTGACTGCGGCCGGATCTTCAACCTCACGTCACCGATGTTCGCGTGCCCCGGGTGCGGCAGTTCGGCAATCGCGACGTCCGGCGGCACGGACCTCCGGATCGTCGACATCGAGCTCGAGGACGAGATCGAGGCACGAACATGAGCGTCATCACGATCGAACGGAAGGTACTCGAAAAGAACGATGTCATCGCCGCCGCGAACCGGGCGCGCTTTGCGAATCACGGGTTGACCGTCGTCAACCTCGTGAGCTCGCCCGGTGCAGGAAAGACGACGCTCCTCGAGCGTACGATCGAAGGTCTGCGGGACCGGATGAATGTCGGTGTCATCGAAGGCGACGTGCACACCGACCTCGACGCGCAACGCGTCGCGCGCTACGGCGTGCCGGTCGTCCAGATCGTGACCAACGGCGGGTGTCATCTCGAGGCGAAACTCGTCGCCGACGCCCTGGAACGCCTCGATCTCGCCGCGTTGAATCTGCTCGTGATCGAGAACGTCGGCAATCTGGTCTGTCCGGCCAACTACGATCTCGGCGAGGCGATGAAGGTGGTCGTGCTCAGCACGACCGAAGGCGATGACAAACCGCTCAAATACCCGACCATGTTCCGGAACGCTTCGGCGCTCGTCGTCAACAAGATCGATCTGCTGCCGTACGTCAACGCAGAGATTCAGGCGATCAGACGGAATGCGCGGCTCACTAATCCCGGCCTGACGATTTTCGAGACGTCCGCCACAACAGGCGCTGGCATGCCGGTCTGGTGCGATTGGCTGGCGGCGAAAGTGATTCCCGCCCATGCGTGAACGGCTTCGGATCATCGTCCGCGGCGCCGTGCAGGGCGTCGGCTTCCGGCCGTTCGTCTACCGGCTTGCAACCGAACTGCGTCTCACCGGCTGGGTGCTGAACTCACGGCAAGGCGTGTTCATCGAGGTCGAAGGGTCCCGCACCGATCTCGAGACTTTCCGCGAACGGCTGCACCGCGATCGTCCGCCGCGAGCCGTCGTACAGAGTCTCGAGGCGTCGTGGCTGGATTCAGCCGGCTTCACGCGTTTCGAGATCCGTGAAAGCGCGGATGCCGGCGCCGTCTCGGCGCTCGTCATGCCGGACATCGCCGTGTGCGCCGACTGCCGGCGCGACGTGGAGGATCCGTCCAACCGGCGATTCCGATATCCGTTCACGAACTGCACGAACTGCGGGCCGCGCTTCAGCATCATCGAATCCCTTCCGTACGACCGGCCGAACACGTCCATGCGGCGATTCGAGATGTGTCCTGCGTGCCGGAATGAGTACGCCGATCCGCGCGACCGGCGGTTTCATGCCCAGCCGAACGCTTGTCCGGTGTGCGGACCGCAACTCGCCTTGTGGGATCAATCGGGGACGGCGCTCGCGCGGGGCGACGACGCGATGCGCCTGGCTGGCCAGGCGGTTCGGAATGGCCGGATCGTCGCCGTCAAAGGACTCGGCGGATTCCATCTGGTCGTGGATGCAGGACTGGAGTACGCGGTTCAACGACTTCGCCACCGCAAGCACCGTGAAGAAAAACCATTCGCGGTGATGTGCGAGAGTCTCGCGAACATCGAACGGCACGCCATCGTTTCCAGAGATGAGGCGCGGTTGCTGACATCCCCGGAAGCGCCGATCGTTCTTCTCGCCCGCCGATCCCACAGTCGACGTGAGATCGCGGCCGCCGTGGCGCCAGGGAATCCGAATCTGGGAATCCTCCTGCCATACACGCCGCTTCACATGCTCCTCGTCGGCGAGGTCGGCGGTCCGATTGTCGCGACCAGCGGCAACCTCAGCGACGAGCCGATCTGCATCGACGAGTACGACGCCCTCGAACGGCTGTCGGGAATCGCCGATCTCTTCCTCGTGCACGATCGTCCGATCGTCCGGCATGTCGACGACTCGATCGTTCGTATTCTCGCCGGCCGCGAGCTGGTATTGCGGCGGGCGCGTGGTTATGCGCCGCTGCCGATTCCCTTGCAACGCCCGGCGCCGCCGCTCCTGGCCGTCGGCGCGCATCTCAAGAACGCCATCGCGCTGACCGCCGGTCCGAACGTCTTCGTCAGCCAGCACATCGGCGACCTGGAATCGAGTGAGTCGTCGAATGCGTTCTTCCAGGTCATCGACAGTCTCGAGCGCCTGTACGAGACGACGCCTGATGTCGTCATCGCCGATCTCCATCCGGACTATCTCGCGACGCGATACGCCGCATCGCTCGGCCCGGAGGTGCGTCTGGTGCAGCACCATTACGCCCACGTCGCGGCGTGCATGGCCGAAAACGACCTGGAGGGCCCGGTCCTGGGCGTGGCGTGGGATGGCACTGGGTATGGTGTCGACGGGACCGTCTGGGGCGGAGAGTTTCTCGCAGTCGACGCGCAGTCGTTCGTCCGCGCCGCCTGTCTGCGTCCCTTCCGTCTGCCCGGCGGCGACCGCGCAGTGCGTGAACCGAGGCGATCCGCGCTCGGTGTGCTTCACGCCGTAGTCGGCGACGAAGTCGCGCGAATCGACGGGCCGACGACCCGCGCGTTTACGACAGCCGAGCGGACGCTGCTGATTGAGGCACTTGTACGCGGCATCAACGCGCCGATCACGACGAGCGCGGGCCGGCTGTTCGATGCGGTCGCGTCAATCCTCGATTGCCGTCAGCGCGCGAGCTTTGAAGGACAAGCCGCGCTCGATCTCGAGTCGGCGATCACGACCGGGATCGAGGACGCGTACCCCTTCTCGATCGGCGATCCGCCGCCGATCTTTCCGGGTTCATGGCAGCCGCCGCGCCTCGTCATCGACTGGGCGCCGGCCATCCGCGCGATCGTCGACGAGTTCGCCGCCGGGGCGCCCGCGGGCGTCGTGGCCGCGCGTTTTCACAACACTCTCGCCGAAATGATCGTGACGGCTGCCGGCATCGTGGGCAACGAACGGGTCGTCCTGAGTGGCGGATGCTTCCAGAACCGGTATTTGACCGAGCGCGCGATCACGCGACTCCGTCAGGCCGGCCTCCGGCCGTACTGGCATCAACGCGTGCCGCCGAACGACGGGGGAATTGCCGTCGGTCAGATCGCGGCATACCTGCGATCGACCACAACCTCGCAAGAGGTATTCA
>AR_comb_assmDRAFT_10067145_pt1 | contig 14231 bp, 9 predicted proteins | sample ArasoioldDNA_FD_10543 | JGI IMG/M metagenome (IMG submission 10543) | reverse complement strand
GCCGTATCTTTGAGACTGCACACTCGCGATCCAAGTTCGCGATGGGTCTTGATGTGCTACGCTCACAACTTATCACAAGTGGAATGGACCCTATACCGAGGCATAGGCTCTACCTTAAGTGTCGTAGCCACCTGGACAACATCGAATTCTCAGCACTCATCGAGGCACTTCAAGAATTGGGAGCTATTCAGCGCTTTGAATATCGAGATGGCATCCGTGGTAGACCGACTGACTACATTAGAGGCACCCAAGTCCTCGTTAGCCATGGCCTTGGCGAGCGCGTGCTAGAACGCTTCAGCTAATCATGGAACTGGTCTATAGTCCCACGCCAATTGACACTGCGTATGTCTACATGCCTACCACCAGCCATCTGTGACAGCCGTGCATTCAGCATATGGATCTGTGCATCAGTTGCTGCATACACATCGTTCAGCTTAGCAGACAAGTTGTTCATGATCGCACGCTTCTCTCGTGCAGGATAGCCGCTACCATTCACACCCTGTATCTGCGTGCGTATCTCAGCAATGTTCTGCTCATACTTCGTCAGGCCCGACTTATACTCTGTGGCTACCAACCACATCTGTCTCATTGTCGGGTCTGCTGGTGCTCTCCCCTCACCTGTGTTAATCACACGACGTGGTGTGTTCGATCCAGCGAAACCATAGTTCTCTATGTCACCTGCATTGCCTACATTCTTAAGTGCACTCAGACTACTAGACACGCTCTCCTCTAGCGGATTAAATGTGCTGAGCTTAGCTGTATTGCCCCACAGTATATTACCAAATGGTGCCTGATCCCTAAACGTCTGACCTGCATCACTGCCCAATCCACCAAGGGCAGACCACATGCTAGCACCTTCTTCCATACGCTGTGCTGTAGCACCAAACAGTTGTGAGATCGTAGAACCAGCAGCACCAATCGTAGAACTCAGCACATGCTGTATCCATGTAGCATCACTGTTCGACACGATCGAACTATCAGCCAACTGTCCAGGCACATGTCCTGGCTCATTGATGTTCCTGGCCATGTCATTAAGCCATGGCCTACCCTGCTCTACATTCTGTATCAGTGTGCCCACATGTGGCTCAAGCGAGAAGCCAAACATATTCGCAGGCACCTGCATCCAACTCGGTATAGCCACATCGAACATGTCACTCACACCATGCAGTGCAGCAGTATGTGTGCTCGCCTGTATATGGTGCGAGAAGAAGTCACCAATCGTATTCACCAGCCGCTCAGCTAGTCCTTCCTCCTTGTGTGCATCAAACGCACCAATGAGTGTCGAGATCATCTCCAATATAACCGGATAGAACGGACGCCAACGCTGCGGCAAGCTGATCTGTGTGTGGTTCAGCGGATTGTCCATGTCGTGGTAGAACGTGATGTTCGCTTCACGCTGTTGCGTCGTCATCTGGTTCTCTAGGTGGTTGATATGATCCTGCCCACCTAGCATTGCAGTCAGTGTGCTAGCCAACGCACCAACTGCCAGTGTGCTCACCATACCAAGTGATGAGCTAAATGGATTATCCCTGAAGTTGCGCATCATACGCACTGTATCTTGCACAGTAGGATTGAGATACGGTATCGACTTGCCTAGTCCTTGTGCGATCCTACCAGTTCCCATCACACTCGGATCACCAATGATACGTCGTGCTTCATACGCACGCTCTGTCGGTGACAGGTTGGGATTGGTTCTGTTCAGCCTATAGTAATACGAGTTGGCTCCGTCTGACACCTCCTGATGTATGTCACGCAGCAGTGTGCGTAGGTTAAGATAGTTGGTTACTGCTCCTTTAGGCACAGGCATACGCACGAACGTCTTCGGTAGGAATGCGCCCGGTGCTGCCTCGAACAGTGGATTGAGTATAGTCTTGCCACTACGATCCAGCATATACGTCGATGGCTCATACGTGCCATATGCACCTGAACCAGTAGCACCAAGTGCATGACGCTCTGCTGCCATACTGGACGCATACCGAGCGTGCATACGTGCAGCAACTGCATCAGTCCATGCATCACCTTTCATCTGACGCAGCGTCTGCGATAGCAGACTATTAGGCTGCATCATCATGTCGCCAAGGTTACGTGCTGTTACCGCAGCAGCACCACGCATCGCCTCAAGGCTAGACATGGGTATGGTAGTGGGATCGAATGCACGATACCCGCTGTAACCACGCTGCTGTAACGCACGATCAAATAGTCCACCATACGTGCCCGGTGTGCGATCAGTGCCGATCTGCATAGCATTACGGAGCAACTGTATCGGCCCAAACGGACGTAGACCAACCACAGTGCCCATCACACCAGTCGTGCCTTCTTGGTAGAAGCGACGCATCTGGTTAGCTGAGTTAATCACCAGACCAGCGATCTGGTTATTACCGCTCAGTGCACGCCACAGTGCAGTGTTGTCTACATAATACGTCTCTGGTCCATTTGACGTGTGGATCGTAATCGCTCGCTCACGTGTGCCAGGCACGTTCTCCAGAGTAGTCCCAGTTTCAGTCTCAACTGGACGCTGTTTGAGTGTGAACACACGAGGCCGTGCAGGATCAGCCGACTGCCATCTCAATGCATTGTAGATGATATTCCGTTGCCATTCATTCGTAGCCATGTCCTTGTAGATCGCAGCATAGTGCTGCACGATGGAGTCCATAGAGTTACCAGAGAACTCTTGTGGACCAGCCCATGGCTCAATGTCACGCTCACCGAAACTATGCACGATCTTACCTTCTGCATCAGTAGATGACAGATAGTTGGATCGTGTATTCTTGATCCGTCTTGCATCTTGCGGCGTGATACGTCCACGCAACTCCATCATGTCCACATGCTGCAACTGCATGGCTTTGATGCGATTGGCTATAGAAGCAAGTTGTGCATCATTCATCATCAGATCACGTGCAGCACGTAGATCATCACTGTGCGTATTGTGTGACGCATACCGCACCTGATCGTCAGACAACGATGTGCCATTCTGTATGGCACGGTTCATCAGTATCTGTCGATTGTCCAACTCATCACGTGCTTTCAACCCGAAATCAAGCACCTGACGCTGACCATCATTCAGCCGATCATAGTCTTTCACAATGTCATACAGGCTCTGACCAACACGACCTGTAGCAGGATCGACACCAGTGCGCATCTGTGTGCCAATGCGATTAGCCATCGCACTGCTGCCCTGTGTCATACCAGTAGTGGCTTGCATCTGCTGTGCAAGCTTACGATCACCACCAGCAATCATGTCAGTGAACCTATTGACCACTGCATTAGGATCATACAGGTTCTGTGCAAGTCGCGTAGTCATTGAAGCTACACCAGGAGCTTCACCACGTGTTGCACCGGGCTGCATAGTAGTTCGTGGTGTGCTAGCACCAGCATCTATTGCATCCAAATTCGCATTGAACCGAGCAGCATCACGCTCTGCACCAGTGACTGCGTCAATCATTGGGTTAAGCACTTTACCGCCGTGCTTAGCCACCAACCACGTTACGCCACCAATAATTGCTGCTTCAACGAGACCCTTTCCGTAACTGACTGTTCCCCCCAGGTTGCTGCTCTGTTCGCCTGCGCTGCTGTATGTTGGTGGCTCTGTCGTCTGGGTGGAACTCGAGTTGAAAGGGAGCGTCTGCGTCCCTCCCGACGACGCATTAGTCTGTGTTTGTTGTGCATTAGCAGGCGGTGCAATTGTATTCGCATACATCTTCAGCGGATCATCTACACCCGCAGCTATTGCTTCGCCTGCACCAGTGACAGCAGCAATTGGTGCAAATGCTCTAATACCTGGAGCAATCGCTGTACTCAAAGCACGCGGTAGATTGGTCGCAATACCAGCTCCTCCAGGCAGCAATGCTGGTGCCGCAGTAAACATCATCTCATGCAATGCTTCTGCGTTCGGATCACCTTCTGCTAGCTTCTCAGCCGGTATCAATTCCTTCGCTAGACGCTTAGTATCCTCATACTCCTGACCTGCTGCCACTGCACCAGGAGCAGATGGTATATTCAGATTATATCCTGTTGCCTTCTGCGTCACCAAGTTAGCGATCCTCGGCAGCGTGTCACCGAGGAAGCTATACAGTCCACTGAATGCACCAGGAGTGGCGAGATGTAGTTTGCCTTCCTCTGATCTACCGACTGGTAGTGCGAGATTGAGTAGACCAGGAGCGATACTTAGTGGTGCACCGAAGCCAAGCTTCATTCCCTTTATGGCTTCTTCATACTCCGGTGTCCCCATTTCATAGGGGATGGGAATGCTTTCACTCATGGCACTTCAGCTACTGGCTGCCCCGCTGAGTTTAGATAATACGCCTTACCCTTACGCACTACGATCGGGATGATACCATCCATCTTACGTGAGATGTTCCCAATATCAGTGCGTGCACCTTCAGGCAGCCTACGCAGTCCCTGTCTAGCACGTCCCTGCAATGCAATGCCTTGTTCTGTGCGTGGATCATCTACCTTACCTGATGGTGTATCAGTAAGTGTAACTACACCCTTACTCGTCGCAGTCGAACCACGATCAACTGGTGCCTGCGGTAGATTACTCTGTGTCGGTCGTGCTGCTGGTTGTCCACCACCGTCTTGTGGTGTTGGTGCACCTGCTACGCCAGGATGACCAGCTTGTGTCTGGCCTAACAGCATACGTGCTCGATCAAGACGTGCCTGCGCTTCTTCTGGTGTTGCATTCAAACGTATTTTCAGACCAGCCTTATTCATCTCACCTGTAACTGGATCTTTGCCCATGTTTACAGGCACAACCAGGTTGTCCTTGTCAGCACTAGCACGTATATTAGCAGCAGCAATGCGTGCATTCGCATTAATCAGTGCATCACGCACTGCTACCGGATCACCAATCGGCAGATTGCCCATCTGGCGCACACCGGGCACATTGGCTGTGTTCGGGACAGCAACGCCAGCATTTACTGCTGACAGTAGACCAGCACCACCATGTTCGAGGTTAGTTGCATTCTGTGCTTCGAGTTGCTGAGCGATCACTGACAGCACAGTAGGATCATCAGCACCGCCGAGTATGCCTTGATAATATGGCGATGCACGAGCAAGTTGTAAACCACCGGGTGCCTTAGCTAACTCAGTCAGGCCCTTGATGTTATGCTCATACATCTGCTGAGCAAGGTTCTGCCTGAACTGCTCATGCTGTGCTTCTAGCTCTTGACCATACAGATTAGCATTGCGTTGCCGCTCTAACTGATAGTAATCAAGTTGTGTCTGTGCCTCAGCAGGATACTGACCATACGCATCATGAGCTAGTGTGGTCTCAATCGGGAACGGATCAACCGCATTCGGGTTGAACGTGCCATATCCTGAGAAGGAGTTAGTGGCCATCAGCTATCAACTCCAATTCTGTGGCAATGGCTTGAAGAAGCCTGTATCCTGCAAGAATTGCCCACCAGCAGTCGATCCAGCAGTATCAGCAGTGTATCCATAATTGGTTGGATCATAACTACTGCCACTACCACCACCGAATATCTGCTTAAGTGCATCGTAGCCTACACCACCTTTATTGAATATCGAACCCAACTCCTTCAATCCAGTCTGTGCTTGGTTCAGTGCGAAGTTCGGATCTTGTTTGCTCAACGAGTTAATTAGATTTGAGTAAGAAGCATCAAGCTGCCCTGGTCGGGTGTATCCTTGATTGGTTCCGAGTGTTCCTGCGTATGCTCGGTTTGAGACAGCCTGTCCCATTGCTTGTGCAATTGTGCTAGGTTGCACTGAGGTCTGTCCAAGATTAGGTGTGGCAAGACTGCTTGTGCCTCCTGCAAGTGAGAGTGCTTGTCCTTGTCGCTGTTGATTGATTGCATCTGCACCTGACATACCCTGTATCTGCGCATCTATTAGCGTCTTGCGTAGGTTATCAGCCTCACTTCTACCTAACTGCGCGAGCACAGGACCAGCAGCAGTGCCAGTGCGAGCAACACTACGCAGAGTATCGGAACGAAGAGGATCGTAAGACTCTCTAGCAGCGGTGATACCTTGCTGTGTGAGTAGTCCGGTGAGCGCCTCTCTAGAGATCGGCGTATAGTTGCTAATCTGGCGTATAGCCGCATCCGCTGACGGTCCTGCGAGGGCAGCTCGTCTGATTGCATCTCTATTCGCCGCTTCCTGCTGCATCAGGTCAGTAGTGTTCTTCGTAACACCAGCCTGCATCGCAGCAGTCTCAGCACGCTGCGGCAATTCACCTAGTGCAGAGACCCACGTATTCGTATACGGATCATAGTGAACACTAGAGCCCAGACTATCACTCGTGCCAGCTACAGCACGCCTATTCGCCAGCGCTTGCTGGACCATCTGCGCCGTAAGTGCGTCTTGGTTCGCTTTTAGTTGTGCTAGCGATGTGTCAATCTGAGTGCCACCGCCTTGACTACGGCCCAAGGCACCAATGCCTGCTGCACCTAGAGCAGCACCACCAGCAATAATCGCAGCAGTGATCGCCATTCTACAGAACCTTTGTATACATGCGCTCAGTCTCAACAAAGCCTAGCTTAGGAAACAGTGGCTCTGCTTTGTATATAGTCCTGTGACCATGGACCATCATCTTCACACCGCGATCCTTCAGCTTCATCTCAGCGAACCGTACGATTGCTGAACCAATACCCTTACCACGATAATCAGGATTGACACCCAGCGTATTACAGATCGCAGTCAGCAAGCCAAGGTGTTGTGGATGCATAAACAGCAGATACATTCCAACACCAACAAGCTTCTGTTCCTCACGAGCAGTATACAGAGCTAATGCCTTCTTCTTCTCCATGTCAGTGAAGTGTTTCCAATGCATCTCCAGCTTCGGTATACCGTCTTGTGCGTTAGTCCGCTTGTAGTAGTCTGCAATCAGATCAGCTACTTCCTTCACACACATATACAAGCGTTCCTCTCGCAACTCCATTAGAACGCTCCAGTCGTGCCAAGTCCGCGCTTACGCCTATCTAGATCCTCTTGCGTTGGTCCAGCACCTGTTGGTGATAGCGGATTAGTGCCTGCACCAGTTACTGGATTAGTCGCACCTTGCACTGCACCACCTTGATTAAGTAGATCAGTCAAGTCTGCAAACTGTGTGCCACCAACTGCATTACGCAGCGAGCCTTCAAATCCTGCTAGATCGCGTGCAGTCAGTCCACCAGCTTCTGCACTGAACGTAGTTGGATCAAACATTGAACCAAGCGTTAGATTATTAGCTGTATCACGTGCCCGACCAATTAGATCACTGATGCCTTGCCGATCTGACGCAATGATGTTCGATCCGAGGCTCTGTAGCGTAGACTGTGCTGCTGATCGCTTCTGATTAAGTGCACTCAGTGATGCACCATAGCCAGCATCAGTCAATGTGCCTCGCTTCTGCGCATTAATCAGTTGCTGGTTCAGTGGATCGAATTGTTCACCCAATATCTTAGCGACAGAAGCATCACCGATGGTATCAGGTATTGCAGACATCGCATACGTTGGCGAGAAGATGCTATTCAGCGTATTACCTGCCGCTGTGCGCTTATCAGCCAATGCCGCAGCTAAAATCTGATCGCCAATCCCCTGATATGCAGCACCAGGATTGGGTGACAAGTCTTGTATACCAGACTGTGCTTGATTGAGCGTTGGCGTGATATACTTATCCATATACTGCGCCGGATCCACACCCTGCGCTTGGAACTTACGGATTGCTTCATTCAGAGCATTGGTATACGCACTGCTCTTACTCGTCTCAAATGTGGACTTAGCAGTAGCAGCATCCTGTGCCGCCTTAGCCGCAGCAGCATCAGACGTTGACTTCTCTTGAGCCTGTCGTGCTTGTATCTCTTCATTCAGCTTCTGTGAACCGCTCTTATATGGAGGCATGTTGCTCACATCTGTGCCAAATGGCAGGAAGCCAGTCGGATCATCAGTAAACACCATCCCATTTACTGGATCGACATACTGCGATGGTGGCGGTTGCACTTGCTGCACACTACTACCACCTTTGCCACCGCCGCGCGGCGCATTCGACCAGCCGAAGTCTTCTTGGTGATTGATACCGCGCATTACTTTAGCCTCTTCTGGTATACGACCCCAAACTTCTCGAAGCCCATCTGCATATAGAAGCGATACACTGCATGACTATCAATCGCAGCTATATCACCAGTCTGCACCAACACAGCATCGTTACCAAATGCCCACTCACAGAAGCCTTTCATGAGCATTGCACCAACCTGTGCTCGCTTAGGTGTCCCTGCACGCACGTAGAACGCATCTTCTAACGCCATAAGCTTCGGGGAAAACATGAAGCTGTCGAGGTGCCCCATAAGTCCGCCAACATACGTTCCGCTGTCGTCAACTGCAAAACGTCCGTAGTAGTTTCTGCTGCTGAGGATGCGGTGGCACTGCTTAACGCACCAGTCCCAATCGAACTCTGGCCCCTGTCGTCCGAATGTTCCCAACGTGTGGAGTTCTTTAGCCAAGGCCACGCAGTAGGACACGTTGCCGGGGACCATTGCCACATACTTCATCCCTTTCGTATGCTACCACCCAGATACCCTAGTGATACACTAATGAACCGCAATGCAGTGCGTGCTTGACCACTGAACCGGAATTTGAAGATGTTGCCCTTAAGTGGAAATGCATACAGACGTTCATCACTCGTCGTACCAGGGAAGTATGGCGGTATCGGTGATGTCTCGTTGTCTCCACCCAAGAAATCCATTGATGCATACGGACTATCAGCACCATGGTAGTCATAGAGGTTGTCGACATATGCCCGCACCGTGAACTTGGCAGTGCCCTGCGTATCCATAGCCAGATACCGTATATGCTTCATGTTCATGCGATGTTTCAGATCAGTCCACGGCATCTCCCAATCGAACGAAATAGGAACGCCACTCATATCGAGTGCAACGTCTATATCGCCTACGAAATCAGAATGATTGTCACTATCGAAGTCATAGGCATACAACTTATGTCCTTGACTGAAGATAATGTTCTGCAACGCCGTTCTACATGCACTCTGCCACTTCCATCCACGTAACCGTGCCCATGCCTGCACCTTCAACGCAGGAATGTTCGTATAACTGAAGCATACTGTCTCTTGCAGCACACCCAACTCATCAAATATCGGCACAAACAGCATATATCTGAAGTTTCGTAGATCATACACTGCAAACATATACTGCTGTATCTGTGCAGCACTCAGTGGCTGTATAGTAGAAGTCGTAAGCGGATCAATCAGGTGTGACGCACGAACTGGTCGCAGCGTATAGAAGATATTGATGCGATTGATGCTATTTATACCCACATTGTCACTGAAGAACGTGTCGTCACCAACCGATATAAGGGACCTGTGACAAAGGCATCCATACTCTTCGATAAATCCGTCATCTGTGGGCGTATGCACACTTGGCGATCCTGCATAGACACCAAGATTGAGTGGCAACACACCACGCTCGAACGTAACCAACAGCTTATCGCGATATGCGACAATTCCAGTGATCGTGGCTGAGCCAAGAGACACACGAGGACCCAAATCGAGCACAACTGCATCATTCGGGGGCGGATCACCAAAGAACGTGCCACTGGTTCCCTTCGCACTGATGAACAACGAACTCGGTGCAGTGGCAACACCTGCAATAACGGTATACTGGCCATGTGCGATTACATACTTACCGACTGGTGTATTGATGTTACTGAGCGTCGCCTCATCTACGAGGTATTGTGCATCCATATAGTTGACATCAGTTGGATCGCCCTTAACGATTATCGGCTTATCATGTCCATTGCAGCAAATCAGGTCACTATTGAAGATAGTGAAGCTGGTATACGCCGTAGTCGTCCATGGCTTCGTGCCAGGAGGTGATCCAACCAAGTCCATGTTCGTAGATGTGCCCGTGCCATCTACTTTCGAGAATGCACCACTGGTCTGCACTGCAATGATGTAGCCATTGAAGTATGTGTGATTGACTACATCAGTCGTATCCCACAACACACCACAGAACAATCGTGTCCCTGGCCTCAGCGACAGTGATCCATCAGTCGCACGCTCTAGATTATCCAGTATGCGTGAGAACTTAGGCGACATATTCAAGTCGGTATCAGATACGTTCAATCCACCATCAAACGATCGCACAGTTGTCGTCTGCAACTGTGACTGCGGCTGATTGCCTCGTGGATTAAGTCCCTGTCGTGTGCGTTGTAGATACATACACCCTCACAATTCAGCGTCGAGTATCAATGTCCCTACATACGAACCAGGACCTGTAGCAGTCATAGTAAGTCCAACTCGCGATGCATTATTACCCAGCGCATTGAGTACTGCACCACTCCCATTCACAAGCACACCACCAGCAACGTTCGGTGTAGGTGTAGTGCGCATACTGCCTAGATGTGTAATCGTCTGCCAAATGGCATTACCTGCCGTATTATATCCACCAATCGAGAATGGTATTATCTGATAGAACCGTTGACAGAGTGCAGCTTCAATCGTGTGCTGTCGCATCTCAAGTGCTGTAGCAATTGTGCCAAACTCTAACTGCATACCCCACAACTGAATGGTGCCAGATTGGACACCGATGTTACCTGCTGCTGCATTATTAGTCGCACCTGACGAATACCAAATCTCCAACTGCGTGAAATCATTACTATTCGATCCAAGCGTCTTACCGGCAATAGATGGTATCGCAATAGTGAGTGCGTATTTCGCCCACGTAGTGCCAAGTGTTACAGAACTACCAGTTGCAAACGCACGAACATTGGCTGACGGTGATCCACCAGTGCCGAAGTTCTGCAACAGATTGATACCAAGCTTCGGTGAGCCAGCATTAGCTTTCGCCCAGAAGCTGAGCACCATAACCTTACCAGCAAGCCAGCGTATATTCTCTAAACGCTGAACAAGCTGATTGTATGCACCAGCCGCAGCGTTGCCTGTAAACACATTCTGCAGAACATTCTGCACGCTCTCATCACCGATCGCAGCACGATCTGTGTCTGATGCAGCAACTTGCGTAACACTGACAGTATCAGTGGTCAATCCAATCAACCAACGATCAACTGTATAAGTAGCTGTCGTAAATGGACCTGGACCACGCTGCGTGATGTTGAACATTGGATTAATCAGCCGATTACGTCCAGTGTTATTATACGATAGACCCTGTGCCGCTGTTACTGCTGTGGTTACGAACTCGGTTGTGGCGATGCTCGTATCATTGTCGCCTTGTGTCGGTGTCGGTGCTCGTGGATCACCAGTAAATGTCGGTGACGTTAGCGGTGCATACGTAGTAAAGGCAGCAGACGATAACGATTTCCACTTAGCACCATCCCACACATATATCACACCTGCTGGTGTAGAGACTTGTTGTCCTATCGTTGGCGAATTGGGAAAATCGTATGCCATTACGGTAGGAACTCCACCATCAGTGTGTTTGACACTACAGTGGCAGCTTGTGCTGCTACAGATTGTCCTGTCGTCTTGATCGTAATGGGATTAGCCAATGTCTCAGCAGGTGATGAGATGCTCTGCTGGTTCGTGCCACTTACATTGTTCGTGCCTGAGAACGCAACGCCTTTCGAGTATTGGTTCGTTGCACCAAGACGCCACACAACTGCATCTATCTGCCAGTTGAATGGTCCGCCCGTGCCTGACTGATACAACGCAAGTTGCGTAGCACCGAAATACAATCGTATCGTGCGTATAGTCGCTTGGTTAGCGAACGTGCCAGCAGCAACGATACGCAATGCCTGCCCATTCGTAGCCAATGTGCCTGCTGGAACAGAGATCGTCTGCAAGTCCTGTTCAGTCGTCACAGCACCAGGATACGACACAGGCGTTATGTTGGTAGAAAGCCTTGCCACTGTCGCAGTACTAGGAGGAGCAGGAATTAGACTGCTAAACAATTGCGTCATGAACGTAGGATATGCATCCCACGGATTAGGCATCACATCATCTGTGACCCACAGATACTTAGCATACTTCTTCATCATAGCATACGTGGTCGAATTAAACGTCTGCGAATGCACTAGCACCGCATTGCGCTTCCACGAATAATCCGCATGGCCATCAATGAAGTTACCAGCCAAGTCTGGCTCAGTTGGATACGCACTATTCTCCCATGTCACAATCACATCAGCAGTTGGTGGATTGGCTGCATACCACACACCCTGCTGATTAGTGCCAGGATTGGCTACAACCATGCCATAGCCTGTTGCCTTCGCAAATGCATAGTAGCTCTGGTAGAGCGTCACGCTAGCATTGCCTACTCCCGGATCATACGGCATCTCATCATAGAATATGCCATCCAGCACATTGTTATCATAGATCACACCCCAACTTGTCACATCAGCTTTCACCAACGTGGGATCACGTGCAGCGTAGTTAGTCGACACATAACCAAGCACGAGTGCACCAGCAGCCTGCAACAGCCTGATCGCTGCTTCGTAGTTCCCATCCTTAACTGTACCAGGACCACTCGACGGATTGACCACATATACAGTCGGTATGTGATATGTGCGTATCGTCTGCAACAGGCTCTGAAACGCAACATCTGAATACGGATTAGCAGGATAGTAATACCCCGGTATCAACACACCAGGATCATCACTGCTATACACCGTAGAGCTATACGTCGTAGTTCCACCGCCTGATCCAGACCCAGGTGCAGGTGCAGCTTTCCACTTCGCACCATCCCACGCACGTAGTGTGCCATCAGGCATCGTAACCTGCTGGCCAACAGATGGAGTAGCTGGGAAATCATATGCCATTACAGATCCGCCGTGGCTGCTACAATAAGCTGAAGAGCGAATGAGCCAGTTGCGGTCACTACACCTGACATATTTAATATGCCATTACCTAGTGCACCTGATGCTGGACTTGTTATATTAGTTGATGCTACAGTGCTTACGATAGCCACCACTGGTGTAGCTCGCATCTTCACAGCTAGAGGCTGACTGATAGCCACAGTCTGTCCAGCACCACCATATCCATAATACTGCATCTGCAATCGCGTATAGAAGTATTGACAATGTGCTGACTCGTCAATCACATTTATTCTCTCGAACGGCGTAGTCACCTGCCCTAGTTCTAGTTGGATACCCCAAATACCTATCGACTGACCAGTCTGCACTCCAATGCCTGATCGAGTAGCATTTGTAGAGCCAGACGACAGCCACAGATTAAGCTGTGTGTAGTCATCTGCGTTCGTCCCAAACACTTTACCAACAACTGATGGCACAGCAAGCGTTATCATATACCTACGCCATGTCGTGCCACCACTGATCTGTATTCCTGTGCCACTCCCTTGCACAGGCGCAGATGGACTGCCACCAGTCCCGAAGTTCTGATCTATCGACACACCAACCTTCAATGAGTTGAGTGTCGCATTCGCATGGAAGCTAATCGCTATCTGCTTGCCTGCAAATCGCCTCACATCCATCAATCGCTGACAGAACAACGAATATGAGCCAGCCGAGCCAAGAGCAATCAGCGAACAATTCATATATGACTGAATATCTTCAGTGCCTAACTGAGTGCGCATTGCATCAGTGGCAGGCGACAGTACAAACTGTGTCGTATCGACACTGTTCTGCACCATCCAACGATCAACCATATAGCCTGATGCAGACGTAGACGATATTGCACGCTGATTGATATGAAAGCCTGGATTATCTACATAATTGCGTCCTGTCCCTCGATTGAACTGCGCAGCGTCATACGGTGTCGTCCAACCAGCATTACGCCTTACATAGTAGTTGCCATCACTTGGTGCTTCACCAACACCTGCTGACTGATTATTAACAGGCACCCACTGACTTGAGTTGCCATCATAGTAGTATATATACAGTTGTAGGTCAGTCGTATTGAACCACAACATATTTGTGACTGGTGATACAGGTGCACTGTCTCCATTATAAATCGACGAACCAGTAAGCGGATTGGTCACATTGACCCACTGGCTCGTATTACCGTCGTTATACCACAGATACAGATTACAGCCTACACTGTCCCACCACAACTGATTAACCACTGGAACAGCAGGAGCAGTATCGCTAACAGTGATAGTCGTTCCACCACCGCCACCGCCACCCATGTTCGCAGCGATCTGCGTATCAACATACTGCTTAGTTGTAGCTTGCAATGCACTTACTGGATCACCCACCAATCCAAGTGGGCCAAGCATAGTGTCACCACTACGTTCTACCTTATTTACAAACGCTTCATTCAGTCGCTCAGCATAGAGCGTATCGCCTCTGCTCCACGGATAGTGTGGTGTGCC
>AR_comb_assmDRAFT_11223598_pt1 | contig 14236 bp, 20 predicted proteins | sample ArasoioldDNA_FD_10543 | JGI IMG/M metagenome (IMG submission 10543) | reverse complement strand
TCTCGCAGGACAGGATGCCGAAGGTTTTCTACGAGTGAGGTGTGAGCGTGGCGGAGGACTTGGGTGCGCGGCAGCGCTATGCGTTGCTGCACCCCTACGCCGACTCGGCTGTGCAGGACATCGGGCAGTACCGCACGGTCGAGGTGCAGGCCGACGGGAATCTGTTGGTGAGCATCCTCGCGGTGGATCGTTGAACGCGGCTCAATGATGGGCTGCCGGTCTGGCACGCCTCCGTATCGTTGATCGACCCGGCCCGGGCGCCGATGAACTCACCGGGCCGGATCGAGCGCGCCGCAACGGCATTGCTGGCCGGGGTCGGTGGGGATTGTGAGTGGTGGTGGTGGAACCCGGTGACGAGAGTGGGGAATCTGCGGGTCCCGGTGACCGCCGAGGAGTACGCGCTGGTGCCACCAGGCTGCGCGTTGGCGGATGCCGGTAAGACCGGTCCGAAGCGCCGCCGTCGCCGCCCTGCCGGCAGATGACCCGTGGCTGCGCGCCACGCTGCTGTTGCAGGTGCACCTGGGATAGCGGCCCGGTACCGTCGGGCGGCGAAACGTTCTACATCGAGGGAGATCCATGCCTGCCGCTGTTCGTGACGATCATCTGCATCTGGACCACGACACCGTGCTTCGCCGTACGACGTTGAGCGCGGCGACGGACAGTCGTCTCGGCCAGTTCCTGGAAGCCTTGGCCGAGGTCTGGGACCCGGAGCCCCTGGAGAGCAGTCTACGGATGCCGGCCGCACACTTCGCCGACGCCGATCTGGCGGGGCAGTTCGAGGCGGGCCTGAAGCGGGATCTGTGGGCCGCGGCCATCGAGCGGTCGTTGATGCCGCTTGCAGCGCCGGTCGCCGTGTGGCTGGCGATCCCCGATATCGCCGGGAAGTTGCCGGGCGCTGAAGTTGCCGCAGAAGCGGCGGCACGCCCGTCGAGCTTCACCGTCGAACCGGGGACGGCATTGCCGACGGGCACCGCGGCATGCTGCGTGGTCACGATGCAGGTGGTACCGCTCCCCCGTCCGTTCGCGCCGTGAACAACCTGCGGCGCGGTTGAGTTACCAGCGGTGCACGATGTCGAGCACGCCGCGCAGGTCGCCAGCCACGCCGATGCGGTCTTCGTCGGCCGGCCACGTACGACGGTGCGGCGCGGGGCGTCCGTGGGTGCTGACGTGGATGGCGCGGCAGCCGGCGGCGACTGCGCCGCGGACGTCTTGGGTCCAGCCGTCGCCGATGTGGACGATGTCGCCCGGGTGGATTCCCCGTTCGAGGGCGATGGATTTCCAGAGCCGGTAGTCCGGCTTGCACAGGCCACGCTGGTAGCTGGTGTGGATGCGGCCGATGTGCTGGCCACACGCCTCACGGAGCGCGGTCATCCGGCTGGGGCCGGTAGTGACTGCGAGGTTGGTCAGCACCTCGATGGGCGCGATCCGGGCGAGATCGGCCAGGACGGCGTTGGTGTCGGGGAACGGTACAAAGCCATTGGCAGGCCAGGGATCTGGCCATTGGCTGGGGTCGATGAGCAGGGCCGCGCAGAGGTCGGCGACGTGCTCGGCGGTCAGTGGATGGTTGCGGTGCAGGACGCGGCGGGATTCCTCGCCGACGGCCCGTGGGTTGAGCGGGGAAAGGTGCTTCAAGACCTCGACGGTGTCGGGGCCAGTGTAGGTGCCGAGGGTGTCTCCGGCGTCGATGACGAACAGCGCGATCACCGTCAAACCCTAGCGACGGTATCCGGGCGCCCCGGGGACTGGGGCGTGGCAGGAACTCAGCACGTCTGATCTGGCAGAGTGGGCCGCCATGACCGTGAGGACAGCGGCTCGCGCGGCGACGGCCCATGCGTGGCGCGTGATGAAGCCGGCGCTGGTCGTCATGATCTTGTTCGGCCTGCTTGAGGTGTGTGCGCTGCTCTACATCAGTCCAGGCAGCCGCTGGGGTGAGGCCGTCGCATGGCTGGTGATAGTGGCCCTCTTCATACGGCTGTTGTTCACCCGGTTTCCCCACGGCCGGGAGATGACCGTGGTCTACCTTGAGCTGGCTCGGCTGATCGAGCAGCGCCAGAACGGGCAGTGGCTGCACGTTCATGACCGCGGTGGTCACGTGTTCCTGCGCTGCCGCCATCAGCACATCCGCAGTGTTATCCGGATAGACATGGCGAAGGCTGATCTAGCCCGGGTGGATCAGCCTGGTTGGGTGCCCGTCGAAGAGTACGGGTTGGTCCCGGTGTCGAATCAGGTATTCCGGCTGACCAGGAGCGGGAAGATCGGCGATGACGGCATCGAAGTCGGTGCCCGGTATGGGCTGACGGGGCGCGACACAGCGAAGGTGATCTGGTTGGCGCTGACTACAGGTCATGGGTTTGGTGCTGTCGATGACCTTCGTGAGCTGGTGCGCCAGGTCCGGGAGGCCCAGCCCTTCGACCCTGAGGCGTAGCCAGGGCAGCGGGTAGCGCGCGGCCCCTTGCCGGGGCCGATCGCGGTGCGAGGCTGCCGCCTCGTCGCCGGCGCGGCGATTACTGGGGTGTGGCCGGCTCTCCGGCAAGGGCTGCGTGGGCGGAAGGGGCCACGCAGGTGCACGAGGGCAGCGGGCGGTCCTGCAGCTGTTCGCATCGCATCGGGTTGTCGCGGGTTCCGGCGCCGGTGACAGTCACGGTGTTGCCGCTGACCAGGTTGTACAGCGACTGCGGGGGCGCATCGTCTGGGCGGTGGCCGGCGGTGTTGCGCATGATCGCCACGACGCTGTAGGGCCAGCTATCCGGGCAGCCGACGGGAAGTTCGTGCAGGGCATCCTGGTGTTGGACCCAGACGGTCGACGGCAGCTCGGTGGTGGTGTCTACGGCGTCGTCGGCCATGGCGCTGACGGTCCTTTGCCTCTACTGGTAGGCGATATCTCCGAGGTGGGGCAGGAGGAAACGGTAGCAGGCCGTCGGCCCGTTGGCGTGGCGGCGGCTCCCCGGGTCAGAAGATGCCGGAGAGGGCTTGGGTGCCGGGCAGCGACTCCCCCATCGCGGCGAGGAACGCACCGGCCTCTTCCTGCCGGACGTGCTCGGGCAGCTCCTCGGGTGCCGCGGTGGGTGCGGCCGCGATGGTCGGGGTCGACCACAGTTCCTGTTCGAGTTTGGCGAGCTGGTCGCTGTTGAGGCCGTCGCGAATCCAGGCGTAGGCGGCGGCGATGGTGGTCATCAGGGAGCCGCCGATCGGGTCGACGTGGTGCTGCACGCACCAGGCGTGGAACAGCGGCCACTGGGTGAGCGACATGTTCGCCAGCCGGACTGCCGGCCACCAGCCGACGGCGTCCTTCGGGGCGACGCCGGAGAGCCGGCCGAACAACCGGGTCCCGACGTCGTGGAGGTGGATCATGTCGAGGTGGTCGTCGGGGTCGAACAGGCGCTCCTTGAGCGGCTGCATGGTGTCGGGGTCTACGGCGTTGGGGTAGAGCTGCCACCACTGCCCGCTGCTGAGCCAGTACAGCAGGTCGGTCAGTTTCTGCTCGGGGATGACGAGCTCGACACCGTCGTGGGTGAACCGGTGTGGCAGCGTGATCGGTCCGCCCGGCCACAGCTCGGCCACCTCCGGTCAGCCGGTCGCCGCGGCGGCTCGCTTGGCGACGGCGGCGGTCTTCTTCGCCGTCGAGGTGCGGCCCGCGGCGCGCTTGGCGGCGCGGTTGGGCACCGGCTCGGGCAGCTCGGGGCGCTGGACACCGACGAAGTCGGCCTGGGCGTCGAGCCAGTCGGCGAAGGCGGAATCCATCTCATCCAGCGCGCGGCGCAGGTGCGGGATGTCCACGTCGCCGTCGTCGGTGTTGTACGCCTCCGACAGCGTCTGAGCGTCGGCGCGGTCGATCATGCAGGAGCACAGGAAGTCCAGCAGGTAGGTCGCCAGCTGCAGGACAGTGGGCGCGGCGGAGTACACCGGCTGCAGGGTCCGGTACTGGTCGATGAGCTTGTCGCGTTCCTCGTCGCTGGGGTGCTGGGCCAGCTTGAGATAGAGCTCCTGGACATGCGGCTTGAGCGCGGTGCCGGCCTCGTAATCCTCCTGGCGTTCGATGACCGACATCCACACCCGCAGCTTCGGGCAGCGCACCTCGTATTCACGGTCAGCGATGGTGAGCGTGGCGGTGGGGCGGTCAGGGACGGTGACAGCGGCGGAGTCGAACGCGGAGACGGATTTGGTCACACCGTTCAGGCTAAGAAGCTACGCCGAATGGAGCATTCGCTGACGGAATATGCCACTCCAAGTGGGGAAGTGCCCGTATCGGGTGAGGCCACTCGACCGGACCGGGTGATCGTGGGGGCCGGCGACGAGCATGCATGAACCCCCGGGGTACAGGGTTGGCGCTCTCAGCCGGGGCTCTCCGGCCCAGGGCCGCTGTTGAGTGACCCTTCTCGCTGGCGTTTGGCCAGCTCGTGGATCATCTGCTCGACGAGGTCGTGGTTGTGGGAGAGCGCTCGGCCAAGGCACGGCGCGCACCAGCGCAGCACGGTGCTGGGCAGGCCGTCGACGCGGTCGTGGTGCCCTGCCCAGTCGGCCGCCTCGTGCAGTGGCTTCATCAGCGCGCGGTTCTCGTCGAAGACCACCATCGCGCCGCACAGCGCTATCGACCTGGTCTCGTGTGAGCCGTAGCGGGTGTAGACCGTGCGCGTGGCGGGGTTGTACAGGTGGATCAGCGTGCCCTTGTGCTGGGGGCGCGGCGGGACAGCGAACAGTGTCACCAGCGCCTCCCTCGCAGCGGGACGCTGCGGGTGCCGACCAGCCACACCCGTGACTTCGGGACGTTGTTGCGCACGCGGATCTCCTCGATGCGGTTGCCGTGGAACTCCCGGACGGCGACCTCGTCGGCGGTGTCGAGCGACACCTGCCAGCAGTCCCATTCTTGGCCGCGTTCGCCGAACGCGCCCGCCGAGAGCGCCCAGGCTTGTGAGGCCGAGGTGGAGAAGCACAGGTAGTCGGCGCGGTGGGAGTTGACGACCGGGCGCGACCGGCAGGCCAGGCCGCGCTTGAGGATCGAGGCTCGGCGCTGGGTCGGCGACCAGTGGTACAGCGGGTGCAGGATCACGCGGTGCTCCTGGCCGCAGAATCGAGCCATCGCAGCAGCATGACGACGTTGCTGAGCTGGAGGTCGTGCTGGCCGCGTTCGAACCGGCTGAGCGTGTTGAACGAGAAGCCGATCTCGTCGGCGGCGTCGCGCAGGTTCAGGCCACGGGCGCGGCGGGTCTCGCGGACGAGCAGGGGCAGCGACTGCAGGATCTCAATGAGCTCGGCGTAGCTGCGTAGAGGGCTGCGCGCTAGCGCCGCCGCGCCAGTGCCGACCCTGTGGGCATTGGCCAGCCGCGTCGGTGGCTTCGGGACGTTGTTGCGCAAGCAGGTCTCCTCGATGCGGTTGGGATGGGGCTTGCGGGCGGCGCGGATCTGATCGGTGGCTGTTCAGCGCACGCGGAAGCTGCGGATGCGGGCGCCTTTGGGCAGCATCACCAGCCGTAGCGCGCTGACCAGGAACGGCTGCGGGCGCTGGCCGCGCACGGTGCGGGTGTAGGTGGTGCGGTAGCCGCCGCCGGCCGGGATGCGCATCATCCTGCCGCTGCGGGCCCGGATCGGCCGGCCGCGGCCGTACACGCCGGTGCCCTCGTGCACCCACAGCGCGTGCCGGGCGCTGAAGCTGACGGTTCCGACGACGAACCCCGGGTGGGTGTTCATCACCACGCTGGAAGACCCGGCCAGGTGTCCGCTGCGCTTGGGGGCGCGCGCTTCGGCCAGCCACCGGACCTCCTGGGTCCAGCGCTTGACCCCGCGCACTACTTCCCCGCCGGGCGAGTACAGGAACCGGTAGATCTCGCCGCGGTGGAGGTCGACCCGGACAGAGACGGCCATCGGGTCAGCAGACGCTCGCGCCGGCCAGTGGCACCTGCACCGTCAGCGTTCCCCCGGCACAGCCGCCGGCCGGGTCGATCGGCGCCCAGCTCTGGACCCTGGCGCCTTCGCTGACCGCGTCGCAGCAGGCCAGCACCCGCCACAGGGCGGCCATGTCCGACAGCAGCGCGAGGGAGATGTCGGTGACCTCCTCGGCGGGCAGGACATCGTCGCCTTCGGCGACGGGGATGCACCGGTACATGCCCATGCTGACCGTCGCGGCCCACGCCTGGGGGCACCAGCCCTGTACCGCCGCGCCCGTGCCGCCGACGAGGTCGGGGTCGAGGCTGTCGAGCTTGACCCAGGCATCGCCGTTGTGTTCGCCGGCGACGCCGCAGGAGCAGGAGCAGCCATCCTGGATGGGGATGGCGGGTCCCCAAGCGACGTAGCAGCGGCAGACCGGGCCGTAGATGGTGCGGGCGGCCTGGTCGCACAGACAGTCCCGCAACGCCATCAGCAGCGCCGCGGCCGAAGGGTCGGGCACCGGGACCGCCGGCGGCAGCGCGAGCCCCGGGTTGTCGCGATAGAACTCGTCCATGGTCAAGGTCATCAGGCATTCCTCTCCGGCGGCCGCGGTCGGCTTGAGCCAACGGAAATCGCACCGGTGCGTCCTGTCCGGTGTTGCCCGGGAAGTTCACGCCAGGTGGCGACCGCCGACTGGGCGACTGCACTCCAACGGGCACGCCACGTAGGGCGGCGCCGGCCGGATCTCCCGCCCGGCGCCGCCGTGGAACCGCCCCGTCACAGCCGGGTTCGGTCGTCGTCGAGTCCGTCGCGGTCGCCGGCTTCCTCGTCGCGGCGACGGTTGATGCGTCGCGGCACGTAGGCGCTGATGACGATGGTGGCCAGTCCGAAGAATCCGGAGATCACCTGCGCCCACAGGGCTTCTGTCATCGTGGTGCCACCACCTTCTCGCCGAGATAGTGCACGCAGGCGAACGCCGCGGGCGTGAGAATCAGCGCGGCGAAACCCACCCGGGACGTCGTCAGCCCACCGGCGAAGTTCGCAGCGAACAGCAGCAGGGAGAACGTCGTCACCGAGACACCAGCGACCAGAGGCAGCGTCCAGCGAGTCCACTCCGGACGGCCGGGGACAACCGCGCGCAGGACCATACCGATCGCGACGATCAGGGCGAGAACCGTGAGGACGATCCGCCCAGGCACGGCGAACCGCAGCAGCGGCGCGCCGAGCGTCGTCAGAGCAAGCCCGACGGCGTAGAAGGTCCAGACGATAGAGGTCACCTGATAGAGCGGCCGCAGGTTCTTCGGCAGGTCGGAAAGTGTCCGGGGTGTTCGGCGTGCTCGGCGGAATTCAGCCATGAGGTTCCTCTCTCGGATGTCCATAGGTGACGGTTTGGATGTTCGTGGGGGCTGTCGATGTCTGTCAGACCAACAATCTCGTCAGTTCGTCAGGGCCAGCCACGGAACGGCACCCACTCAGGTCGTGAGGTCGGTGAGGCCGCCGCCGCGCTCACGTACACAAAGGCCGGGCTCACGGGTGTTCCCCTCTCATAGCAACGCCCACCACACGACGGTGGTCACGTTGGTTCCCGCGGTCCAGGTGCCGTCCGCGGTATCGATCGCGACAGGTGGGGCGGCGCTGGCGGCCTTGTACCCAGCCATCAGCTGCGCACTGGATGGGTTGACCAGGACGGCACGTGCGTTCGCGACGGAGGCGAACGATGGGCGCGTGGAGTACGCGCTGGGCGGGATGTACCACAGGGCCGTGCAGCGCCAGCCCGAGTTGACGGTGACCGGCGTGGACAGCGTCAGTTCCTTGACGCCGGTCGTGGTCAGCATGGCGCCGGTGATCGGGGCGGTTGCGACGCTGTTCTGGTAAGGCACATTGTTGCTGTAGAGGCTCAACGCGACCGCCGGGGTGCCGGTCACCACTCCGGCAACGACGACAGCGAACCGGATTTTCGTTGCCGTGAAACCTTTCGGGGCAACGATGCTGGTGATGGTGTAGTACCCGTTGTCCATTCCGGCCGCGTCGGGAGCGTGCCGCCGGTTGGTGCTGGAGAGCACATCCCCGTAGGTGACCTGGTCATTGGAGATCCCCAGCGCGGGAGCGGCCGCACTCGCGGCCGAACTGTCCGCGTAGCTCACAGTGGTCAGATGCCCCGGGAGGGCTGGCCACTGGCCTGCGGCTTCCCTGAGAAAGCGGACGTAGACCATGGGATCAGCCGATCGACAGGGTGTACTGGCCGTTCGTCGGTGCGACGGCGAAGTCCAGCAGTACGGAGTTGAGGTCGGGGAAGTTCACCCCGGGCCAGACCATGTCACCGGTCGACGTTTCCATGACCGCCAACGGGACTGGCCGCCGGTTGAGGTTGTGGGTGACGGTGACCGATGTGCCGCTCCCCGGGGCGGGAAGCGCGACCTCGAAGTGCTTGGCGACGACTGAGGGGTCGATGGCGATGCCGCCGGAGGTCACCGTGATGCCGGCCCCGGCTACTGCGCTGACGGTGTTGCCGGTGATGTTGATGCCGTTGCCGGCGGTGTAGGGGTTCGGGGCGTTGCCGTACGGGGTGAACACCAGGTTGCTGGTGCCCATTGTGTACCCGGCGTTGGTGATGAACATCCACATCTTGTCGGCGTTCGCCGTGCCCTGATCGACAACGACGATGGTGCCCGGCGGCAGCTTGGCCGCTGTGTCGGCATCGGTCGCGCGGGTCAACGACGACGCGCCGACGGTGTAGATGCCGTTCTGTGTCTGGTCTGTCTGGTCCTTGAGCAGGACACGGTTGCCGGTGACCAGCGGCACGCCGTCCATAGTGGCGCCGTTGCCGGTGGTGGCGATGTTGACGTTCGCCGTCGAGGCCACACGGACCAGCTTGAAGCCCATGTTGTTGACCAGGTCGCTGGCCTGGCCGAGGGTGACGAAGTCGGTCGTGGCGATGCCGGGCGCGCCGCCGGTGATCCTCTGGTTGCCCATGGCCACCGGCCCGGTGGGCGGTTGGAAGGAGCTGAGCGGCGTCGCGGTGATCGCGCCGGTCAGGTCGCTGATCGAGCTGGCGGGCTGAGTGCCGGTGTGGTTGGCACGATTGAGGTAGTAGGCCGCAGCCTGACCGCCGAGGGCATCACTGTTGGTGGCCTTCAGCTCCCACACCGCGCCGGTGCAGTAGTACAGGCGCCCGTCGGTGGTGTTGAACACGAACCACCCGGCGTAGGCCGCCTGGGCGGCCGGCAACCCAGCGACGGCCTGCGCATGCGCGTTCCGCAGTTCGTTGTGGCGGAAGTCCGCGTGGTGGGAGTAGATCACGACAGGCATGGACGATTCCTCAGCTCAGATATGCGACGCCGGAGGTGGGCGCCGAGAATTCGATGCGGACGGTGTTGGCCGACGGGTAGCTGATGACACCGGCCACTTCCTGGCCGAGGTTGTCGACGACCATGACGCCGCCGGGGGAGAAACCCAGCGGATGCACGATGGTCCAGACCAGCTCGGGGATCGTCTGCGTGTACACGAACCCGAGGTCGTTCGGGTCCGGGGCCGGGCTGGGACCAGGCATGCCGGGCGCGGGCCAGGTAGTGCGCCGTGCCTGCGCGATGTCGGGCGAGTAGACCCGCATCCGCCGTCGCAGTCCGTGCGGGTTGACGCTGAAGATCCACAGGTCGACACGCTTGAGCCCGGTGCGTCCCTCCCGGATGGACTCATAGACCGTGTCGAGGTCGTAGGTGACACCCGCTTTTGCAACCTGGCGGACGTTCTCACCCAGCCTGCATGGCTTGTTCTGGCAGGCTTTCCACATCTCCACCGACAGATCCGTCAACGCGAACCACGCGCCCGGGTCCGGTGGCGTACCGGTCCAGTAGGACACCGAGAAGGTGCCGGGCGCGGTGTCGGGCCTGTCTAGGTACTGGCAGTCCGGCCACTCCTGGCCGTCGACGCGGACCAGGCGGCGCCAGTCGTCCACCCGGTAGGCATCGGCAGGCAGGACTTTGCCGTCGACCTTGACCTGGATGATCGAGGATGCGAACGGGTCGAGGATCAGCTCGCTGATCGGGCCGCAGCCGCACTCCTCGCGGCACACCCCGCACGGGATGTTGTAGATCTTCCCGTCGAGCATTGCCGGTGTCCAGGGCAGCCCCAGCGGATCGTTGAGGTACCGGTAGCGGTCCTGCGGGCAACGCCGGCGGCACGGCCGGATGATGATCGGGCAGGTGTTGAAGACGCCGGCCGTCAAGCGCCGCAGGATCGCCGCGGCGGCCAGCACTGACCACCGCTGCAACGGCGTCCACTCGGCCGGGTCCGCGCTCCAGCCCTCAGGCAGGCACTCCTGCACCAGCGGCCACGTCACACAGCCACTCGTCGATTCGATGGGACCGGTCATGGCTACGACCCGGCTTCCGGCGGCCAGTGCCACGTGCCGCCCGGGTAGGCGAGGCCGGTGATCGGGCAGCGGTAGTACGGGGAGAACGGCGGCGTCTCCGCCGGGTCGCCAGCGTGGAACGGCGCGTCATGCGCCCAGAACTGGCCCTCCCGCGTCCACACGACCAGATCCGCGGCGTCGCGCCGTCCGAGGCTCACGATCTTGCCTGGGCGGATCTCCGGCGCGTAGTGCCCGTCAGCCGAGCCGCGCCCGACATGGTGCACGTCGATGCCGATCGCGGCCGCAGCCGCGGGAGGCCATTCGGACTGGTCGGTGTTGTCGCTCACGCAAGCTCCTGGTGAAGGTCATCGGGATGCCGGACGACCTGCCCGCAGGGCCTGCGTATCCCGATCGTCTCGGGTGCGGCGGCTCCGCGGGCAGGAACGCGGTCAGTACCGCAGGGTTTGGCCGGGATAGATCCGGTTCGGGTTCGTGATGCCGTTGAGCGCGGTCAAGTTCCCGACGGTGGTGCCCAGCTTCTGGGCGATCCCGGAGAGCGTGTCGCCGCTCTTGACCGTGTAGGTGCGCGACGGCGCAGGCGTCGGCGTCGATCCGCCGCGTGGGATGTCCAGCCACTGCCCGGCGTAAATCACGTTCGCGTTCGCCAGGTTGTTGGCCTTGACGATGGCCGCCACGGTGGTTCCGAACCGCGCCGCGATCTCCGACAGGGTGTCGCCTGGCTCGACCCGGTAGTGCCCGGTCGTCGGTGCACCGCCTCCCCCGCTGCCGGCGGGAACGCGGATGATCTGTCCGACGTAGAGCAGGTTCGGGTTGGAGATCGAGTTGACTCGCGCGAGCTCGTCGACGGTGGTGCCACGGGCCGCGGCGATCCCGGACAGGGTGTCGCCACTGCGGACCCGGTAGTCCACCCAGCCACCGGGCGTGGGCTGCGGCTGCGGCGCCGGTCCCGGCGCCGGCGGCGTGACGTTCCCGATCGTCAGGGACCCGACGGCGAAGCTGCCGAGGGTGACGTTGCGGTCGACGTGGCCGGCGACACCCGGGACGTTGCCCGTCTGGGTGTGCTGGTGCAGCGCAGCCCGCCGGTGGCTGTAGCCGCCCAGGTTGCCGGGATCACCGTTGTACAGCGCGACCCACAAGAAGACCTGGTCATCGACCCACTCGTCCGGCCGGAGGATGCCCTTCCAGACCGACGCGCTCGCGTACACCGCGACCGGGGCGACGCCGGTGGCGTCCCGCAGCTGCCGGATGAAGTCCTTGATGAACCGATTGGCAGTGGTGGTGCTCCACGTGATGTTGGCGTTGGCCGAGTTCTCCATGTCCAGCATCGGCAGGAACGAGCCCTTGTCGAACACCGAGCGTTTGCGGCCCTCGTCGACGAAACGCTTGACGTTGGCCGCCACCGTCACATTGGAGTCAGCGAAGTGGTAGCCGCCGACGGCGATCCCGGCGTCGCGGGCGCTGGACACCTGCGCGGACGCCGTGGGGCTGGTGAGGTAGTCACCTTGACTGATCTTGACGCTGGCGAAGGAGATGCCGTTCGCTCGGACCGAGCGCCAGTTCTGGACGTCGTTCCACCGGCTGACGTCGATGCCGTAATCCACCGCAGGTCTCCGCGTTCTGCGGCGGCAGAGGAACGTGGGAGGTCGCGTCACTATGACGGCCCTGGCGGGAACAAGGCCGAGGACCCATGAATCAGGCCCCTACCAGGCATAATGCGCGACGTGAGGCGCTTGTGCCTAGCGGAATGTCAGGATTGGGGGAACTGTCCCCCGATCGGGTGGCGTCCCTCGGGCATCAGCCGCGCAGCAGCCTCACCGGGGCGCTGCGACTCCGCCTGGTGCCATGGCGGGTCGGACGTGGACACCTTCTTTCGGGTCACAAGAGAGGCAGGCTCGGCGGCACCGTGCGCACGTCGAGCGGGAGGACACGGGGATCGGTTGCGGGATCGACACGGATGTCGAACTGAAGCTTGTCGAAGCCTGGGACTTGCACGGTGCTTGTGATGCGCCACCGCTGGTTACCGAGGTCGCTGACTGTGTGCGGCCCGGCATCGGCTAGCACTTCTCCGGGGCCCAGGCTGAACTCCATTTGCCAGTCAGCTGGGTAAGCGGTGGACTTCGCAAGCGTGAAGGTACCTGTGTAGTAGTTTTCCGTGGCGGTTCCGACGGAGAACGTCCAGGACAGTTCAGGGGCGTCGGGCAGGATGTTGTAGTCCGTTCCGCCGAATCCCCCGTCTGATTCCTGCGTGTAAGGAAATTCGTAGGAATCTGTCATGGGCGCCGAGATCCGCGAAACGTACTGGCCGACATCTGCGTAGTTCCAGCCTGTTCCGCAGCGGTTGCGGGGGTCAACGCTGCAGGACACGGTGTCGATGTGTGGCCAGCGTCCGTCTCCGGGATCGATCCGCACCGGGCGGTAAGGATCGAGGCTGTCGGCGTCGCCGGTTTCGGCAGCCCACCACAACACCGGCCCATAGCTCGTGCTTTCAATGTGGTCGATCGTGTGGGGGCGCACGAACCGGCGGCCGGTACCTGGTGGTCCGGAGATGGAAATCCATACCGCCTGATTGCTGCCGTAGTCGTGCGTGACGTCCATCCGCTGCAGGTCGCCGACCGTGTGCTGCGTGGTGTGGCCGTCTCCCCACTCGATGGTGTAGTCGCCTGCCGGGACCGGCGTGGCCGTCGCCGTGATGACGTACGGGCGGTCGGTGTCCCAGTCGAGGGTGATAGGGATCGCATTCTCGACACAGGCACAGCGCCCATACCGGGTGTTGTCCCATTCGCAGACACGCATATGCTGTGTGAGCTGCATCTGCTCGCTCGTGTCCGGGTCAGTCCAGGTGAAACGCGCCCACCGCCACCAGTCGCTGAATGGCCAACTCCACAGTTTGAAATAAAATGTGGCAGTTCCGTCGTCTTCGGTGTCAACCGGCTCCGCGAACTGCTTCAGGTTATCGCTCAGGTATTCTGCTGACACGGTGACGCCAGGGGGAAACCCGGTGAGGTCGATCTGACCGTAGCCTAGGTTTTCGGTGTCAGGACGGAAGACTGCTTGCGGGAAGCCGGAGATCGTAGGTCCGGTGTAGCGGACCGTCCAGCGGGCCGGCACGTCGGTCACTGCGATCATGGCCACACCGAAGCCGGGCTGATAGGTGTGGGCCGGCGAGAGGTCATCAGCACCGTGTTGCGTCACTGCGCCGTCGCCCCAGTCGACCTGGTACTGCAGGGGCTCTTCGACCTGCGGCAGTTCAGCGTGGACAGTGCGCCCGTCGCCGTCAAGTGTGAACGTCGTGTCTGCCCGCTGGCCGCGCACCACGACGTCGGTCGTGGCAACCGACGTCGTGATCGCGGCCAACGTGTACTGGCCTGCGCGCGGGTAGGTGTGCCGGATCGGAGCGGAGGTCGGCGCCATGGGCGTGGACGTGCCGTCACCCCAGTAGAGGGTGTAGTAGGCGTCCGCGGGAGAGCAGACCGCCCAGACCGAAACAGGGTTGTCGGGGTCAGCCAACCACAGCGGCGTCACGCTGGTCACCTCGTCGCTCATGGATCAGGCGGTCCCCACGGTGAGCAGGTCGACACTTGCGTTGTCACCGGAAGAGCCGTCCGAGTACTCGACCACCACCGGGTACGTGCCCGCCGTGGTGTACTTGTGGGTCTTGACGTCCTTGGCTGCGGGTTTCGCGATCTTGTCGCTGACTCCCTGATCCCACCACACCGTGATGGCGCCCTTCTTGGTGTCAAACGCTTCGATGGTGACCTTGCCGGTCATATGGGTCTTGTCGGCCGGGTCCAGCTCGATGGTGGCGTCCGGATCGGCGACCCGGCCGGTGACCGTCTGGCTCGTTGTGGTCTTGCGACGACTGCCGTGATCGGTGATCGTGATGTCGCGACGGCCCGCCGGGAGTGCCCGCTTCGCGCTCTCGCCAGGAATTGCCCACACCGTTTCGGGATGCCCGTCGCCCCAGTCGATGTCCACCTGGCTGGCGATACCGCTGCCGTCCAG
>AR_comb_assmDRAFT_10569158_pt1 | contig 14242 bp, 11 predicted proteins | sample ArasoioldDNA_FD_10543 | JGI IMG/M metagenome (IMG submission 10543) | reverse complement strand
CCGATTATCGTATCGAACCCTTTAGCAGTATCGGTTGCGGCTCAGCTGCGCTGTGTTGTCTCAAAAATCTTGACTTGATCATGCGCGTAATTCCAATTTCTCTTCCCACCCCGTTTTACATCGGACCCGTCAATGTCTACCTGGTTGCCGAAGATCCGCTCACTCTGATAGACACTGGTCCAAAAACAAAAGAAGCAAGCGAGGCTTTGCGATCAGGTTTACGTGACGCCGGTTACCGCGTTTCCGATATCCGTCGCATCGTCCTGACTCACGCTCACGAAGATCATTGCGGGCTCGCACGGTCGCTGCGGGACGAAGCGAAGAACGCCGAGGTGTACGTTCATGAATGGGAGACAGGCCATCGACATCATCGCCTCGAGTATGAAGAACATCGGCTATTGCTTGAGCGCGCGGGTGTTCCACCGGCCGAACTCGAGCGAATACGGCGCATGTACGCTGAGGTAAGAAAGTATGCTGACTCATTCGACGATCATGAGTGTGCGCCACTTTGGGATGACTCTGAGCTTCAATTTGCGACAGGTAGTTTGCGGGTTGTTCATACGCCGGGTCACACCCCAGGTTCTTGTTCGTTCGTGCGTGAGGCCGACCGCACGGTTATTGCCGGTGATTGCGTTCTAAAGCGTATTACTCCCAATCCCGTTCTTTCGCCAGATCCAATTGATCCCAAGCGTCGTTTTCCCTCACTGGCGGAATATCTGGTGAGCCTGGCGCGGATTCGCAGCTTTGCTCCGACTCTGGTCTATGGAGGTCACGGTGATCCCGTCAACGACTACGAGGAACTCTTCAATCGTTACTTCAAGGCCATCCGAGAACGACAGGCTTATGTGGTCCGACTTGTTTCAAAACAAGGCGTGACTCCGTGGGAAGTTTCTCGCCAGATGTTTCCCGGAACCGATGACGTTCACCAGTTCCTGGCGGTCTCTGAAGCAGTTGCTCACCTTGATATGGCCCATGTCGATGGAAAGCTCGAATTAGAGCTTGATGGTGTCACCGAAGTTTATAAAGCCCACTAGATTTGCCGTAACTACGGATCAAAATTTACGCATCACACCTACGAGATTATGTAGCCCGTCACGGGTTACGCTCTCTAAACAATTCCGCTGATAATTTTTGAAACCTCCAGAGCATTCAGGCGTGTAAGCCCTAAACTCTTCCGGAGGATTCTTATGAAAATCAAATATCTACTCAGTCTCCTGGCTATTATTGTCTTGTCTGGTGGCCTGGTATGGGCTCAGCAAACTCCGCCCCCGCCTCCTTCGGAGTCTCAAGATGTATTCACTCTTATGAATGATGCTGGCGGATATTTGGGCGTGTATGCCGAAAACGTAAGTCGTGACAACATGTCTCGGTATAACTTGAATCAGGTGCGAGGCGTCGTCGTGACGCAGGTCATAAAGGACAGTCCCGCTGAAAAAGCCGGATTGAGAAAGGATGACGTCATTCTGCGAGTTGCCGGCGAAAGTGTTACGAGTGTTCGCAAACTTAATCGGGTAGTGTCAGAGATTGCGCCTGACCAAAGTGTGAAGGTGACAATCAGCCGTGGTGGCTCGGAACAGGAGTTGACTGCAACGCTCGGACGTCGGAGCATGAGCTTTCAAACCCTGAGTGGTGACGACCCGAAGGCCTGGAAGTTCGACTTCCCATTGAACAATTTGAAAGAGTGGAAATGGGAAGACTTCCAAGGCGACGGTGATGGTCCAAGAGTTTTCTCGTTTGGTGCGCGACGACGTGTTGGTGTAAGTACGGTTGCTTTGACAAAACAATTGGCCGAGTTTTTTGGCATCGCGGATGGCAAAGGAGTACTGGTGACTTCTGTTGATGGGCCAGCAGCAGCTGCAGGCATTAAAGCCGGTGATGTGATTACCGCCGTTGACGGGGAAAAGGTTGAGACCTCCGGTGATGTTTCGCGTATCGTCAACACCAAAAAGGATGGGGCCGTAACTTTCACGATCGTCAGAAACAAGAATCAGCAAACAATCCAGGTAACGCCTGTCGACAATAACCAGTCGGAAGATTTGAGACCTCAATTAGGAAGGCAGATAGTTATTCCGAGGATAGTGTTTCCAACAATTCCAGAAGTAAACGTGTCGATTCCTGAGATTCGTGTAGCAATGCCGCGGATTGAGATTCCGACAGTGCCTACTATCAACGTCGAAATGCCGGAAATTAAGATCAGGCCGAGGGCGCGTGTGATTCGAGCGACCCGGCAACCAATCTAACTTCCCGGGCGTCAGACGCGGAAATTATTGTGCTGAAAGTAACGTACCGCGAGCAAAGCGACCGGATGGTAACCGGATCTACAGGAGTTTAGCTGTACCATCCGAAGCGCTTCGTTCGCGGTGCTGTATTAAGCGCTCGACAGTAATAACTCGATAATTGGCCAATAATTCGGGCCTAACAACTCCAAACCGCCAGCCTTTTACGATTGGCTGTCTCTCGCCAACTTGCGCCAGACGATGTTCCTGTGTGATGATCCAAACGATGAATAGCGCGATAATAACCCCCGTTCTTTTGAGGAGTGCATAAAGAGTGAAAGCGGAATTGCAGCAGTTAGTCGCTTTGCAGCATCTGGATACAACCATACGACGATTAAAAAAAGACCTGGAAGCGATACCGGAAAGGCGCGCAGAGATCGAAAAAGAATTCGATCAGCGCGCCTTTGAAATTAGGGCCCTGGAAAACAGCCGGGACGAGGCAAAAATCAGTCGAGCCCGCTTGGAAAATGAGGTTGTCGAACAGAAAGGCCGCGTAGAGCGGGCCGAGCGCAATCTCATGTCGTCCAAGAAACAAGATGAATACACCGCCGCCATCAGGGAAGCTGACGCGGCACGCAAGCAGATCTCGACTCTCGAAACTCAGATACTCGAGCAAATGGAGAGTCTTGAAAAGGCCGAAGCGGCATTGAACGAACGAGCGGATGAAATTGCCACAATGAATTCCGACCGTGAGACTCGCTTGAAGACTTTTGACGAAGAGATGAAAATTCGATCCGAACACATCAAGGGTGCTCAATCAGAACGAGATCAATTGTTCAGTAGTCTTCCGAAAGGCTTGAGTGGTCAGTACACCCGAATCATCACGAGGATTCGTGATGGGGTTGCGGTGGCAGAGGCTCGCAACGGAGCATGTACCGCATGTTTCATGGCGTTACGTCCTCAAATTATGGCCGAGGTTCGAAGAGGCATGGAAGTAATCACGTGCGATAACTGCAATCGTATTCTCTATTGGGTTCCCGCAGAATCAGCACCGGCAAGTTCTTCGAAGGCGTCACCAAACGTGGCGGTAACTTAGGCGGGCTTTGGTTTTAGGTCTTCGGTCTTTCGTTTCAAATCAGAGCGCCCATCCACAAAGTCGAAGATCAAAGACCAAAAGCCCAAACGTCCGTTCCTCACTGACGGTGTCCAACAATCTCAAACTCAAACGTTATGTTGTTTTTGACCCGCACCGTCCCGTGTGCCGCTGAAGTCGCATGGACCTTGTAGTCGTCTCGGTCAATACTAAACTCTCCGGTGGCCCGCAGATCATCACCATTCAGAACTAGCTTTGTCGGAATCTTAATTTTCTTCGTCACCCCGTGAAGAGTTAAGTCTCCCAATATCTCCAGCTGATACTGACCAGCAGATGTCTTTTTCGCTGTCACCGGAGAACTTTGAAAAACAATCTCTGGATACTGAGCTGGCAATAAAACTATTTCTTTTACTTCCTTATTGATTATCTGTTTTTGCTGGTCGGTAAAAGCTGAGCCAGTCTCTTCAAGGGAATCCGCCTGGACGACCAAATGCAAAGAGGCCGGAGAGATTTGCTCAGGAGTCATTTGGACCTCGCCACTGAACTTTCGAGCGGCCAGATAGTGGTCGTGGCCTTTAAACCAGAGTAGCCCGCCTTTGTGAGCATGTGCGATGAACTTGCTCTGCGAAGCATCGAGGACAAAACGCTGCGTTGTTTGCCCTCCAGCCGTTAACAGGCTTACCAAGACAGCCGCTGAGAAGACAAAACCAAAAATCGACGTGCGAATATTACGGTTGCTCCTGATTCTCATAAGCGGCCTCCACGCGCGAGAAAGACCTCAATCAATAGCTATTCAGTTAGACCAACTATGTGACGGTTGCGTTGTGAAGTTCTTTAGTTAGTTTGACGGGCCAACGAAAGTCTTGCTTGTTTTCGCGTTGGATGATACTTGTGCGTGGGATGCCAAAGGTTCAGTCAACGGAAAAAGCGCAGGTAAAGCGTTCGAAGCAGAAACGCGGTCCAGTCGTGACACTCGACGAGTTTTTGAGCCTTGAACGGCCTAAGGGCGACTTGCTGGTTCAGATTGGCCGCGAACAAGTTTCGGTGACTAGTCTCGATCGCATCTACTGGCCCGAAGAGAAGCTCACGAAATTCGACCTGCTCTGCTACTACCTTGCCGTCAGTGACCGCCTGATGCCTTTTCTTAAGGACCGCCCGGCCATACTGCAGCGCTGGCCTCGGGGCATCAAGGCGCCGATGTTCTTTCAACAAGATCTTGAGAGTGCGCCTTCTTTTATTAAGACTGTGAGATTAACAAATCAGGAGGGCCGTCAGCTCGACTATGCTGTGTATTCGACCGTTGGATCTCTGATTCATTTTGTGAATCTTGGATCGATTGAACAGCATCCCTGGCATTCCACGACAAAGCATTTGGACAAACCTGATTACATTGCGATCGACCTCGATCCAAAAAGTGCTCCCTGGGAGAACGTCTTGCAGGTCGCACTCGTCGTCAAACAGGTTGCGGACGATATTGGGCTGGTTGCCTTTCCGAAGACTTCCGGTTCATCAGGAATCCACATTTATGTTCCCTTAAAACCGTCGAATACGTATGACAAGGTGGCCGAGTTCGCGCGCTTATTTGCGGGTGAGGTGGCACGCCGTGCCCCCAAAATCGCGACGATTGAACGGACCATCGCTAAACGAAAAAGCTCTCAGGTTTACGTCGACTGGATGCAAAACGCCAGAGGTAAGAGTCTGGCTGCCGTGTACGCTGCCAGAGCAAAACCGAAAGCGAGCGTTTCGATGCCACTAACCTGGAAACAGGTCGAGGGGGGAGTAAAGATAACAGACTTCACGATCAGAAATGCGTCAGAGCTACTTAAAGCTAAGACTGATCCCTGGGCCGACTTTTTTGCTGAGCGGCAAACTCTCAAATTCGACTAGCAGCAGTACTGGAACACACCTGGCAAGCTTTAAAACCGGCCGTAGCAGCCTCATAGTTTGAAGAAAATCGTATTCGATTTTTATCGGGTATCTGTTTAACCCAGTCGCAATCCGCGCGATGATAGATATTGAGTGATGCGTTTCCGATAATTGGACCATTTGCACTTGCGGTGATGCTGACAGGCGCTGGTCGAGGTGCGCTCACTGATGGTGGCGTTGGAGCTGGAGCTTGAGTTGTCAGTGACTTTGCCAGCGCGGCATCTCGTGCAACCTGACGGGCTCTGATAAAGCCGTATGTCAGACAAATAAGAGCGAGAGTTACCAGGGCCATGGCAAACGATATCAGGAAATTTAGATCCAAAATCTGCAGTAGCACATAAAAGAGCCAGTACCAACCGAGAAAAGTCTTACCCAGCAATTCCCTCGCAAACTTAAGCGAGTTTGCGCCTATGGCCATCGGATCGGAGACACCTTTAGGCAAGGCCCCGGCAGCATTTGGGCCAAATAGTGTTTGAACCGTAGGCGAAGGAGGCGTTGTCGGTATGGTTGCGCTATCTGCTGATTGAGAGCGTGGCATCCAGCGAGGGTGCTGCCGATGAATCTCAGGATCGATCCGCAGTTCTCTTGATTTCGCCCGCGATTCGAGGTTGGCCGGTGCATTCATCCAAAGTGGCAGGCCAGCTTTGAGGTCAACCAAATCAAGCAGGGAGGGGACAGCGGATGGAGATCCTAGCGCAGCTTTACCAAGCATCTCCGCGATACGCCGGTGCTCTGGTCCAATCGACATGATTTTTTGGAAGAGTGCCGACTGGTTCGGGCTGAGAAAATCTGCTTTGTTAAAGAGCAAGTTCTCGTCGTGGAACTCTCGCCAAAGATCAGGTTGTTCTGCCAGTGAAATCAAGGCGAGATAAATTACGAGGACGGAAAAGTTGTCCAGGGTTGAGTCGAAGTGGCTTGGATCGCGCCGCGGATGTTGATAGTTTTGGTGCCCGACCTCACTTGCTGTCCAGTTAAGCATTTGCGGAACGAAGATTCCGTCATGGTCCACCAGTCGCAGGCTGCCGTTCTGGACGATGATATTTCCGTGCTGCAAATCGCCATGAGCTACTCCAGCGTCACGAAGGGCAGCCGTCACCTTCAGCCATTCTTGTGACAGATGCAGCAACACTTCCTTGCGATCCAGCATTTCACCGATATAGACATCAAGCGTTGGCCCATCAATCCAGTCCATAAAGAGAATTGGAAATCTTTGACCGCCAATCAGGATGCCATCAGGTGCGTATACAAAATCGGAGATAAACGGGATGGGATGACTCTGGAGATAATCTTGAATGACGCGATAACGTTGGTCGCGATCTCCAAGGTAGCCGCGGAAGCACCTGACAGCCACGTCAGTGTTACCGTTAGAAGCTTTTAGCTTATAGACATAGGCAAATTGACCGGAAGTAACTAGGGGCATGCCGAGCCGATCAACAGCGGGCAAGGTGCTTTTCAAGAGGGGATTTGAGAAGCAGATCGCTGGACACTGCACAGCTTCGGTGAATTGCCGCGCCGTGGGCCAGTTGTAAAGACTTCGAGACTGTTCGGGTGATACTCGCAACTTAAATTCTCGACACCTCGATACCAATGACAGCTATATCATCATCCTTTAGACGCTCCTGCGAGCGTTCGGTTTCCAGGAATTTTGCCAGGCTCTTTTCATCGCCATTGCTGACCAGGCTCATAAAGTGCTGTAGCAGGTTGAGACGGCGGTTTTCATTAATTTGAAAGAACCAGGCCGCCACTGCATCAGAAAGGAGCAGGAAACTATCTCCCTTTTCGAGCCTTCCTGTCTTAGCCACGATCTTCTGGGCTGCTTCACCTTGTAGCACTGTATTCGACGGCGCCAGGACGGGAGTTGAGTTAAATTCAGCCGCGTCCGAAATTGGCAGCGCCTCGACGATCTTGCTGTTTCTAAGCTGGATCAGACAGGAATCTCCTAGTGCGACTGCTTGCCAGGAACCTGCGTCCACGTCGATTTCAACTCCGATGAAAGCCGCAAATGAGCCAGCCCGGGCCTTTTCCTCTGCGTACCACGGCAATTTTAAGTTGCTCCATGATGCAGACAGGATGAGACCCTGTTCTGTCATGAAGTCCCAGAATTCAGCCGCACTGGAACAATTTTCCTCGAGCACCCACGATGTGACCAGCTGTTGAGCCCAATTGCGCGCATCAAATGCTTCAGTTGCGCCATCCGCTACGGCGAATCGATAAGTACCTAAATTGTAGGCGACCGCATCTTCACATTCGGATGGTGTGTGCCCTGTCTTCGGATGCAGGAACTGCCTTAGATTTATCTTCCCGTGCTGACTTTTTTTGGGCGAAGTCATGCTGATTCACTGCGATCATCCATCCAACGATATGGGGTCATTCCGGTCAAGCTCGTTCCAATCTCATAGAACTGAACAATCGAGGAAGGATCGCCATTAAAAACAAAGCCACGCGAGCCAGGTCTTGCCTGCACTCCCAGTTGAGCTGCCGCTGCCAGAAAGTTTTCCGGAAGATGACTCGAGATTTGGAATAACGTTCGGGCGAATCCATCGGACAAAGCGGTTTCATCACTGGGGTATTCGACCTTCTCCCGCCGCAATGACGTGATATGACAGTTAAACAGCAATACCGGTCCATCAGCTGTTTTAAGTGACATGATCTGTCGTCCTACATAGTCAGGATCGCCATCGCTCGATTCACCATCCGTCAGATGTAGAACGGTTGGCGGAAAGCTAAGTGGATGTTCTGCGACCCAGTTTTCCAGAATATTTTTAACCAGAGTCAGCGCTTCACACATTGGCGTTTTTCCATCCGCTAATGGATTAATCCAAACTGGATAACGCACGGGAATTTCGACCCAACCACCAGCTCCATCGGCAACGCGTTTGTAGCTGTTCTTGACTTGTAGCGGATAATCGGCGACGTCCGCAATTGAGACCAGATTTCGCGATGCCAATGGTCCGCGAAACGCAGGTCCCACGATGCGGCCGTAACCAATGACCGCAACGTAATAGTAGTTTCTGACCTCTTCAGTCTTAGTACATCTAATCACCAGGTCGTGAAGAGTGTGATTGACAACCTCCGCAACAAAGTCGGATTTCTTGGAGGCGCTGTCGCCGCTAAACGGGTCAGACATGGAACCCGATTGATCGAGAAGTAGGACAATACAAGTTGGATTACTGCGTGTGATTTGAGCTGAATACATTTGTTCTTAGCGTTCGATATTGATCGAAAAGTTTTCAGCGGATTCCTTACGAACCACAGTTGAAAGAATACTTAGATAGATAACCAATGCAAGCACCGTATTTACTTCGTTTAGAATGTCCACCAGGATGGCAACCACAACCTGTATTGGCCAGAATGTTGTTCCGGATACTACTAATGTTGCCGATACCGCATTAAGGGGAAGGCTCACTGCTAAACACAACAATCCTAAGCACAAGCCTGCAAGAAAAATGTTCGCTTTATACCCATTGGTCAAGCGATAGCTTCGTTTCAATATCTCCACGGGACTACCTTTTTCCAACGTCGCCAAAGGATAAACCAGTTCGAACGCCAGACTCAGGATGATGCCCGGAATAATCAGCGCGACAAAGCCAAGTGCTGTTACAAACCATGAAAGCGCTGCGCAAGCGGCAAATGGAATAAGTCGGTTTAATCCATACCGGTATGCTTCATGCAAACCCGGTGTGACGCCGGTCTGCATCTGGGTGACGAGGGCGTAAATCAGGGACGGTGCTATCAAGGCGTTGCAGATCAGCCATAGTAGTCCTGCTCCGATCGCGTTCTGCCAATTGGAGTCGCCAACTCCCAGGACTTTAACAACCTCTAATGGCGCGAAAATCACGAAAACGAGTTTTGTGATGAACCAGAAGTTGGTGGTGAAAATTTTCAGGGTGGGACTGAGCACGGAGCTAACCCCGGTGAAGGGTTGAATTGAATAGAGTTGTTTTTCCGGTTGGTAGAATCGCTCGTTGTCGTTCGCTACAGATGACGAGAGTTTTTGGCCGCAGCTGACGCAGAATTCAACGTTCGGCTGTACGTGAAAGCCGCAGTTTGAGCAAATATTGTCTTCCATTGAAGCCCTTCCAGATTGAGTAGTTCAGGTATGTTCGAATATCATTTCTCGAACCGTGAGAGAGCAGGCATGCCGCAAGGAACCAGAGCTCAAGATAGCTTAAGAGGATTCGCTAGAGCAAATAAAAGAATCCCGAACATTGGAGTAGTCGGGTCTTGACGAGGTCAGATGTTGGTGCGTATTCTGTCCGCGTATGCACTGCAGCCAGTATCGCTATTATTACTATTACGGCCAGCTCTCGTCTGGAGAGATGGTTGGGCGATGGGCTGTCGTTACTAGCAGCGCTTAGTAACTAAGACAAGTTTCCTGAAACCGGCCGCCAATCTCCAGAGAGATGGTGGCCGGTTTTTTTGTGCTTTTTAACGTAACTCGAAGTTCTCTCGAGGTGAGGAAAATGAACGCGAAGATTTTGCTTGACCATGTGGACATGAGACCAGTTACTGCCAACGATCAGGAAGGGTCGGACCGCACCCTGGTTAAACTCGATCCAGACCACCCTGGATTTCGAGATCCGGAGTATCGTGCTCGCCGAAACTCTATCGCAGAAATCGCTCTTACTTATCGAAAGGGAGAGCCAATTCCTCAGGCTCCCTACACGGCGCTCGAGAATGAAGTCTGGTCGACCATTTGGAGCGCACTTGAACCAGCACACGAGAAGCATGCTTGCGCTGAGTATCGAGAGTGCCTTAAGCGACTGGCATTTCCATTGGATCGGATACCACAGCTAAATGAAGTTAGTGAAAAAGTAGAGGCTTTGAGCGGTTTCCGGCTTGAACCGGTGGCGGGTCTGGTTGAACCTCGGATATTTCTTGAGTCACTGGCTGATGGAGTTTTTCTTTGTACTCAATACATTCGACATTACTCCACCCCTCTCTATACGCCGGAACCTGACGTGGCCCATGAAATTATCGGTCACGCCGTGACACTGGCGAGCGAACGTTTTGCACAGCTCAACCGGCTATTCGGAGAAGCTGTACGTCGCACCAGGAACGAAAAAGACCTGGACCGGCTATCGCGTGTTTACTGGTTTACGATTGAGTTTGGAGCCTTGCGCGAAGATGGCGAGCTCAAGGCTTACGGGACGGGATTATTGTCGTCCGCCGGTGAATTGGAAGCGATGCACAAGGCTGAACTTTGGCCGTTAGATCTGGAAGTAGCTGCGAGTCATGAATACGACCCCACTCATTTTCAGTCAGTACTCTTTTGTGCGGAGTCATTCGAGTCGATGGATCAGTCTTTAAGGGACTTTCTGTTGAAGTGGTAGCAGCATCGTTGGCCTTCGGTCTTCGGGCACAAGGTGCTTTCCATGGCAATTCGCTGACTGGAGCAGTGCCGAATGAAAAATGAGAAATGGAAAATGACCAAAAAAAATGGTCGAATCTCTGTGCTTTCGGATGAGCTTTGGGTTTTCGGATAATTCCGCTTTTGAACTGACAAAAACTCGTTGATTTTGTTCGAAAATTCGGTACCGGCAAGCATGGTCCAGCGGCATCGCTGTTGCCTGAGTCTTTACAACTCCCCCTCTTCATTAGGTTAACTTTTCGGCGATCGCCTCGGAGTTGGTTGATGCATGAAGCCACAAGAATCCTGGCTCTTTCTCAGGTGAGTAGAGTTGGGCCGAGGTGTATCTCCGCAGCATTGTCAGGAGGCTAAATTCATGATTAGCAGAAAGGTGGGTCTGTCCCTACCGTTAGTATTCTTGGCGGTCGGCCTATTTCTGACTTCCCCGGTATTTGCGCAATCCACTGCTACTGTGCAGGGAACAGTTACTGACTCGAAGAGCGACGTGCTGCCAAACGTAACCGTCACTATTAAGAACCGTAGCACGTCGTTTGAGCGTACAACCCAATCCGACTCTCAAGGTAGCTATCAATTCGCCGCCCTTCCGGTCGGCACATATTCTATCGAAGCACGAGTTGACGGATTCAAGACTCAGGTTATTGACCAAGTCTCAGTCGAAGTCGCCAAAACGGTGGTCCAGAACTTCCAGATGGAAGTTGGAGCGATCTCTGAACAAGTGCAGGTCACATCCGATCTGCCCATAGTCGAGACTGCTACGACTTCAGTGGGAACAGTCATCAGTCAACGGACCGTTCAAGAGATTCCGTTGAATGGCCGTCACTTTGTTGATCTGGGGTTGTTGATACCTGGCTCAGTAACTCCACCACAGAACGGCTTTTTAACTGCGCCACTGCGTGGACAGGGCTCGTTTGGCTTGAATACTGCCGGCGGTCGTGAAGACACAGTGAATTTCATGATTAACGGCATAAATTTGAACGACATGGTTCAAAACCAGATCACGTTCCAGCCGTCCATCAATACTGTCCAGGAGTTCAAAGCCGACAATTCAACGTTCAGTGCCGAATATGGAAGAAACTCAGGTGCGATCGTAAACATTGCGACCCGATCAGGTGTGAATAATTATCATGGAGAATTTTTTGAGTTTCTTCGCAATGATGCGTTGGATGCGCGCAATTTCTTTGAGCGAACGGCGCAGCCAGCTCCATTCAAACGCAACCAGTTCGGTTTCAATATTGGTGGCCCAGTAAATTTCCCGCATTTCGGTGAAGGTGGGCCGACGTTTGGGTATGAAGGAAAAAATAAAACTTTCTTCTTCTTCAGTTATGAAGGCACTCGTCAAAGACAGGGCCTGACAATTTCTGGAGTCACCGTTCCCACAGACGCCCAACGAGCCGCAGTAACGGATCCAACCATACTTAAGTTGTTGCCGCTCGTCCCGCGAGCAAATGTTGGCACTAACGGTTTTGCAGGTTCAGCTACAGCTCCGGTCGATATCGATCAATGGACTCTCGATATCAATCACAACATCGGCGTTAACGATCGTATCCACGGTTACTACGCTATTCAACGCGACCAACGAGGTGAGCCTACGCTTCAGGGCAACACAGTTCCCGGCTTTGGTGATACGCGCAGCTCACGTCGCCAGATTTTTACATTGAACGAAACTCATACGTTTAGTTCAGCGGTAGTGAATGAAGCGCGGTTTGGCTTCAATCGCATTCACATCTTGTTTAGTCCCAACGCTAAGTTGAACCCTCTCGACTTCGGTATACAAGATGGCGTGAAGGAACCGATTGGTCTACCCCAGATGAGCGTTACTGGAACAAACCTCAACTTCGGCGGACCAGCAAACTTTCCGCAAGGACGTTCCGACACAACGTTTGTACTGTCTGATACCCTCAATTACCTACGTGGCAATCACTCTTTTAAGTTTGGTCTTGAGTTCCGCCGGTTTTTCAATAACAACACAAACAAAGACACCGGCAGTTTCAACTTCGCGAACATGAACTCGTTTCTTCAAGGCACGGCGAACACCTTTGCCGTCACCCTGGGAGACGTTTCAACAGCAATTTCGCAAGGTGCGTTGGGATTGTTTGTGCAAGACAACTATAAGATCCGACAAAACCTGACGTTGGAACTAGGATTTCGGTACGACTGGTTGATGTCGCCAACTGAAAGGTATGACCGTTTTGTTGATTACGTTCCGGAAACAAATTCTCTTGTTAGAGTTAACAACGGAGTTGCGCCGGTCTATCAAACGAATTCGAAAAACTTTCAACCGCGTATCGGTTTCGCCTGGGATCCGTTCAAGGATGGTAAGACATCGATTCGTGGCGCCTACGCTATTCTGGCCGACCAACCGGTGACCAACCTTGTAAGTCCCAACGGATCAAATCCGCCTTTCGCTACTGCCGTTGCTTTACCAGCCAACTCCACTACTCAGTTATCCAATGCCACTTCCGTTGCTATCCCGGGTGCTACCGTGTCCCCGACTTCATCGGATCCTGGGTTTGACAATGCTTACGTTCAATCCTGGAACTTGAATGCGCAACGAGAGGTTGCGAACGGTCTGGCAGTTACGGTTGGATACTTTGGCTCAAAAGGAACTCACTTACGGTTGACTCGAAACGTCAATCAAACATTTCTGAACTCAGCGCTCGTTGCGGTCAGGCGCTTCCCGAACGTTTCACCGAATAGCCCGATCGCCCCGGGTGTTCCCATGCTGAACATCACGTTCCGTGAAGGCACAGGCAACTCAAGCTACAACGCGCTCTGGGTTACCGCGACGAAACGTCTGGCAAAAGGACTTCAGTTCAATACTTCTTACACGTTCTCGAAGTCGATCGATTACAACTCGCAAAGTTCGCAAGGCATAACGGTTCAGGACAGCTACAACCTCCGGGGTGATCGAGGACTTTCTGACTTCGATGCACGTCATCGGTTTGTAGTAAGTGGTCTTTACGAATTGCCTTTCAGTGGTAATCAGCTCAAAGAAGGTTGGCAGCTGTCGCTAATTACTCAGTCACAGAGTGGTAATCCCGTGACGCTGCTGGCCGGCAACGTTGGTGCGATTGGCGGCGCTATACCCGCGGCAAACGGTAATTCGCTTACCGGAGTCGCGACTCTCAGGCCTGACATCAACGGTGAGCTCATTATTTCTCCCACTGCGGCAGCCACCGGGATCGGAGTCCAATACTTCCCGAACCTGGTTTGTGATCCGCGGCCGGGTGGATCTTGCCCGTCAGGCTCCGCGGTTATTCTTCCAGTGAGTGCCATCAACGGAAAAACGATCTATCACTTCGGCAGCATGGGCCGAAACGTGATCATTGGACCACGGTTCAATAACACCGATGTGTCACTGATCAAGCGAACGACGTTCGGCGAAAACAAGGTAATTGAATTTCGCTGGGAAGTGTTCGATGTGTTCAATCATGCCAACTTCGGACAACCTGGCAGAACGGCCCAGGTGGGTAGTACTACTTTTGGCGTCATCGCAAATACGCGGTTTCCCACGGGTGATTCGGGTTCTTCACGGCAAATGCAGTTTGCTTTGAAGTTTAAATTCTAGTCGCTCAAGGATTCTCTCCCCGCGCTAAACGGCCGTCCACTTCCCATGGACGGCCGCTCGTTGTCAGT
>AR_comb_assmDRAFT_10079803_pt1 | contig 14245 bp, 12 predicted proteins | sample ArasoioldDNA_FD_10543 | JGI IMG/M metagenome (IMG submission 10543) | reverse complement strand
CAGCTCCTCAGCGTACCTGACCGACACCCAATTGTCCCGCCTTAAGCAGATACCCAAATTGTTAGAGGGTTGCCGTAGACGTCTTCACTGGGCATACGTCCCTCCTACAGCGCGTTGGCATACCCAGTCTGCGGTGGTGTTGCATGTATCTTTGCGCATTGGCCAGTCTCGATCCTTGTGTGCAGGTCTGGCGGCTTTGCCATGTCTTTCCCGCCGTTTGGGCCTTCCCAAATTTATGACCCCCTAATTTGTATCATATGGCTTAATCAAATCACAAATACATGTATAAGGTAACAAATTTTATGAACACATTCATGAGTATTGTCAACTTCGCTTCCTACCGAGCACAGGGGTGAGCAAGGCGCCAGGCGATTCCTGAGCAAAAGCGATCCGCTCGAGAGCGGATGAAGCTCAGGCTAAATCTCCCTCTTGAGGAACCACCACGAGAGCGTTTACAATAACAAGCTCCGGTGCATAATCTTCCATAAATGGGACCACAAACCTTCTCTGACGTTCCCGGCCCATCTGACGCTCTGGATGCGAGAAAGGGCACCGCAATGAAGCTATGCACGTATGACACGGGGAATGGACCACGCGCCGGCGTTATCGTAGCAGAGTGGGTCCTGGATGCTGCCACCTTGCTCGGAGAGCAGGGCGGTCTACGCGATATCCGCGCTCTGCTGGACTTGCCCAACGCCCCGCTGGCGCGGCTGCAGTCTGCCCTGGGCTCGGCCAGCGCTCCACTGGGAATCCCATTGGCGAGCGTCCGCCTGCGCGCGCCAATCCTACAGCCGCCGACGGTCCGTGACTTTATGGTGTACGAGGGACATGCCAACGCCGGGGGCACACGGCAACTGTCAGACGCCTGGTATCGACTCCCCATTTTTTACTTCTCGAGCCCCCTGCGCATTTTTGGTCCAGACGAGGCCGTGCCCTACCCTTCTGCGTCAGAACAGCTTGATTACGAGCTGGAATTGGCGGCCGTCATTGGCCGGGAAGGCAGCAATATCGCTGAGGCAGACGCGTTCGCATACATTGCCGGCTTCACCATCTTTAACGACTGGAGTTGCCGTGACCTGCAGCGCGACGAAATGGAGGCGCGCCTCGGACCTGCCAAGGGGAAAGATGCAGCCACCTCACTCGGCCCCTGGATCGTTACCACGGATGAACTGGCGCCCTACATCCGCGACGGCCGTGTGCACGTCCGCTGCACCCTGAAAGTCAACGGTGTGCAGTGGATGGACAACAACGGTGGCTTGATGTATCACACCTGGGGCGCCATGATCGAGCGTGCCACGCGGGATAGCCGCATTGTCCCTGGTGATGTCCTCGGTGGTGGCACGGTCACCGGTGGGTCCATCGGCGAGGCTATACGCAATGGCTTTCCAGCGCGCTATCTCCAACCGGGAGATGTCGTGGAGATCGAGGTCGAAGGGATCGGCATCCTGCGCAACACCCTCGCGCCAAAAGTGAACCCGGACCCTAACTATCGCTTCAAAGCCCCGCCGCTGGCGTCTCCTGCGTCAGCGCGTTAGCGAGGAGGGCGGGCATGCGGCACTACCTGCAAGGGACAGAAACCCAGACACAGCGTGCGTACTCACCGGCGGTGGTCACCCAGGGCGGGCGCACCGTGTGGCTTGCCGGCCATACCGCGACTCAGGACGCCGAGGGGAGAGACATCTCGTACAATTTTGAAGCCCAGGTGCACCAGGTCTTCCGGGATCTCGACAACACGTTGCGCCGCGCTGGTGGCACGCTCGCCGATATGGTGACCATGACGGTGTTTATCCTCGACTCGCGCCTGGGGACGAGATTCACGGAAATGCGGCGTGAGATGTTTGCGGACGGTAAATATCCTGCCAGCGCCCTGATCACGGTGTCGAGTTTTGCACGACCGGGGATTGTCATCGAGATTCAAGGCATTGCCGTGATCGACGCCTGATCCCTGGGAACTGAGGCCTGCGCCTGCATATCTCTATCGCCGGGCGCCAGGCGTGGCTCAAAGCGGGAGCGCAGTGGACGCTGACAAGCCCGCGCCTGCAGCGCCTTGTGCGGCTCGGCTGCTAAATTCTATTCCGCCAATAGCCTGGCTCCCGATGTAAATGAGCAATTGCAACAATGAGGATCTTAGATTCCAAGATTTGGTACACCACCCCATACGGAAACCGTTGGGTCTGACATCGGCGGGTGTTCTGGGTAAAAGAATGCCATGCTTCCGGATACTGCCTGATACGTTCAAGTGTCCTGAGGACTTCGAGAGGAAACTGCTCCCCTAAGCCTGCAGATTGCGCATTGTAATACTCGACCGCATCATCCAGCTCTCTTTGCGCCATGTCAAGAAATCGGACATCCATTACTTGCGATACTTCATGAGCACCTGCTCAAGCGAAACGGCTCGCAGGTGTCCTGTATTGTATGCCACGATCCGGTCTTCCACTTCTTGCCGCCATAAGGCATCGATTGCTTCATCCGGTTTGTCGAGGCTGGCAAGGAGTTTGTCGATAAGGCGCGCTCTGTTCACTGCCGAAAGCTTCAGTGCTTGATCAAGAATTTCTTGGGTTTCAATATTCATATTTTGACCTCGCAGCCTGCACATCATAGTCAGTCCGCAGCCATAGACTGGGACAGAATGTATTCCAGGAACAAGGGTGCCCAAGGCTTCCAGGCACCTGGAACATTGTAAGGCTCGTCCATCTCGGGCGCACGTCTTTTGCGCTGCTATTGCTCTTGCTACTCAGCATCTACTTTTTCTCTCCCACTCTTGGCGGAAACGTGAGCCGAACTCGTCTTAGCCGTTATGTGACAGGCTGGGCCAGGGTATCGCTGTCTGTTTGATGGCCAAATAGTTAGTATCCAATGCCGGGTAGAGCAGCACAATGACGGCGATACGACGTGCCATGTGAGTCACCTCACGTGCCTCGTCGGTAGTCAGGGCCCGCCCCAATAGCGCGTGCTCACGATAGCTCAGCTACTTCTTGATGACCTGATAGCCGCCAATAGTGTAGTCCCAGACGCTGCCCGGAATGTTGCGCCAGTAGGCTGTAGTGTTCAGGTAGATATCACAGGTTGTCACTCCCACACAGGCGGCAACTTGCTCCTCCGTTAAACCGAGAGCGCTGGCACTACTGCGCATGGCAGACAGTTCGTCAGGCGTGTAGGCGTGCTGATCCACCCTACCTTTGCCCGGCATGGTCACACCTCCCTTGACAGCATAGCCCCAACCGGCGGTAACGGCCAGGTCGCCTGCGGCTAGGTTAAGCGCACCGCCACCAATGCGCATGACGACGCCTATGGCTCGCAACTCTGGGCGGATCGCGCCGCTTGTGACGCCGGACACGGACCGCTCGGTGTCCAGCAGCGCCGCTACCTGCCGCCCTAGGGCTGCTGAAGCACGCAGCAATTCCGCTGTTCCCGGTAGCGGCACACGCGGCCAGTCCTGGCGCAGGGCACCGGCGTTCTCGGTGTGATATGTAGGAGCGTGGAGTATGGCCAGCGTGTGATAGAAGTTCTCCTCCGCTGTGCAATCGAGACGGGAAAGATAGGCATCTGCCGCGACGCTTATATTGGGCTTCGACTTGCCCGCGTCGTCGCTGTCGAAGAGCGTCGAGCGTACAGCAGGAGCCATTCAAGTAGAGCGGAATACAACTCGCGCTACGATCCATCAGGTCGAGGCATCCAAGACTACGGATCATCTGGGGCTTAGACCACTCTCGTCTAGGCTTCTGCTGCGCAACGATCCATACGTTACCCTCAAACACATGGGGAAAGTATGCAGACACTTTTTCCCCTAAGAGTCTGGTTTCCGGTTCCCAGTATATCCACCGTACATCGTATATCCACCGTACATCGAAAGGGCGATAGCAAAATCTTACAAGATATTGTGGGAGAAGTCTTCGCTTGGCAAGGTAATCGCGAGTTGGGTGGGCATTAAACCGCGCTGGGCTCTCCATAGCACGAGGGCAAATATACCGCATTTCCTCATGGCTGATGTGCGGATCGAAATACTGCTTCATCCTCTCCTCAAGGCGATTACGGTCAACGTCAACTACTAATTGTGTTGGTAGAAACTCTCGCAGCTTCTGAATAATTGTGGGAATAGGACCTTCAAACTGTTCATCCCGCAGGAGGGTAGATTGATCATCCCGTCCCTCATAACGAAAGTAGCGCACATACGCACCAGGGATCATTCTGCGTGGATCTTTGTGGATGACGAGCAGACCCCCTTTCGTAAGCCATGGCTGCCCATCTCTCTGTGTTGTTAAGCGCACGAGGCGCAATGCCTGCCCAATGTCTGGAATATCCATGAGCCCTTTCTGTTGGGCATAGCGCTCGGTAAATTCCGTGACAATGCCAGGTTCAAGGTCTTGGTCACTGTATAAGATCGCCGCCTCGTCCTCAAAGTGCAGTTCACCTTTGCGGTAAGCGAGTTCCTGTGCCTCTTCCGGGCGTAATGTCACAGTGTTATCACCGCGACGTACATGGCATCGTCCATCAGTCGTGCGTGCAACTCGTTGAGATAGAAAGGGTTGTAAATGAAGATCAGATGGTCAGTAGAGCCGTTATCACGTGTACATTCGACGAGCTTGTGCTCAGGAGTTGGACCGTCGAGGCGGTCAGCATAAGATAGCAAAGTATTAACATAGTCTGATCCATGACTATCGATACAGTACAATTCTCCCTGATCCCCAATTCCAATAATAAGCAAACCACCAACATCTGGGTTACTGTTGGCAAAGCCACAAATCGTGCGCGCCATTCTGTTATACACAAACTCTCTCAGTTCTCTGGGCGGATGAGAGGGCGGATGCGCCTTGCGCTCAAACCACTGGCCCTCAACCTTCGGCTGAGCGAGGAAGTCCCAGGCGTTTGTGGTGTAAATTTCGGAGGGCTTACGACTCATGGGCCTATATCTACCTACTCTGGAGGTCACACTCCAGCAGCAACCATATCGCCAATGTGTACTTTCAAGATAGTGCGACCCTCTCTATCACTGCTCCTAGTCCTATAGGGGGTGACAAGAACAGCAGTGTAGTAGAGAGTGTAACATAAGAGCCCGCCTCCTGCCTGCCTAGCGCGAGTGGACGCATGACGTCATGGTCAACCACGGCAGCGTATGGAGCAGAAGAGGCAGGGGCAGCCGCAGGCCTCCCTTAGCTATGGCTGGTCTCCTTGAGGGCACGGTAAACTTTTTCCGCCGTAATTGGTAGATCGCGGATACGCACACCAACGGCGTCCGCCACGGCGTTGGCGATCGCCGGCGCGACCGGCGTGAGCGGGCTCTCACCGATGCCCTTGACCTGGTAGGGACCGACACCGTTTGCCGACTCCACCAGCACGGTCGTCAGGAGCGGAGTATCGGGCATTGTCGACAACTTGTATTCGCCAAAGGAAGGATTCGTCACTCTGCCGTCCTCGACCTGCAGCTCCTCAGTCAGAGCGTAGCCAATGCCCTGCATGACGGCGCCCTCAATCTGCCCCTGGTGCCCGATCGGATTGACAATCTGGCCGACATCATGAGCCGTGGTGAAGCGCAGCAGCTTTACTTCGCCTGTCTCCGGATCAACAGCGACCTCGGCAACCTGCACCGCGAAGGAGGTGATGTGGGAGCGCCCGCGCTCCTCGATGTGCGCGCGGCCGGTGACCGATGTGCCGGTACGAGCGAGCAGGTCTGCCCAGCGTATCCCTGCTTCTTGGTCTGTGCGACGGATTTCGGCACCGGCAAAGCTGAGCCCCGCCTCAGGCCAGTCAAGCTCGCGTGCGGCCAGACGGAGTAGCTCGCGCTTGGTTTCCTGCGCCGCTTCATAAGCCACAATGGTATTAATACGGGTGGCCCGGCTACCAGCCACGCCTGAGTCAAAAGGAATCGCATCGGTGTCCCAAATCTCCACCTGAATACGCCCCAGTGGTATGCGCAACTCCTCTGCAACGACCTGGCACAGGGTGGTGTACGTACCGGTCCCCTGATCAAAGATCGGCGTGCCCAGGATGGCGCTGCCGTCAGGCTTCAAGGTAATAGCGGCGGTAGCCTGGCCACCGCCGGCTGGCCGGTCCCCGATGGCAATACCGCGGCCCACGTAGGGTGACTTGGGCCGGTGGTAGCCGGCGGCCTCGACTGCCGCCTGCAGGGTCTCATGCACACGCACGTGCTCAAAGCGCTCACCGGAGGCAGTCTCTTCGCCCCCGGTGATGAGGTTTTTGCGGCGAAACTCAAGCGGATCGAGGTTGAGCTGGCGCGCAACCTCGTCAATGTGGGATTCCAGGGCGAACACGGCCTGTGGCTCTCCGGGAGCACGCATGAAGCCGCACGGGACGGTATTGGTGTAGACGAACGTCGAGGCGATCTGGCAGTGCGGCACGCGATAGGGACCGGCAGCCTGGTTATAGCCGTTGATGAGTCCACCCGGTTTGAAGGCGGCATAGGCCCCGGAATTGACCAGGTAGTGCACCTGGTGGGCTGTGAATGTGCCGTCGCGCTTCACGCCACTCTTGAGGTACACCTCAACTGCGTGCCTGGGGTTGCCGGCAAAGAGTTCCTCGATATAGTCCGAGACCATACGCACCGGCCGGCCGGTGGCCTTGGCGAGGAAATAGCAGATGGGCGTGTTCCTGGCATTGCCCTTGCCACCAAAGTCGCCGCCGATAGAGACGTGGTGAAACAGAAGCTGCTCCTCCGATATCCCGGCCGCAGTCGCCAGGGACTCCCGCGTATTGTAGGGCACCTTGCTGCACACCCAGACATGCACGCGGCCGCTGTCATCGATGTTGACAAGCACGGCCTGGGGCTCGATGTAGCCCTGGTGGATGCGCTGGGTCACGTAGGTGTTCTCGATGATGAGATCGGCCTCGGCAAAGCCGCGCTCCAGGTCACCTTTTTCAAAAAAAGTCCTGTGGTAGGCGTTGGAAGGCTTTGACATCTTCTGCGGGAAGCCGAAATACGCGTTGAAGTCGGGATGCAGGATCGGCGCATCGTCCTGAAGCGCTGTGTGTGGCTCATACACCGCCGGCAGTTCCTCGTACTCGACCTCGATCAGATCAAGGGCGCTCTGCGCGATGTCTTCGTCATCAGCGGCAACGGCCGCCACGCGCTCGCCACAGAAGCGGACTCGATCGTAGGCCAGGACAGGTACGTCCTTCACCGCCCGGCCCCATAGTCCGCCCAGGACATCAGTCCCCGTGATGATAGCGTGGACACCAGGGACCTGCCGCGCTGCCGTGGTATCGATGCGGACGATGCGGGCATGCGCGTAAGGACTATGGAGGGACTTGCCCCAGAGGGTGCCAGGGAGGGACACATCCGCCGCATAGCGGGCGTGGCCCGTCGTCTTGGCAGCGCCGTCTACCCGGGGTATTGGCTGTCCGATGACCTGGTAGGTAGCCATGTTGGGCTCTCCGCTTGTCGTGCTTCTCTTGACACAGGAATCCTCGGTAACTAACGTACCAACGCCAGTCTAAGTGTGCCATGCACCCCTGTCAACAGCAGTTTGTGCTTTCCGGCATCAGACAGAGTGGCTATAATGTAACTCTGCTCTGAGGAGCGCTGCAGCGTTGCTTTCAACGTCAGGCTCAGGGCAGATCAGAAACTCCTCTCTAACGGCGCTCGCACACTTTTTTCTTGCAGTTCAGAAAGGAGGGCGCGAGATGAGCGCTGTAAGCCAGTCTACCAGCTTTACTGACTCCAAAGTTGCCGATCTAAACCTTGCCGACTGGGGTCGCAAGGAAATCAAGATTGCCGAGACTGAGATGCCTGGCCTCATGGCCATCCGCGAAGAGTTCGCGGCGCAGCAGCCGCTGCACGGTGCGCGGATCGCTGGCTCCCTGCACATGACCATCCAAACCGCTGTCCTCATTGAGACGCTGCAGGCGCTTGGTGCTGACGTGCGCTGGACTTCGTGCAACATCTACTCGACCCAGGACCACGCTGCCGCCGCCATTGCTGTCAATGGTACCCCGGTGTTTGCAGTCAAGGGCGAAACACTCGAGGAGTATTGGGAATACGCCCACAAAATCTTCGAGTGGCCCAACGGCGAGCAGGCCAATATGATCCTCGATGACGGCGGCGATGCGACGCTGCTCTTGCACCTCGGCACGCAGGCCGAGAGCGACCCGGCAGTCCTGCGCTCCCCGGAAAGCGCGGAAGAGACTGTCCTGTTCGCGTCGATCAAGCAACGCCTGGCAGCGCAACCGGACTGGTATTCGTCGCGCCTGAAGCACATCAAGGGGGTCACGGAAGAGACCACGACAGGTGTGAAGCGTCTGTACCGCATGGCGCAAGAAGGCAGATTGGCCTTTCCAGCCATGAACGTTAACGACTCGGTAACCAAGTCCAAGTTCGACAATCTCTATGGCTGTCGTGAATCGCTCGTCGATGGCATCAAGCGCGCCACCGACGTGATGATGGCCGGTAAGACTGCGGTCGTCTGCGGCTACGGCGACGTCGGCAAGGGCTCGGCCCAGGCCCTGCGGGCGCTGTCCGCCCAGGTGTGGGTGACCGAGGTCGATCCGATCTGCGCGCTCCAGGCAGCGATGGAAGGCTACCGCGTGGTGACCATGGACTATGCCTGCAACAAGGCTGACATTTTCGTCACTGCCACCGGTAATTCCGGCGTGATCACCCACGAGCACATGCAGGCGATGAAGGACCAGGCTATCGTCTGCAACATTGGGCATTTCGACCACGAAATCGATGTTGCGTCGTTGCGGGAATATCCATGGGAGAACATCAAGCCGCAGGTCGACCATGTCATCTTTCCCGATGGCAAGCGCATCATCCTCCTCGCCGAGGGGCGTCTCGTGAACCTGGGCTGTGCCACTGGCCATCCTTCGTACGTGATGAGTTCCTCCTTTGCTAACCAGACCCTGGCGCAGATTGAACTCTACACCCGCACTGACCAGTATCCGGTTGGCGTCTATGTGCTGCCAAAGCACCTCGACGAGAAGGTCGCACGACTGCAGTTGCACAAGCTCGGCGCGCAGCTTACCGAGCTGACCGACGCCCAGGCGGATTACCTCGGCATCAACAAGGCGGGGCCGTACAAGCCGGAGCGTTACCGGTACTGAGTGCTCCTGTAGTAGAGGCTGCTCCAGCGCAAGCGCTGGAGCAGTGTGCCGCCATGAACTCGGCTCGCCTGCGGCAGCACTTGGGTAAGCGTGCCGATCTTGACGGTATACGCCGGCTCTTGTACAGTTGCGGTGTCCGTAGGCAGGGCCTTATCCTACTAAGGTCACCATCGCTACCCTCATGAAAGGCCACTGGCGTGTCAGAATCGTCACAGCGCTCCGCGCAGGTACTCCCCCCTAGCCAGGACAATCTAGAGCTCTATCACTCCCCTCTCCTACGTGCTTGTCGTCGCGAACCTACGTCGTACACGCCGGTATGGCTGATGCGCCAGGCTGGACGATATATGCCAGAGTACCGCCAGATACGGGCCAAAGTGTCCTTCCTGGAACTCTGCAAGACACCGGACCTGGCAGCTGAAGTCACCGTTATGGCGGTGGACCGCCTCGGCGTTGATGCGGCAATCATCTTTGCGGATATTTTGCTGATTCTGGAACCGATGGGCATGCAGTTAGAGTTTAGCGCTGGGGATGGGCCCGTGCTGCACAATCCCATCCGCACGCTGGCGGATGTAGAGCGCTTGCGTGACGTGGAGCCAGAAGAATCCTTGCCCTTTGTGCTCCAGGCTGTGACCACGACGCGGGCGCAGCTCAAACCGCACATTCCACTGATCGGCTTTGCCGGGGCGCCCTTTACCCTGGCGTCGTATATGATTGAGGGCGGCGGATCGCGCGATTATATCCGTACCAAGACCTTGATGTACACACAGCCTGAGGCCTGGCATGCCCTTATGGCCTGTCTCAGCCGCAACCTAGTGCGCTATCTCAACAGCCAGATTGTGGCTGGTGCGCAGGTTGTGCAATTGTTCGATAGCTGGGTCGGCACTCTTTCGCCTACTGATTACAGCACCTTCGTGCTCCCGCACTCGCGGGCCGTGCTGGCGAACTTGACTCCTGGCGTGCCAGCGATCCACTTTGGCACGGGTACCAGTGCGCTTCTGGAACTGCTGCGTGAAGCCGGAGGTGACGTTATTGGGATCGATTTCCGCATCGAGCTGGACCAGGCCTGGCAACGCCTGGGGGAGGTCGGCATCCAGGGCAATCTCGATCCTGTCGTGCTCTATGCCGAGCGCGACTATATCCGTAAGCGTGTGCAGCAGATTTTGCAGCAGGCAGATGGCCGGGCCGGCCACATTTTTAATTTAGGGCATGGGATCTTGCCGACCACGCCGGTCGACAACGTACTGACCCTCATTGATGCCGTCCATGAGTACAGCGCACGAGAGCATCATGACACCACCGCATTTTGACGGCGTGCTGTTTGTCGGGTTTGGTGGCCCAACCCCAGGGTGCTGTGAGCGTTTCTCGCCCTGTCCTGGCAGCGAAGCCATGTGCTTCGTCAAGGCCATCATCGGCGAACGCCCTGGGGCGCAGGCACGTCTGTCGGAGGTCGCGGCACACTATGCCCATCTAGGGGGCTTTTCACCCTTCAACGCCCTGACCTTGCAGCAGGCCCATAACGTCACTGCACTCCTGGAGGCGCATGGCTGGCACGTGCCAGTTCAGGTTGGTATGCGCTACTGGCCTCCTTACGTCCGTGACGTGCTCAGAACGATGGCAGATCAAGGGGTGCGCAACCTCCTGGCGGTGATCCTATCGCCTTTTCAGTGTAGCGCCAGCTGGGAAGCGTACCAGCAAGTGGTGGCAGAAGGCGTGGCGGCCTCAGGCGATCAGGGACTGCAGGTCACCTATCTGGCCCCCTGGCATATCCATGCAGGCTTTCTCGAGGCAATTGCCGATACAATACGCCAGGCGAGTGCGCCACTTGGCCCCACGCGGGCGCAGGAGGCGGCGCTCATTTATACGGCGCATGCCATTCCCGCAGCCATGGCAACTGGGGCACCCTATACCCAGCAGTTTGCTGCCACCGCTGCGGCTGTGGCCAAGCTCTTGGGGCGTCAGGACTACCGCCTGGCATACCAGAGTCAGGCGACGGGGACGCCGTTTCCCTGGCTGCAGCCCGACATTAATGACGCAGTCCAGCAAGTACACACAGAGGGCTATCGTGATGTGATCGTTGCCCCTATTGGATTTCTGTGTGACCATGTTGAGGTCCTGTACGATCTTGACATCCAGGCACGCGACACGGCTGTGGCTTGCGGCATGACGTATCAGCGGGCAGCCACAGTGGGCACGCACAGAGCATTTCTGACGATGCTGAGCGAGCTGCTGGCCGAGCGCCTACGTGCAGGGTGAGAGGAAGGACAAGGACGGTATGGACAGTACAGGATGCGGCAAGCGGGTGGTAGTGATTGGTGGGGGCATTACCGGGCTGACTGCAGCGTATCGCCTCACGCAGGCGGCCCGGACGCACGAGGGCCCGCTTGAGGTGATCCTGCTGGAGGCGAGTAGGCGTCTGGGAGGCGCTATTGCAACACACTCCCAGGACGGATTGCTCATGGAGCAGGGGCCTGACTGTTTTCTCTCAGCCAAGCTTTGGGGCGTGCGTTTGTGTGAGGAATTAGGGCTGGGTGACGAGCTCATCGGTACCACTACCCAATACCGCCAGAGCTTTATTGTGCGTGGTGGTAAACTGATCCCGGTCCCGCAGGGGTTTTACCTTATGGCTCCTGGGTCGTGGCGGTCGCTCATCACCACGCCAGTGTTTAGCTGGCGTGGCAAGTTGCGTATGGCGCTCGATCTTGTGGTGCCACGACGTACTGCTACCGATGACGAATCGCTAGCGCAGTTCGTCACGCGCCGCCTGGGACGCGAGGCGCTGGAGCGCATGGCACAGCCCATGGTCGGCGGGATCTACACGGCTGATCCGCGGTACCTGAGCATGCGGGCGACCATGCCGCAATTCCTTGAGATGGAGCAACAGCACGGGAGTCTGATCCGCGCCATGCTCCATAAGCAACGTAACGCTGCGTCAGGGGGGACGAGTGGTCCGCGCTACGGACTATTTGTGGCGTTCCGCCAGGGCATGCAAACCCTCGTCGATACTCTTGCGGCGCATCTGCCGGCTGGTACGGTGCGCTTGCACGCGCCGGTGCGGCGTCTCCAGCGCCTAACAGAAACCCAGCGTTGGCTCGTTCACCTCGACCAGCAGCCGGCATTGGCAGCAGACGCCGTGTGCCTGAGTCTCCCGGCTCCACTGTCTGGTCAGTTGCTACGCGGCGTTGACGACACTCTGGCAACCGCCTTACAAGCCATGCCCTATGCCTCTTCGGCTATCGTGCATCTAGTGTGCACCCGTACGCAGGTATCCCATCCTCTAGATGGTATGGGTTTTGTTGTACCGGCCATTGAACAGCGGGCGTTGCTTGCCTGCTCCTTTAGCAGCGTCAAATTTGCTGGTCGAGCGCCCCAGAATCAGGTGCTGCTGCGCGCTTTTGTTGGCGGCGCGTTGCAGCAGGAGCAGTTGGCACGCTCCGATAGCGAGATACAGCAGGCTGTCGTCCACGACCTGCGGCAACTGCTTGGTCTCACTGGCGAGCCTCTCGCGATAAGCGTCACACGCCACCTGGAGGCGATGCCGCAATATCACGTTGGCCATCTGGACCGTGTGGCTCATATCGCCTCTTGCACAGCACATTATCCAGGCCTGGTTCTCGCCGGGAATGCCTATCACGGCGTGGGCATTCCCGATTGTATCCATAGCGCAGAGATGGCGGTCCAGACTCTGCTGGAGTATCTCAGCCCTTTCTCGGTCCTCGACGCCGCAAATGCCGGTACCGTCCCTCCTTTTCCAGATCACCTCCACATGAGATCCTAACCGCAATGCTCGCTTGAGCAGATGCGGGCCGTACGAAGGCTGACCTTAGCGGCGAGACGTCGATGGTTCGTGCACGACAGGGCTTTGTGGTAAGAGAGGTGGTTCTCGTACGGCAGGGCTTGACGGGGCGATGACCGTAGGACTTTGTTCTGACCTCGTCATATACTCCTTGAGCTTTTGACTCACTAGCGGGCTGTGCCACAGGGCCCAGGCGCCGAGCAGGCTGACAACAGCCAGAGCGGCCAGCACAGCCAGGCGGCGGGGATGCCTGAAACCCTTGGCCTGCACCACGGTGGTATCTCGTTGTGGGCGCGTGTGGCGGCGTCGAAGCTGTTCGGGGGTATAGATATTCAAGTCCTGTATCACTTCCTTAATTCTCGTGTGTCCAATCTCCCGCGTTTCATCGATAAATCCGAATAACAAAGCAAGATCACACATAATGTTGATGACTCTAGGAATACCTTTTGCATAGGTGTAGATTTCCTTGATTGCTTTTGGCGTGAATATAGGATATGTTGCTCCAGCCACAGACAATCTTTGCTTTATATAACCTTGGGTTTCTTCATAATTCAGAGGAGTGAGGCGGCAACTAAATCCCACGCGCTGACTGAGCTGGGTAAGCTCAGTCAGCTTTAATTTATTTTCTAGCTGAACTTGCCCAACAAGGATAATTTGTATGAGTTTCTTCTCAGCATTCTCAAAATTTGTCAGCAATCTGAGATCTTCTAAGACTTCAACAGAGAGGTTTTGTGCTTCATCTATGATCAAGACAACTCTTTCATTGATCATGGCATGTGTGAGTAGAAAGTCTCTGAGGTTTAACAGTAATTCCGCTTTTGTTTGTCCAGTAATTTCTAGTTTAAATTCTTTAGAGGCATATTGTAATATTTAAAAATAGTTTAATTTTGAATTAACTATGAAGGCTGTATGCGTTTTCTCGTCCAATTTTTTTAGGAGCGTGTACAGTAAAAATGTCTTTCCGGTGCCAATTGCCCCAGTCATGACCAAGAGGCCATAGTCGCGCTGCAGGCCATGTAACAAATAGAATAAACAGTCCTTATGATTTTCACTGGGATAAAGAAACTGGGTATCAGGAGTGAGAGCAAACGGATAAGTAGTGAGACCATAAAATTCTTTATACATGCTGCACCTTCAAGACAGTTTTGTCGTCTTATTCACCCATGTTGAGCGCACACCAGCTTGTACTCGCCCCACTGGAAAAGGTCCTTATAAACCTGTAACTTTTAAGTCTATATTGAGGCCTACCAGGCCTCTGCCATTATGCAACTTCTATGAGGAGATTTTAGCATACGCGGGGTGGCCTACATCGTCAATTATATATCTGTCAGAGGCCGATTAACTCACGTTCAAGGGGTTAGGTTGAACCACGCGATTTTTCTGGGGAGGAGAGGT
>AR_comb_assmDRAFT_10099224_pt1 | contig 14250 bp, 25 predicted proteins | sample ArasoioldDNA_FD_10543 | JGI IMG/M metagenome (IMG submission 10543) | reverse complement strand
CCCCGCCGCAGGTCGTAGTCCCACACGTACAGGCCGGGGGCCACGGTCACCCCGTCCAGGGTCTTGCTCGGGTCGGTCAGGTTCCACATGTCAATCTCCCTCCGTCGTGCGTCCGCCATAGAACGCGACGATCCACTCCGCACTCAGGTCCTTCCCGAGCCGGTCGATAGTTGGTTGGTCGACCTTCACTGCCTTGCCCTGATGGGCCATCGGGCAGGTACAGATCGACCCTTCCCATTCCCAAAACACGGACTGCTGCTCGAGCCGTCCGCCGTCGGTGGTGGTGTAGACCACGTCGACGATGAAGAAGTCACCGTTGCGCTTGACGTGGGTGACGGTGGCCGTGACCTCGTTGTCGTCCAGTGACTGGTTCACAGTTCACCGCCCTCGATCATGGCCTTGACCTCGGTGAACGAGCGGTTGCCCAGCCGGCTGATCAGGGTCCGCAGCGGGGGCGGGGTGTGCCCGAGTTCCTCGATGTAGGTGGACAACTGCCGGGCCTGGGCGACGTGGTTCACCGTGGTCGGTGACACCTGCAGGTGGGCGGCGACCTGCCGTTGGGACAGGCCGTTCTCGAGGGCCACCACGATGACCCGGTCCCGTAGTTCCAGCAGGTTGTTCATCTCCCGCTGGATGCGCCGAGCCTCCTTGACTATCTCGGCCAGTGACTGGTCAGCCATCAGTGCCTCCCGGCGCAGTTGTAGTAACGCTGGTCCTTGCGTGACCACCACCGATGCCGTGCGTGGTACCGGTTGAGGGTGCACTGCTTCGCCACCGGAAGTTGGGTCTCCCGGTGCTTCGGGGTCGGCGGCTTCCGCCCCGGTTGACGGTCGAGGATGGGCACCCACTCGTCGGGTCGCTTGACTAGGCTGCCCGCTGCCGGGTACCCCTCCCGGTCCATGAAGGTGAAGGCCAGGCTGCCGCTGGGCCGCTTGACAATCTCGCGGATGAACAGCCACCGGCCACCGATGATCACCTCATCGCCGGCTTTCACGTCGCTTGCCCACGCCATCACCGACCACCCCATCGGGGCAGGCCGGATGACGCCAGCATGCTGGTGGCGATATGGGCCAGGGCCTTGGCCAGTGACTGGATCACTTCGCACCCCGCTTCCGCAGCGTGACCAGGCGGGTGAGGTACGGACCGTACCGACCGACGATGCCGATGTCGTATCGGTCGGCGTCCTCCTTGTTGACCCTCGGTCCGCCCGAGGTGGGGACGAAGTCCTTGCCGGCGTTCCAGTCCGCCTTCATCACGGAGGCGTTGGTGTAGGTGCGGCCGTCGGTGCCGAGGATGGTGAGGTGGTGCGGGATATGCGCCATCGCTAACCCTTCTTCCGGTTGGGTGGGCGGTCGTTCATTGACCGCCGTTCATTGACCCGTTCAATGACTGGACGGGGGTCCTACTCTCGGGCAGTTCTCTGCCCTATGTGTCTATTATACCACATATGTCCGGTATATGTCTACCTGCCGGCTCGAAAGTGTCCGGTAACTGAACACCGATCGAAGCTCGTCCGAGCACGCCGAATGCCCCCGACCAGTCACTGGCCAGGGGCATTCGCACCTCATCGGGACGGCGTCACGGTGATGATGTGCAGGTTGGACGTGTGCCCACGGTGGGCGCGGCCGATCTGGTCGGCGACCTCGGGCATGTGCGCCACGTCGAGCTCCCCGCAGAGCGAGCACGCGACACGGTGGAACCGCCACCGTCGCATCGGGCTGACGGCTGACACCTGCCGGCGCGCTGCCGCGACGTTGCGGTACGCCTGCCCGTCGAGTCGGGCACACTCGTCGGTGTGCCAGGCCGGTTCGGTGTCACCGCAGGTGATCTGCCAGCGGTACACCTCCGACCCGTCCGGGCCAGGCCCGAGGATGCGGGTCAGCGTGTGCCCGTACCACTGTTGGGGTGAGTGGGTCATGACTTTCCTTCCGGTTGGGCCGGGGCGAGTGGTCCTCGCCCCGGCCAGTGACTGGTCAGGGACCTTCACACGTCCACGACGTGTGGCCGTTGTCGTCGAACGGGGTCACCCATTCGCCGAACGGGCAGGTGACGATGGCCGTACTCGCCGGCGCGTCGGGGTCCTTGAAGAACAGGACCGTGCCGTTGTCGTACGCGACGACGTAGCCGGTCGGCGATGTGCCGACGGTGAACGAGTCACCAACACCATTGCCAGAGGCAGTGGCATCCCAGCGGCATGGTGTCGTCTGATCCTCGACCGCACATGGTGCCGGGTGCGACGGCAGGGTGTACGTCAGGGACCATGTGCCGTCCCTGTCCGATGACTGGACGGGACCGCATCCCCCGACGGCCACGGCCACGGCCGCGACGATGGCGGCAGACGCGCGCCTCACTGGACATCGCCGAGGTCGCGGCAGCATGACCCATCGGCCACACAGTCGGTCCCGATGAACGTGCGCCACATCGCACGAATGAATCGGAGCATGGTTGCCTCACTTCCGGTTAGGCAAGGTGTCAGAACGGTTCTGGCCACCGTGGCCCGGCACCCTGACCAGTGACTGGCCAGGGGACCGACCATGACGGTCAGCGCATGGCACGCTCGACATCCGAGAAATACCATCCTCGGAGGACGACGTGACCCTCTCGGACCCACAGGTCCGCGACGTTGGCAACGTCACGCGCGGGCACGGTGCGACGGTTGCAGATCATGAATAGACCGTGGCCGGTCACGATGGTTATGCGGATCATGGCGGTACTCACTTCCGGTTAGTACGTGGTAGGTGGGTAGTGGGTGGGTGCCATCCCCGCGTGGCACCCACCCGTGCGGGTCAGGCTTTGGCCGCCTCCCGCGCGGCGGCCGCGTTGTCGGCGACGCGCTTCACCATGTTCCGCTCGATCCTGCGGAGCATGTCGCGGATGGCGCCGATCTCGTCGTCGCCGACGGACGTTGCCGCCTCGATGGCGTCGACCGCGCCGGACAGGCGCGCGGCCGCCGTCTTGCCGCTGACGGTGCGCGTGCTCGTCGGCTCGGGCTTCAGAACCTCACCCGTCTCCCGCGCGTGCGTCACCACGTCCGCGACCTTTGTGCCCGACGGCAGGTTCTGGACCTTGCCGATGAGCGCGGTCACGTTGCCGGGGTTCTTGTTCCCACCCGCCACGAGCGCGGCGCGCAACTTACGCGCGTCCGCGACACCCTGCACCGTGCCACGCGAGACACGGAACGTGTCGGCGATGTCGCGCACGGTGAACTTGACCGACAGCGCGGCGGCGATGCGCTCGTTGCGGAACGTGACGAGACGGTCGCGCTCGTTCCGAACGTCCGACAACTGCTCCGTCAGGGACCGGACGCGCTCGTCCGATGACTGGACAGCCTCATCGGATGCGACGTTGGCGATGTCGTCGCCGACAGCGGCGAGGATGGCGTGCGCGGCGTCGGACTTGTGGTCCTTCACTGCCAGGAGCGCGTCAAGACGCTCCTGCTGCTGACGCGCCAGGACCTCCGCAGGGGTCGCGACATCGGTGGACTGCAACTTGCTGACCATGATGGCCTCACTTCCGGTTGCCAGGCGGGTCCGCGTGCGCGTTCCCTGCTGACCTGACTCCGTCAGTCTACCTCATGTGTCCTCCGTAGGTCTACCTGTCCAGTCATTGGATGCAGGCGGGTTTCCGACACACAGGAAGCTCACAGGTTGGCGGGATTCCGCCATGTCCGGTATGCCGGCAATGCCCAGCTTCGTCCGGCTATGTCCGTTGCGTGAGCTTCGTCCGTTGTGCCGGCAATGCCCCAGCTTGTCCGGGACCCCCCGGTATGCCCGTTTTGCCCGGCTTGCCCGTTTAGCCCCCGCTCTTTGGCCTGGTGTGTGGCTGTGACCTGGGGTTTTACCGTGTGACGGTTACGCATCTGGCTTTCACACTTCCCTCTACAGCAGACAGGGACATGGGGTACATGCGCGCATAACGTGTGACAGTATGGGGTTATGGACGAAGCAGACCGGATCAGGCTCGAGCGGATGTACCAGCAGATGGTGAAGTTGGAGGGGGAGTTTCGGGACCTGACGCAGAAGGTGGTGGCGGCGAACGCGGCGTTCGGGCGGCTGATCAACGAGGTGTCGAAGGAGTGACGGATGAGTGGGTGTGGGACCTGCATGAGTGCCGACTGCCGCAGGGGAAGCTGGGTCTGAACTGGACCTGCCCCGACTGTGGGGTGCCTTGGCGGTGTGTCGCGCGGCCGGTGGAGGAACACATGCACCTGTTCTGGTGGCCGCTGGGGGTGGGGTCAACCCACTACCTGAGTCCCCCCATCTGATATCAAGTGCTATCAAGTGATATCATCTGATGTCATGAAGGCGATGACCCTGAGGATGGACGACGAGTTGATGGAGCAGGTCGACCAGGAGCGCGGAATCGCCCCGAGGGAGCCCTTCGTCCGGGTCTTGATCATGGAGGCGCTAGCCGCCCGGCAAGCCCCACTGGTTCCCGCCCAGCCCGTCGTCGAGGTCCTGCCCCGGCCAGTCACTGGCCCCGTGCAGCCGGGCAAGCCCTTCGACAAGGACTGCGCGAAGAAGCAGTACCACTTCACCTACAAGGTGTGTCGGTTCTGTGGGGGTGACCGCTGATGTATGACCGGTGCCACCTGATCGACGGGTGCGAAGCCGACGAAGCCTGCGCTGCCCTCTGCCCGGAAGGAAGAGACGATGGACGACGCCCCGTACACCGCGCTGCAGGCGGCCTGCCTGGCACTGCACGAGGTCTACGAGAGCCTGCTGCTGGCCGGGTTCACCGAACACCAGGCGCTGCGGATTCTGGCCCTGATGCTGGCGGAGATTAACAAGGACCTGACGTAACGTGTGACGTTATGCGGCTGCTCGACCTGTACTGCGGCGAAGGCGGGGCCTCGATGGGCTACCACCGCGCCGGCTTCGAGGTCGTCGGGGTAGACAACGTCAACCACGCCAAGCGGTACCCGTTCCCCTTCGTCAAAGCCGACGCCCTGGACTACCTACGCGAACACGGCCACGAGTACGACGCCATCCACGCTTCACCCCCCTGCCAGGCGTACTCGATTGGCACCCCACCCGAGAAGCGTGCCCTGCACCCGGACCTGCTGGCCCCCACCCGTGCCGCGCTGCGCGAAGTCGGCAAGCCCTACGTCATCGAGAACGTCCCCCGCGCCCCGATGTACAAGCCGATCATGCTCTGCGGGTCGATGTTCGACCTGCTCGCCTTCGACAAGTACGGCATCCTGCTGGCGCTAAGGAAGCACCGGCTATTCGAGTCGAACTACCGGCTGTTCCCGCCCGGACCCTGCCGGCACGACAAGAACATCGCGGTCGGTGGGGTCTATGGGGGTGGGCGTGACGACCGAGGTGAAGCCCACTACGACCGTCGCGGTGGCTACTCCCCGGCCAAGCACGCCCGTGAGGGGCTGATGGGTATTGACTGGATGAGCATGAAGGGGCTATCACAGGCCATACCACCGGTGTACACGCAGTACCTCGGCGACCAGTTACTGGCCGTGGTGGAAGCCGTCGCATGAGGACCCCGGAATCCGGTATCCCGCGAGACCACTTCGTGTCAGTGCGGGTCACCAAGAAACTACTGGACAAGATGAACGCATCACGCGGCCACGTCAGTATCAGCCGCTGGGTGCGCCTGGCCATCGCCGAGAAGATCGCCAGGGACACACAATGACCGTCGTCGGCACCATCCCCTGCCCGGTCTGCCACAAGCGGATACCCCTGGCGCAGATGATCGACGGTCAACTCGAAGTCACCTCCCAGCCCACCCACGATCACGTCGCCATGCACAAGATGTGTGTCTGCCACTACGTCCGCATCTCCGGTGACCGAATCCCTGACCCGACATGTCCCGCGAATCACCCATGACTGACGACCCAGGAGGTAACCTCGTGGCCGTGAGACGCCGCTCCGTGCTGTCGACGCTGGTGGACATCTACCTACTCACCGGCATGGCGGAACTGCTTGACCTTGTACGCAACATCGACTCCAACATCGAAGGATGGGCCACCCACATGTCCGATATCTCCGCCTCCCTCGACGCCCTTCTCGCCGAGGTCTCCACCGAAATCGACCAGGTCACCGCCGAACTGCGCGCGCAGGTCGAGCAACTGACCGGCGAGAACGTCGAACTGTCCGCCGAGAACGCCGAACTCGCCCGCAAGCTCGGCGAGGCCGCTGACGCGCTCGAGCAGGCCAAGGCCAAGATCGACGCCAAGACCGAGGAACTGCGGGCCAACAACCCGCCCACCGATGGTGGTGGCGATGGCGGGACCGTCGACCCGAACGAGCCGCACCCCGACCACACCCTCCCCGGTGACCTCCCGGCCGACCAGCCCACCGACCAGCCGCCGTCGGCCGGACGGCGCGGGCGGCGCTGAGCCTATGAGACTCACCCCCACCCTCGCCGACTCGGGGTGGGGGTGTTCTCGTGCCTAATCGAATCCGCTACCACCAGGCGCTGAGCGACCTGATGGTCCCCCACCACGAGGTCAAACCGGACCCGTTGAACCCGAACAACGGGGACGTGGAAGCCCTCATCGAGTCGATCACGGCGTCCGGATGCTACCGGCCCATCTACGCCTCGCGCGAGACGAAGCGGATCGTCGGCGGCCACCACCTGTACGCCGCGCTGCTCGAGATGGGTGCCACCGACATCCCGGTGCTGTGGCTCGACGGAGACGACGCCGCTGCCCGGCGCATCCTGGCAGCCGACAATCAGATCGCCCGGCTCGCCAAGATGGACGACGCGCAACTGCTGGCCCTGCTGAACACCATCCGCGAATCCGACCTCGGCCTGTTCGGCACCGGCTACACCGAGCGGATGTACGAGGCCATCGCCCGCGACCCGGTCCCCTACGTGCCCCCGGAAAGACTGCCCGCTGTGCAGGACATCTACCTCGGCATCCACCACACTTGTCCTAACTGCGGACACGAGTGGAGCGACTGATGGCCTACGCGACACCGGCCCCGATGGACGAGGGCGAGAACCACCCCGACTTCAAGGACCGCGCATCCCGACTCGAGGCCGCCGTGGCGTTGCGGATTCACGGGGCCTCCTACTCCGAAATCGCCCGGACCCTCGGCTACACCACCGCGCACAACGCCCGACTGGCCGTCGAACGCGGACTGGCTAACACCGTCGGGACCGAGTCCCGCGACCAGCAGCGGTTTATCGAAGCACGCCGGCTCGAACGCCTGCTGCGCTCCGTGTACGGGCGGGCCACCGACGAGAACGACCCGGAGCACCTCGGCTACGTGCGGACCGCACTGGCGCTGATCGACCGGCACGCCAAGCTGTACGGCCTGGACGCGCCGGCCGAGGTCATCCTCTACAACCCGACCGCCCGTGAGATTCAGGAGTGGATCAACACCAAGGCGGCGCTGACCAGCCAAGGCTTCCCCGAAGAAGCCGACATCATCCACGGCGAGATAATCGAGTCCGACCTTGGTGACGATGGATGAAGTCATCCCGACCGGGGATGATCGGTCCAGTGACTGGATCGCCAATGTGGAGGCGGCCCTCGCTGCGCGCTACGCCAAGAAGGGGCGCAAGGGTCCGGCTGTTCATCCCGGCGCGTTTCGCCGGCACCTGTCCCCCCTGTCATTCGCGGTCAGCAGCGAGTTCATGCGACTACTCGACGGGGCCGCTGTCGCCAGGGACGTGAACCGGGCCTCGTTCGCTCGTCGCGCCATCGCCTTGCAGGTCGCTCACGTCCTGGGAATGCCGATCCACCAGGTGCTCTACGAGACGCCCTGCCCCGGTCGGTGGGGCCGCATCCAGAACGCACCAGGCGAACGAGATTTGGGAGAGGGCATCGAAAACTGGTGTCCGCACCCTGGCTGTACCGGAGACCACCTGCGGCTACCGTAGACGCGAGGCCGCGCACAGATGCGCGGTCCGTGCCTAGGAGAGAGCATGGCCTTCACCCGGTTCTACGTCGACCCGCCGCCCTTCAAGCCCATCCCGTTCGGCCTGTTCTCTGTGGCCGACGTGCGCGACATGAACGACTCGCACTGGTCGGGGGGTGGCATCGAGATGGAGAACCCCTACGGGTGTGGGGAACCCGGCGTAGCCACCCAGCCGTGTGAGGCCCCGGTCACCAAGAACGTGTTCATCTCGCCCGAGTACCCCGAGGGCGACCCGATGACCGTCTACGCGCAGTACCGCTGCGCCGGACCGCCCGACTTCAACTCCGCCCGCGACAACGCCGTCAAGGCCCTGTCCGCTGGTGAGGAACGGGCCATCGAGTCCGCCGTGATGACCCAACTGCTCGCCGACGCCGACGACATCACCCCCGGCACGGCCGTCGGACCCGTCCAAGGCATCGGCCTGCTGGAAGGTTTTTGGGGAGCCAACGGCGGCCCCTACCAGGCCACCCTGCACCTGGGCCGGACCGCTGCCACCCTCGGCTGGGGCGTCCTCGACCGGCACGGCAACCACCTCGAGACCACCCTCGGCTCCCTCGTCAGCGCCGGAGCCGGGTACTTCAACGTCGCCTACGACGACACCGACGGCAGCACCTGGCTCGTCGCGTCCGGTCCCATCGTCGTGGTCCGTGGCGTCATGCAGGCGCACGAGCCGTTCTTCATCCAGGCCCCGCTGGACAACACCTGGGTCGCACTGGCTGAGCGGACCTTCGCGTTCGCCACCTTGTGCACCCCGGTCAAGGTCAAGGTCGCCCTGGGCGGAGGTCTTGACGGAGGCTCGCCGTGAGGATTCAGCTTCGTCGCGGCACCGCCGAAGAGTGGGAGCACGACAACCCGGTCCTCGCCGCTGGTGAGCCGGGCTTCGACCTGACCAACGGCGTCATCCGGATCGGCGACGGGATCACCCCATGGCTCGACCTGCCCGGCCGTCGCGGTGTCCTCGATGACGAGCCGCACGTCGAACACCCGATCACCCTGCCGGACGGCAGCACGGCTGTTCCTGGTCCGCCCGGTCCGCCTGGCAAGGACGGTGCCCCCGGACCCGAAGGACCCGCTGGTCCTCCTGGCGCGGATGGCGCACCTGGCGCAGATGGCCCGCCCGGACCCGAAGGCCCTGCTGGACCTGCCGGTGAACCCGGCCCCCCTGGTCCGGAAGGTCCCCCTGGTGAGTCAGGTAGCGGTGGAGGTGAGCCAGGTCCGCAAGGACCCCAGGGTGAGCCTGGTCCTGCGGGCGAGCCTGGCCCTGCCGGCCCACCCGGTGATCCTGGCCCGGCTGGCGACCCTGGTCCTGTGGGTCCTGCTGGCGAGACTGGCCCGCCTGGTGAGCAAGGCCCGCCCGGCGACAGCACCATCCAAGGACCGCCCGGAGAGCAGGGACCACCCGGAGAGCAAGGTCCCCCCGGACCCGAAGGCCCGCCCGGTGCCGACAGCACCGTGGAAGGTCCGGCTGGTCCCGCTGGCGAAGTCGGTCCGCAGGGTGATCCCGGTCCGGCCGGTGAGCCTGGCGCGGCCGGACCCGAGGGCGCTGTTGGTCCGGTAGGTCCGGCTGGCTCTCCCGGTGATCCTGGTCCGGTTGGTCCGGTTGGCCCGGCTGGTCCGCAGGGCGCCGACGGGGCGCCGGCTGGTGGTACCCAGCAGTCGGTGTGGGGCTGGGTCGGCGATCCGGTGTCCGAGCCGCTGGGTGTTGGTGTGGTCGGTATCGACAACGACGACCCCGCCCAGGCCACGGCGATCTGGATTCACAAGATCGGCCAACTGGCGGGCATCGACTGGTCCAACCTCATCAACACGATGGTGGCGGGCGACCACGTCTACGCGCAGGCCAAGGCCAACGCTGGCTCCTGGCACCGCTGGACGCTGACCGGACCGGCCACCGCCAACGGTGACAACTGGGTTATCCCCGTCGAGTCCGACTCCGGTTCCCCACAGGGCAGTGAGCCGACTCCCGGCTCCGATGTCCTGGTGGCCTTCCAGTTCGCCCCACTACAGGGGCCGACCGGACCGCCTGGACCGACCGGGCCACAAGGGCCGCAGGGCCAGACCGGGATGACCGGTCCGACCGGACCAACTGGGCCGACTGGGCCACAAGGCGAGGCCGGCCAGCAGGGGCCAACCGGACAGACCGGACAGACCGGACAGCAGGGTCCGGTCGGACCTAAGGGTGACCCCGGTACTCCCGGTGCAGTCGGCCCGCAGGGTGCACCGGCTGGTCTGACCGTGGTCGGCACCCCGCTGGCTGGGGTGGCCTACAACCCGGCGATCCACAAGCCGCACATCATGATCTGGCGGGGCAGCCAGAACACCACCGCCACCGGACAGGTTCCGGTGAACATCACCTCGGCGGGGTTCGTCGGTTACGCCACCGCTGTCGGTCAGCCAGTCAACCAGGCGTACTTCCCGCTCATCGACACCGCTTCGGCCACGCTGTCCAATGTCACGGTGATCCTGAATGACAAGACAGCGGCGGTGGTCAACAACAAGCCCGTCGACCTGACGGTGGTGGTCACCGGGTGGAAGTTGGCCTAAGCGTGTCACACTGTGGACATGCCCAAGTCACGTGGGTACCAGGTATGCGAGTGCTGTAAGACGCCGATCAGCGCGGGCACTCGCTACCAGGTATTCCGTGGCCGACCCTGGCTCCCGGCTCACGTAGATAGATACCTGGCGAGGCGACGTGTCATCTATGGAAAGTCCTGACGAGTGGCGTAGTTGGTCACTGGCCGCACAACAGCGCGCCCTCGACGCCCTACGGGACATCGAGAACTCGGTCTGGAAGCCGTTCTACTGCCGCAAGCCGGGGTGCGACGGCAAGCCCCACGACAAGTGGGAATGGCGGCACGCCCGCGCCGACCAGCACCCGCCCAAGGGCGACTGGTTCGTCTGGCTGATGCGCGGCGGGCGAGGATCAGGAAAGACCCGAACCGGCAGCGAGTGGACCCAGCGCCGGATCAAGATATCCCCCATCATTGCCCTCGTGGCTCCCACAGGGCCTGCGGCCAGGGACGTGATGATCGAAGGGGAATCGGGGATTCTCGCCACGTCGCCGCCGGGTGGTCGCCCCCTGTGGGAGCCATCGAAACGGAAACTGACCTGGCCCAACGGGGCGGTCGGGCACACCTACTCCGGTGAGGAACCGGACCGTCTGCGCGGCCCGCAGCACTACGACGCCTGGCTCGACGAGCCGGCGCACATGGCCCTCATCGACGAGGTCTGGCAGAACCTCACCCTGGGGATGCGACTCGGCTCCGACCCGAAGGTGCTGTGCACCACCACCCCGGTCCCTTCGCAGTGGATGAAGGGCATCGTCAAGCGGGACGACACCGTCTCCGTCGTCGCGTCCACCTACGCCAACATCGACAACCTCGCCCCCGCGTTCGCCAAGAAGGTGCTCGAGGAACTCGAGGGCACCCGCCGTGGGCGGCAGGAAATTTACGGCGAGATTCTCGAGGATGTCGAGGGCGCGCTGTGGAACGCCGAGATGATCGAGGCGGCCCGCGTCCAGTCATTGGTCGTGGACCTGGTCCGGATCGTGGTGGCCATCGACCCGGCCGGAAGCGCCAACGCCCGGTCCGACGAGACCGGCATTGTCGTGGTCGGGGTAGACGAAGGCGGCCAGTTCTACGTGCTCTACGACGGCTCCGGCCGGCTCACCCCGAACGGCTGGGCCACCCGCGCCGTCGAGTTGTACGAGCGTTTCAGCGCCGACTACATCGTGGCGGAGCGTAACTTCGGTGGCGACATGGTCAAGAACACCCTCGACACCCTCGACTCCGACGCGCGAGTGGTCACCGTCAACTCCCGTCGCGGAAAGGTCATCCGGGCCGACCCGGTCGTGGCACTGTATGAGAAGGGTCGGGTCAGCCACGTTGGCCTGCACCCCGACCTCGAGGATCAACTCACGACATGGGTCCCAGGGACGACCTCTCCGGATCGCCTGGACGCCCTAGTTCATGGGATCACCGATCTTCGCCGTGGCACCTCCCCGGTGACTATCGCCTCGCCAAGTGGCTTCGACCTCCCGTGGCAGCAGCAATGGTGACCCCGACCTTCACCCTCGACTCGCCCTGGTACCACTACATCGCGGTGCTGGTGGGCCTGATGGCGTGCGCCCGACTGACCCGGCTGCTGGTCAACGACGACTTCCCGCCGTCGGTGTGGCTGCGGCTCAAGTGGGAGGCGTGGACCCACAACGGGCCGTGGTCGAAACTAGCGACGTGCCTGTGGTGTGCAGCTCCGTACATCGTGGCTGCTGACATCGCCTGGGCTTTGCTGTCATCCTTGCATTGGTCGTGGTGGTTGTTTAACGGCTGGATGGCGGCGTCCTACGTCGTGTCCTGGTTGGTGTTTCACGATGAGGACGGCATTAGCCAGCGATAGGAGATGCGGTGCCCAGGCCCCCTGCGTCAGTCCCGGTAGTTCCGGCCCCGAACTCGGCCGTGGTGGCGAGTGGTTACCGGTACACCTCGGCCCCGACCACCATCAACAACGCGCAGTCGTGGCAGCGGGAAGCGTGGCGCTACTACGACAGCATCGGCGAACTGCGGTACGCCGCCAACTGGGTCGGCAACGTCCTGTCCCGCGTCACCCTGTACGCGGCCAAGCAGGTGGGCAACCAGTACGTGCCCAACCCGAAGGGCGACGCCGCCGACGTGCTGGCCTCGTTCTTCGGCGGAAGCGAAGGACAGTCGCAGGCGCTCGGCCAGATCGGCATACACCTGTTCATCGCCGGGGAATGTTTCCTTGTCGAGCGCAAGGGCCGGGCCAACCGGGGCGAGGACCCCAAGTCCACGGTCAGCGAAGTCCTCGGCTCCGACGAAGTCTCCGCTCCCGGTGGTAAGTGGCAGATCAACTACAACGACAGCAAGCCGCTGGTCTACCTCGACCCGTCCGAAGCGGTCATCCGCATCTGGCGACCGCACCCGCAGCACAAGATGTACGCCGACTCCCCGGTGCGCGCCGTCCTGAACGTCCTGGGGGAGATTGAGCGCCTCAGCCAGCACATCCTCGCGCAGATCATTTCCCGACTGACCGGTGCCGGGATGCTGCTGCTCCCCCAGGGCCTGACCTTCCCCACCCCCGAACACGTCGTCCTGCCCGACGGTGCCACCGAAGCCGACAAGGTGATGGCCACCCTGTTCGACGCGATGACCACCGCCGTGCAGTCCCCGTCGGCCGCCTCGGCTGTCGCGCCCATCGTGCTGATGGTCCCCGAAGAGTTTGTCGAGAAGGCCAACCTCATCCACTTCTGGTCGGAACTGGACGCCGCCGCCAACGAGATGCGGGTGGCGGCCATTCGCCGGCTCGGCCTCGGGCTGGACATCCCCGTCGAGGTCCTGCTCGGCACCGCCGACCTGAACCACTGGTCCGCCTGGCAGGTGGACGAGGCATCCATCAAGACCCACATCGAGCCGGTCGGCGAACTCATCGTCTCCGCCATCGGCACCGACTACGTGCAGGCGGTCACCAAGGACCCGACCGACGTGGTGCGCTACGACACCTCGGCGGTGCGGCTGCGGCCCAACCGGTCCAAGGAAGCCATCGAGTTGTGGGACCGTGGCGAACTGTCCGCCGAGGCACTACGCCGCGAGACCGGGTTCTCCGAAGGCGATGCGCCCGAGCAGGCCGAGCAGGAAACCTGGCTGCTCAAGAAGGTGGCCTCCGGTAGCGCGACCCCGGAGATGGTCGACGCCGCGCTCGAAGCCCTCGGTGTCGACCTGAACATGGCCCCGATGGAGCAAGGCCCCAACAACGAGACCCCGCCACCGCGTTCGCTGCGGGACCACCCGGAGCAGGGGCCACCCGAAGAAGTCCTGCCGCCCGCCGCCTCAGCCGGCATCCTCGCCGCCTCCGAGGCGCTGGTCTACCGGGCCTTGGAGCGGGCCGGCAACCGCCTCCGTTCGCTGCGAGCGATCAAGCCAGTCGGGGTCGGAGCGGCCGACGTGTACCTGGCCATCTCGGCGAACAGCCGGGAACTGGACCGGCTGATGGACGACGCCTGGACCTGCGTGCCCCGTGTCATGAAGGGCATCCCGTTCGAGCAGCAGCAGGCCGTCACCGCTGGGCTGGACGCCTACGTCCGGAACCTGCTGATGAGTCAGAAACCGCACGACCCGGAGTTGATGCATCGGTACCTGGTCACCACCCCGGTCCGGGAGTTGTCGTGATCTACGCCCTCGATGTTCTCGAGTACGCCACCCAACGGCGGCCGGTCCTGGCTGTCGCGGAGAACTCTCTGATCGGCTCGGTCAAGCACGCCATCCGCCGTCATCAGAGCAGCGACTGGTACGACGCCCTGATCCGGCGCAGCATCGCCCTGCTGCGTCGCGCCTACCGGACCGAGTCCGGC
>AR_comb_assmDRAFT_10000302_pt1 | contig 14251 bp, 8 predicted proteins | sample ArasoioldDNA_FD_10543 | JGI IMG/M metagenome (IMG submission 10543) | reverse complement strand
TAGGGTATTGGGCGTGTTGTCGGTGGTTGCGGGTGTGGGTTGGCTCACCTTCATATCCGCCGCTCGGATATCGTCTCTTCCTTTAGGCTGCACTCTTCGGCCTCGTTAGTGCAGCTGCCCTGATCCTCTTGTTCCTCGTGTTTGGTGTGAACGAACAACGATGGAACGAGCAGGCGCGCGTCACGGTTGGCAATCCAGAAATTAATGAACCTTGGAACAAAGAGCCGCACCCGAAGCGGACCCAACCGCTTGACGCTCGATCGGTAGACTGCTCCAGAACGAGAACTGAACTTCCTAAACTCAACTAGGCCAGTGCTGGGTGGCGGCAGCATCCTTCTCCTTCAGAAAGGAATCGGAAGGGTAGCCGATATCGCCGATTGCTGCACACCGGTACGCAACGGGACGAAGATGCGTACCCTCCAACTACTCCACGAGGCCAGGCCTTGACTGCTGCCTCATGTTACTTTTTCCTTGACTCCCCTACCAGCGAGAGCATAATGCAAGCAATTGTTAGAGGGGCCACGACCCCTCTCTTTCCCCTCGCTTAGACCAAGGCCAACTTCAACGATCGAGCAAACAAGTAGTTGTGCGCTCGCTGGCTCGTAAACGGGCCGCGACAGTGCGACTTGTTTCAATGATGCACGTAACAACGTCAGGTATCGAGTTGGAGAAGGCTTCGAGTCTCATTAGAGTAGACCGCTGCTTTTCCTTGATCAAGGGGGCACTGGAATCGGGTGACATTTGGCCGGAGGATGTATGCATGCAGACATTGCAGCGACGCGCATGCGGGGAAAATATTCCAACAAGCGGTGTCAGAGACCTTCACTCAATTGTGCTGACAATGAACCAGCGACGCGACAGTCGAATTGTCACAGGTGTGTAGCAGGTCACGTAACACATATCGCCGCTTTAGCGTTTCTTATTCTTTTTTCGTCACACGTAACGATATCCGCGCAAGAGCTGTGGGATCCCGCAGCCGATGCCTATGTCAGGGAACTTAGCAATAAGAACCAAGATTCTCTTGCCCGGGAAAAGGCTGCTCGAGCTCTTGGGCATCTAAGCCCGACAACCAGCATGGTATTTCGGGCTCTGTCCAGAGTATTGCAGGATGAACACGATGAAAAAGGCGTACGGTTAGCGACGATTGATGCGTTAGTGGATGTTGGTCGTGAAGGCGGCGACTCGCACCAAGTGATGATTGAATTGGTTAACGCGCTTGACGGACATAAGAGTTCTCTCCGGAACTCCTCTATTCGAGCTGCGGCTGCCCGAGCTATTGGGAAGTTGTCTGACGGCGACTTGAACCGATTGGCCGAAGGCGATGAAGTGAGACAGGTGCTTCCGGTCCTCATTGATGCTGTTTCGAGGCCAAGTGAAGATCCGATCGTTAGATCAAACGCAGCTTGGGCCCTGGGACTGGAGAAGGAGCGGCCGCTGACACCGAATTGGGTCAGCGATTCCATCGCCATACTTGGCATATTGGTCGCCATCTGGGCCAGATTCAGTCTGGGACGCAATATTTGGAATGGTGCCGGCGCAACGCGAACTGGTGCAAGGCGGCACCTCACGCCTTTATGCGGCATCCCATTTACACCGGAATCCTATTGTCGAGCACTGCTTTTGCCATCCGCGCTTACGGCCCGCTGAACGTATTACTGGTGGGCCTCGGGTGTTCTGGTAAATTCCGATCAAGAGCCTTGTCGAAGAAAGCTTCTTTCGCCACGATCCACAATATGCGGCTTACATGCAAAAAGTGCGGGCGCGCTGGATTCCGTTCGTGATCTAAATCGGCGTCCGCGATATTCCCGCCTAGGATTTCCCCAATTGGCAATGCGATTTTTACGCGTGTTTGGCCAAGTGCGAACAGATGACGGGCAAACCTTCCCTAACCCAATAAGGTAAGGTTTGCCGACCACACACCCAGAGTTAGCCCATCAGATCCAACAAGCTGCAAGGCTATAATTGCACGCACTGATGTCCCTCACCGTAGGCACGAAACTTGGCCCTTACGAGATTCAAGCGCCCGTAGGCGCGGGCGGCATGGGCGAGGTGTATCGCGCGCGTGACACGAGACTCGAGCGCGCCGTCGCGATCAAGGTTCTACCCGCACATCTGACCTCGGATCCCGATCTGCGCCAGCGATTAGAGCGCGAAGCCAAGGCGGTCTCCAAGTTGTCGCATCCCCACATCTGCACTCTGCACGACATTGGTCACCAGGATGGGATCGACTTTTTGGTCATGGAACTAGTGGAGGGCGAGACGTTGGAGCGGCGACTCGGGAAAGGAGCGTTGCCGCTGGAGCAGACTCTCCGCTACGGAACTCAGATTGCCGATGCCTTGGCCGAGGCGCACAAACTGGGCATCACACATCGCGATTTGAAGCCGGCAAACATTATGCTCACTAAGTCCGGCGCCAAGCTGATGGACTTCGGGTTGGCAAAGCAATCGGATGTAGTTCCGCTTGCTCCGACGGAAATGACAGCAGAGCAGTCGAAGCTGACAAAAGAGGGCGCAATAGTCGGAACGTTCCAGTACATGGCACCCGAACAACTCGAAGGGAAAGATGCAGACGCACGCACCGACATATTTGCACTGGGGGAAGTGATCTATGAGATGGCTGCGGGGCGGCCAGCGTTCGCCGGAAAGACCCGAGCGAGCTTGATCGCGGCGATTCTTTCTTCTGATCCGCAGCTTATGACAGCTCTGCAACCGATGACCCCTCCAATGCTGGAACGAGTCGTTAAGAAATGCTTGGCCAAGGATCCCGACGAGCGTTGGCAAAATGCCAATGATCTATCCAGCGAACTGAGCTGGATCGCCGAAAGTGATGGACGCGCGGCCGGTACAACGCCCTTTGCAGAGGCAAGAAGGACCCGAGAACTGTGGGCTTGGCTTGTCTCCGCTGGTCTCACTGTCGTTTTGATCATGGGGGCAATTTGGTGGCGCAACTCGAGGCCGCCAGAACAAACCGCATATTTTTATGCGCCGCTGCCGTTCTCGGCGCATGATCTCGCGCTGGCTCCGAACGGACACACCCTAGCGGTGGTCGCATATCAGGAGGCCGTGCGAAAAAATGTTATATGGATCTATGAAGTGGGTTCGCAGGCCGGAAGAATCCTGAGCAATACCGAGGGGGCTACTTACCCTTTCTGGTCACCGGATGGGAAAACTCTGGCCTTTTTTGCGGATGGAAGATTGAAAAAACTTGATGTGGCCGAAGGTTCTGTGCAGACGCTCTGCGATGCTTCCTCCGGTCGAGGTGGCACTTGGAATAAGGACGGCGTGATTGTTTTCACACCTGAGGCGACACTCGGGCCCGGGCGGGGTCTGTATCGCGTCTCTGCATCCGGCGGGACGCCCATTCGCATCACCGACCCTGATACGAGTCGCGGCGAACAGAGTCTTCGCTGGCCTGTCTTCCTGCCTGACGGAAAGCATTTTCTGTATATGGCAGCCAATTTCACCGGGCAGAAGGGTGTGAATGCCATCTTTGTCGGATCTCTGGATTCGAACGAAAAGCACCTTGTCATGGAAGCGAGCGCCAACGCCACCTACGCCGCGCCGGGGTACTTGCTGTTTCCACGTGAAAAGACCCTCCTCGCCCAGAGGTTCGACCTAAAGCGATTCGTAGTGACTGGGGATCCGACGACAATCCTTTCCGACATACAGTATCAGCCGCAAGTCCGAAGAGCGGTTTTTGCTGTTTCCGATAACGGCCTGTTGATTGCCCAGACGGGCGGCGGCGTTGCCGTTGCGCAACCATTTTGGTTCGACCGCAAAGGGAAGGAATTGGGCACAGTCGGTCCTGCCGATGTTTATGGCAACGTATCCCTCGCTCCGAATGGTAAATCTGTTGCAGTTGATAGGACCGACATGTCGAGCTTGAACACAGACCTGTGGACATTTGACCTGCAGCGAGGCACCGCAAAGCGGCTCACATTCGACCCCTCCTTTGACGTGTCGCCGGTTTGGAGCCCGGATGGTTCGCGGCTGGTATTTGCCTCGAACCGCCAACTCAATGTCGATTTGTACCTGAAGAATTCGGACGGTGCGCAGGAAGAACAGTCTATCGCCCACGATGAATTCACTAAATCTCCTGATGATTGGTCCGCAAACGGGAGGTTTATCCTGTACGACCGGGGCCCAGACTTGTGGTTTATGACCTTCCCCGGGTTTAAGAGCAGTTTGTTCTTGAAGGCCGTGTCATTGCTCCGGCATGGCCGCTTCTCGCCGGACGGCAAATGGGTGGCCTACAGTTCTAATGAGAGTGGTAAGTGGGAAATTTATGTGACTTCGTTTCCTGATGCGCGGGGCAAGTGGCAAATCTCCACTGCGGGAGGAGAACAGCCCAGGTGGCGCGGTGATGGCGAGGAGTTATTCTTCCTTTCTTCTGACAGCAAGATGATGGCTGCTCCGATAACCACCGTACCTAATTTCGACGCCGGCTCACCAGTCGGACTTTTCCAGACCACTCCAAGGCAACTAGTCTCCAGGAATGACCAGTTCGTTTACGACGTCAGCAGAGACGGACAGCGATTTGTCGTCCTCACGCAAGTCAAGCGGGGAGAGACTGCGCCCATCTCGGTGGTTCTTAACTGGACTGCAATGCTGAACAAATAGCACCCGCACTCACGAAACTGGGGCGGAGGAAGTTCCAGTGCTTGCCCGGCGATGGTAGATGTATCACGAGCAACCCTTCCCTGAACGGGTAACGGGAGGTTTGCCGACGATCCAGACACGAGAATGGTAGTTCCACCCCGGGCGACTCGACGGGGGTCTTATACCGTGGCGTGACGATCGTAGAATTTCAGTGGTACTTTGAAGCAGCGATACCAAGTCCTCGTTCTAATTGCACTACTTTCTGCGATCACCTACCTGGATCGCGTATGCATTTCTGTGGCCGGTCCGCGCATCCAGAAGGCGCTCGGGTTGACCGCCACCGAATGGGGTTGGGATGGCAGGATGTTCGCCGTTTCCTACTCCCTGTTCGAAATCCCCAGCGGATATCTCGGTGACCGGATTGGAGCACGCGCTGTGCTGAGCCGCATTGTGTTGTGGTGGTCTGGTTTCACGGCCCTGACTGGCATCGCGTGGAATTATCCATCGCTATTGGTTACCAGATTTCTGTTCGGAGCGGGAGAGGCTGGAGCGGGCCCCAATATGATGCTGAGCTTGGCTCGCTGGTTTCCGCTAACTGAGCGCGTTCGCGCGATGAGCATTATGCTGATGGCGGCCGAGGTCGGGACGGCGCTGACTCCGCTGATTGTGATTCCCATCCAGATGTCCTACGGGTGGAGGGCTCCCTTCTTTGTGCTTGGGTTAATAGGCACCGCGTGGGTGATTGCATGGAGATACTGGTATTACGATTATCCCAGCGATTCGCCGCGAATCTCGGCCACTGAGCTTGAGCATATCGGCAATACCACCGCGCCCAGCCATGAAGCTTTTCCTTTGAGGTCGGCTTTACGCAATCGAAATCTCTGGTTCAGCATCGCAACCGGCGTATCGTTCCGCTACGGGATGTATTTTTTCCAGTTCTGGTTACCTATATATCTCGTAAAGAGCCGGGGCTTCACCGAAGCCGCACTGCTCGGGACTACCTGGCTCTTCATGGCAGGCGCGATTGCCAACGTCGTCGGTGGACTCGTTAGCGACAATCTCGTAAAGAAGCTCGGATTGAAGGCGTCTCGCCGTATCGTGCCCTTCATAGGACTGTCCATTGCAGCAGTTTGTCTGAGTTTGAGCACGCTCGTTAGCGGAAGACATTCCGTCCTGGCGCTGCTCTCCTTGAGTTATTGCGGTATGAATTTTGCGCAAGCTGCCTGCTGGGCCGTATGCCTCGATATAGGGGGCGGCTTTGCTGGCGCAGTGTCAGCCGCCAGGAACACCGGTTCGCAAGAAGCAGCGGCGATATCCTCCGCAGTGTTCGGATATACCGTTCGCGAAAACCGGCAACTACAACACCGCCCTTATACCCATCATCGTCATGATTGCTCTCTGCAGTTTGCTTTGCTTGCTGGTTGACGCGACCGAGCAGCTCCTTCCCAAACGCGTTCCCGATGTTCCGAGAACCGGGCTGGCTCAAAGCGCATCGCTCCTGACAATTAGAGGACAGACCTAGGTACTGTCGAGCACCTTGATACCTTTGTTGGGAACCGCGCTGTAATGTGTGGTGGACCCGCCTGCAATTGTGGTCGTAACGGGCAAGTCGGAAGTAACTTTTGAGGTCCGACGAAAAGCACGGATCACGCCCTCTTTCATCTGAATTCCGGCGACGCTTAGCCCCTCTCTCAACGCAAGACGCCCTCATACAATGTCTAGTAGTTAGTACGCATTGGACAGAGCGAAAGCCGTGTCAGACGGTCTCGATGACCGAACGCCGGATTTGCACCTTCCCATCTCCTCAGATCGCAGATGTGAGCCTCTGAGTCTCGCCGATGCGGCCCCGTGTCCCATCTGGGCTCAACTCCGTCGAGTTTGGTGCGATTGCCAGCGCATTTCAAATGATGCTTTACAAGTTGCCGGACTTTCTGAGCGCAACTTGCGTTGCCGTCGTTGAAGAAATTTGCGTGGATTGAGACACAACGACCCCTGTCTTGGCAAGACTCCCCGATTCTCTAAGATACGATGTCTTGAACGATTTCCTGGAGCGATACAACAGGACTCTTAGATAACTTCGACTTACGCCAACATCCCGACAAAGCTTATCTTTGTCGCATTCATTGAGAAAAACCTGTTCCAACAGAATACGATCCTTTTCTGACAGTCTGTTTAGAATGTCACGGACCTTTTCCCGCATTTGTTTACAAGAAGTGGTATCGACACTACTCGGGGCTGGATCAGCGATGTTGATTGCAAGGTCGTCGCCCGTGGGAAGCTCTTTAGCTGTCCGGCGATAGTGCTCGAACAACACGTGGTTACAAACTGAGTTTACGAAAGACCCCAGGCGTTGGGGCTGGCTTATCCCTCGGTTGCTTCGCAGTGCCGCCCACACGCGGGCGAATGTCTCCTGGCGAACATCTTCGATCGCAGAAGGAGAACGCAGTCGTCGGCGCAGCTTCAGCTGAATGAGGTCGGTAAAGTACTGGACAAAATGCTCCTCTGTCAGACGGTCTGCAGAACGAAGTCGTTCCAGATAGAGTGCGTCAAAAGCTTGAAATTTCATTGCCCTTTGCTCCTTTAATTGTTTCGGACTTGGGCGAAACGAGCGTTGGAATTCATTTACGGGACGAGGCCAACTTGCTCGTGCGATCGGCTCGTTCTACGTGATGGCAAATGCGTTCACCTCTTATGATGAATTTCCCAAAACATTTCATCCGTACGCAGGCCAATGCTTATTGATTGGTAGCTGTGACTCGGTGTGTAAAAACAGCAAACGATGCTGTCTCCTCGAGGAGCTGTAGTCCAGTGCGTGCGCGTGAAAACTACCCTCTTTGGAAATTTCGCAATTCGCTCCCGGACCGGAAAAGGTTTGCAAGTGGATTCAGTGCTTAGGTACAGCTTCAGGCGATGCGCTGCTTAGTCATCGGAAGACGGCCTGACAGTCGAGTCGGGCTATGCTTGGGTAGGTATCGTGCCCCCCGGAGATTTGCCCCTAGTTTTGCAGCTTCGTCATCCCGTCATTTTCTTATCCAAGCCAGGGCAGGCGACGGTAGTCTGGCAAAGTAGCCCTCGCGAGCGTGCACTTTGATCTTCCTTCCTGGCTTCCGAACCACAATCTGGATGCGTCTGTAATGACCGTCTGGAACAAAGTTCGCCGGGCGATATGACAAGACGTACCTGCAGCGCAGTTCCTCCTGCACTTTCGCAAATGCCCTACGAACATCTCCAACGCATCCCGGACGCAAGGCTCGACCACCAGTTCGCTCGGCGAGCGCCTTGAGGTTGGTTTTTCCCTTACTGTACCCATCGAACTCCTGGCTATCACGAGGAAGGGGGTTCGTGTTGATGGTGTAGATTGCCACCCCGGCCTGCTGAGCTGTATCGATAGCGTCATCTAAGGTAATCCGGCTACTGTTATCGTCTCCATCCGACAAAACGACTAAAATCTTCGCGACCACCTGGTCTTCGGCGTGGTTGAACAGTTTGGTGCAGGCTGCCGCGATAGCATCGAACAGAGCTGTGCCACCCTGAACGCGGAGTTCTCCCACAGCCGAAGAAAGCTTTGTTCCATCCCCTATGAGATCCTGGCTGATCGTGACAGTGTTCGCAAAACTCATTACAAAGCCGAGGTCATCCTGCCCCTGAATCACTTCGCGCAGGAAGGCTTTGGCTGCCTCCTGCTCAAACCGCATGCGGGGGTGGATGGATTCGCTGCTGTCCACCAGCAAACCTAAGCGTAGCGGCAGATCGTACTGGGAGTGAAACTCAAGGATTGCTGCGGGTGCTTGATCATCATCGCGGATGGTGATGTCTTCTTTCGTCAAATCCGCGATGGCCTTGCCTTTGGCCGAGGCTGTGAAAAACACGCTGACTTCGTTGACTTGTTTTCTGATGACCCATGCTTCGTCTCCTGCCAGTTCCGCAGAAGGGACACGCAAAGGACAACCAGGGCAGTCCTGGGCGAATGCGCACGGCGGTGGCAGCATGACAAAGCTGAAGACCAACAACAGAATTCGTCGTACGCCGAAGTGGCTAGAAAGAGGAGTTTTCATATTTGTATTCCGCTATTGGAGTTCTCTTGCCAGGGCAATCGGCGGCCTCCTTTTTCCCTGATCTGTGGATTTCGCTCAAGGAAAGTCCTTTGCAGGCCCTAGAATTCGGAGTCGCTATTAAACTGATGCGGACTTCAAAAGCCCAATTCACTACGAAAAAGCCCGGAGCCGGTTAGCTCCGGGCCGTCGCCGTAGTGGTGCTGTTCACTTCGCAGCGACAACAGCCTTCTGTGGAGCACTGCTGCTTGCGATTCGTACTTCCTCCTCCAGTTTGGAAGTTGGAAGTTGCATTACGCCGTTGCCGTTTCCACGCGCGACCTGCGACAGGAAATACTTGTCGCCATACTTGTGGAACACCAGCTTTGTAGCGCTGTCACCCTTGCGTGCTTCCTCCCAACGGAAGATGCTCGCTACACTCTTTGCTGTCTTACCATCCCTAATCAGAATTGCGCCGTGGGCAAGAGGACTGATGTTGTAAGTCCCAGCGGGCAATTGCGTCTGTCCAACCGTGAAGTCGAACGGAACGTTCGCGGTTGCGATAGTCTGTGCGGAAAGCGGAACGCTGATCAACAAAGCCAACGTCAGTGTGGTCAGGATCCCGAAAAGGTTGCGCTTCATATGTTCCCTCCTTGAGGCTCCCCCTGTGGAGCTTGGAAATCGGTGGATACACCCTCTGCCTCTTATGAGAGAACAGCGAGAAACATTTCAGGTCTTTCCTGCATACGGCCACCAGAGCAAACTTCAACTTCGAACACGTGCGCTGATCCAATCGTTGCCTTGATGGATGCAGAGAGAGAACAAGCACAATTGGCCTCAGCACGAGATCGGCCAAGGCCTGCTTCTGCCAAGATCTCTCTGCAAGGTCGGCCGAGGTTCGCGTTCCACCCGTAAGCTGATCAACGAATCGTGTCGCTTGGCTCTCGACGGTTAGCAGTCGCGGTGGGCATGCTGACGCGCGATTCGGGAGCAGGGGTCAAAGCGGGTGAGCTGCTGCTCGGGTGGCGAACTTCAGGAATCCGAATGTTGGTGCATAGGACGCTCCGATCCTAAAGTCAAGGTTATCTGCTGGCCTTCGTATCAGGCCGACACATGGTGCTTCCTGGCACGAGAATCGCCCCCGTGGGGAAGGCGCCTGAAATTGGGGAGGTGAATGGGGGCCGATCCCCGGCGAGGCACAGTCTTCGGAGTTCCACAAAAGCAATGAAATCAGTGACTTGAGCGAACCGGCCTAGAAATACAATCACCGCCTTGCAGTGAATGGCGCTGGCGCTAGCTTTTCGTTGATTTAAGAAGCAGAAAGGTGCAAGATTTGCACCGCTCCTTTTCTAGACGGTTCCCAATCGACGAAAATTCCGGTTTTTCAAATCTGACCTTCGAGCAACTGCCACGTTTTGCGAAGGTCTGAAATGTTTTTCGAGTTCGGGTCACTTGAATATGGGACTCCGAACGGAACTTTAGTCTCTCGGAGGTGGTCCATGACACAGCCGCCCCGCCCTTTCTGTTCGGAGCCGTTGCCTGTCCGCCCGGGCCATGGATTTCAATCCACGAGTGAGAGGAACATATATGAATAACAAACCCCTGAGTGGCAAACCTGTGAATTGGACCATCATGGTCTACATCTCTGCCGACGATGTTTTGGCAAACTTCGCAATCGACTCCCTAAATCAATTCAGAAGCGCGGCAACGGACGTCGGAGACAAAGTAGTGGCGCTTTTCGACCCCAATGACGGCAGCAAAAAGGCATTCCAATACTGTTTTGAGGTCAAGAATAAAAACGCTCATCACAGCGTTGCTGGAAAGAAAATTGAAAGGAAGAAAATTGAAGAAGCTCCACTCATTTCTTTTGGGAAAAAAATTCGTGCTCGCAATATGGCGGATCCAAAGACTCTAACCAAGTTCGTGAAATCGGCAACTGGACCGCTGAATAAGCCCAAAGATAGAAATTATTGTTTAATCCTGTGGGGCCACGGGACGGAACTGCTGCTGGACGAGGATCCAGGTACTACAGGTATTAAAGGAGAGAGATATCTGACACCGGCGAAACTTCAGAAAGCTTTGGAAGGTACCGGATTCAACAAAAACAACAAGCTAGACATCGTTGCTTTTGATGCCTGCTCGATGAGCATGATTGAACTCGCCAGCGCGCTTCAGGACCACGTTCGCTTCATGATTGCATCGCAGGATGAGGTACCCGACGTCAGCTTCCCCTATGGAAGAATTCTGAAGGAATTGCGAGGACATGGCAAGGATCCCAAAAAAGTTTGCAGGTTAATTCCTAAGATTTATCTACAGTCTTTTCGCGACTATCTCGCCACTTCCCGCAACGGCGTGCAGGAGATCATGCTTTCGAGCCTCAACTTGGAGGAAATAAAAAATATCACAGGCCCAGTGAGCAAACTCGCCGATCTTCTACTGCGCTCAGTCGCTGACGGGGACCTTAGCAATGCAATCGTCGATGCTCGTAAGACTTCTCGGGACTTCGTCTTGGGGTTGTTCGTGGATCTTTCTGACTTTTGCAAGAAGTTGTCCCAGAAGTTGAAAGGTAAGGCATTTCGAGACAAGGAGTTCAGCAGGGAATTGAAGAACGCGTGTGAGCAAATTCGCAAGGCGATAAATAATAGGAATAACGTTATCGCAAACGAAACGAGGAAAAAGGTGAAAGACTGCCACGGTCTTTCCATTTACTTCCCGTATTCCGTTCAGAAGGACGGGGATCAGCAAATCAAGAGATTGTTGGGTGAGAACGAAACCGGAATCCTAAACCTACCGTTGGTGAAAGGTGGACTCCCCGATGCTCACAAGGCACGCAATGGGCGAATTGAAGAACTGGAAGCAGATTTTCAGGCTTTGCCCTTTTTTAAGGATGACGGTTGGGGCGCTTTCATTAAGCAGGGATGGTCTGTTCTTCTAGCGCGGGAGTTTCCCAACAAACTGGACTTGCACTATTCCGCTGAACAGGTCGCTCAGAATCTGTCGGCAGCACTGCGCGTGGCCAGGGCGGAAGTTCGTCAACTTTGGAAGCAGCACAAAGGTAAGCCCAAACAGCTGGAACGGTTGGCTCTAAAACGTGGAGCCTGAGCATTGGTGATGGGTTGTAGTTACTGGTATGCAATTGCTTCTCGGCCTTGCTGGCGGATCGGGGGAATATGAGATGGCACATCACTGCGGCACTGCTGGCGTGCCTTCTCTTTCGGTCGTCCGCGATGCATGGGGCCAGACAGTTCAGCGTTGCGGGCAAGGTCGACAGACTTGAAACTTCGGGAGAGGACCGCAAGGTAAGTACCGTCGCCACATCCCGGGTGGATCGTGACGACAATTTTCTGCTGAAAAAAGCTGAGATAGCGGCTCAAAAAGCGGCAGCTCTTCGTGACAAACAGACTTCCAGGAACCTCGTGGCTGCAACCAGGTTATTTCGAGAAAGTTCGCGCCTTTTCGCTGCCGGCCGCTCGTACGACAGGGCGGCGGAATCACAACTACAAATCGGTGAGATCTATATGATCCTCAGCGAGTTCGACAATGCGCGAAAGTCTTTCAGCGACGCTTCCAAAATCGCGCAGGACCAGGAATTGCGATGTAGGGCATTGAGCAGTATCGCTCGGATCTATGGCAACATTGGCCCTTACTCCCTTGCGGACAGCTATTCACGGCAGGCACTGACCCTGTGCGAACACCTTAGCGAAAGAGCACAAGCCGAAGCCCTGGAAGCGCGCGGTGAAGTTCTCCGTTCCGGTAGTGACTATTCGGGGAGTGCGGACTTCCTCAGACGTGCCACCAGCCTTTTCGTCGCAGGGAAAGACGACAATAGGCAGGCGCAAGCACTCTTTTGGCTGGCATACGCCCTTTTTCAAGGCGGTGAAAGGGTGCAAGCTTTTCAAGCAGCCGGAGAGGCCTTACGATTGTGGTCGTTGGCTGAAAATCGCTATGGTGTTGCGCAGGTGCGTGCCGCCCTGGGAATCTTCGCGAGCCTAACCGGGCAATTTGAAACTGCACAATGCAACTATCGTATTGCCGAACCTCTATTCCGCGAGATCGGTGACAGGGATGACGAAGCGAGCGTGCTGAATGGTCTGGGGCTCGTAAGCCGACAAACCGGCGATTGGGAGAAGTCCTTGGGGTACTACCGGACTGCCAAGGCTGCCTTTGCAAGTGCCCAGGATTTATCGGGAGAGCACGTGTCAATCGAGGGGATGGGCAAAACTTTAACGGCTATGAAGAACTACAAGCTCCTGCTGCCGCTTTATCTGTCAGAATTGCGACTTGCTCGCAAGGCAAGCAACCCTATATTCATGGCGTCAGCATTTGCAAGCATCGCTAGTGCTTACGAAGCAAAAAGGAGGTTCGCCCAGGCCGAAGTGTTTTATCGCCGTTCGCTCGAAGCCTATCATGCTGCGGACCACATCTACGGTGAGAGCGACACTCTGATCCGCCTTGGTCACCTGCAGGCAAGTCAAGGGAGATACCCCGAAGCCATTGCATCATTCGAACGGGCTAATGCGCTCATGGAAAAGACAGGTCAGATTGAGGAGTTAGCCAAGATACAGTTCGAGTTAGCCTGGATTTATCGGCAATTGAATCGGTTGGAAGACTCGCGTTTAGCCATTGAGAAAACGATTGAGCTGGTCGAGAACCAGAGGATTAGTATTTCGCATTTTGACACACGCGCTTTGTACTTCGCTTCTGTGCACCGCTACTATGCACTTTACGTACAAATACTGATGTTGCTCCATCAACAGGAACCAGACCTCGGTTTCGCACAGAAGGCCTTTGAGGCATCTGAGAGGAGCAAGGTACGATCTCTTCTCGATTTGCTTACCACATCTGACCAAGATGCCCCCTGCGATGAGCTTCTGCAAAGGCAATTGGAAGCGGTTGACGCAGCGAAGGTTGTCGCGGTCGAGGCAAAACAGGGAGCCCCTTCAGTGGCGCCGACTCTGACGCTGAAGGACGTACAGGCAGAAATTGGAAGCGAAGACACAGTTCTGCTTGAATACGCGCTCGGCGACGAAAAGAGTTATGTGTGGGTCGTAAACCAACACGACATTACCGTGCACGAACTGCCGAAGTCGGCCCGAATCAGGCAGTCAGTCGATGCTTTCCGCAAGGCGCTCATTCCCCCAAGGTTGAGGAACGGCGAGAGTGCGGCTGACTACCAGGCGAGGGTCCGCAAATTGGATCAAACATATCGATTCCAGGCCCAACAATTATCACGGCTGCTCCTTGCGCCGGTCCCTCTTTCTGGGCCGAAACGCATCCTGATCGTGCCTGATGAATCTCTTCAATATATTCCGTTTGCTGCTCTTCCATTTCCTGCCACAGGTGGAGGCAAAGACCTTCTGGTCAATCATTTTGAAGTCGATGTCCTGCCTTCAGCATCTGTGCTTGGAACTCTGCGAAAAGCGATTGGCAAGCGCGCTCCGCCAACATCCACCGCTGCGATTTTTGCCGATCCAGTTTTTGAACCGGATGATGAGCGAGTGTCAACGCGTCGTTCAGGCTCCAAGAGAAGCTATGAGGAACGTCCCGCCAGTTTGACCCGAGCCATCCGCGACATCGGGGGATCTCAGTACATTGCCAGACTGCCGGCTTCACGCGACGAG
>AR_comb_assmDRAFT_10068257_pt1 | contig 14257 bp, 14 predicted proteins | sample ArasoioldDNA_FD_10543 | JGI IMG/M metagenome (IMG submission 10543) | reverse complement strand
GTGATCGTGACGCGGCCGGAGAAGTTCTTCACTTTCAGGGTGCCGCCAGCGCGGATGTTGGCGGTCTTGTCGACGCGTTCGGTTTCCTGCGCCGCCGCGGGCGCCGGGACGGCCAGGGCACTGACGAGTGCCAGGGCCGGAATAAAGGCCATTTTCATGATGTTTTTCCTCGCCGCCGATTTAGACGGGAGGGTCCGGCCAAGGGTTCATACCCCCGTTCAGATTTTCAGCCGGCCGGTATAGATCGCCATTCCGGCGACCGCGTCCACCCCGATGCTGTCGAGCCAGGCCACGTCGTCCTCGGTGGTTACGCCCCCTGCCGCCGTGAGCTGGCGGGACGTCGCGTTCCTGACGGACTCGATCGCGGCCCGGTTTGGTCCCTGCATCAGTCCCTCGACGTCGGCGTCAGTGAACAGGAACTCGCTGAAATAGGGTTCCAGCAGCCGCACCGCTTCTACCGGCGTGACGTCCAGCTGCGTCCGCCATCCGTCAATCGCGACGCGGCCTCCGCGTGCGTCAACAGCCGCGATGAGATGCTCCGGTGAAATCGCGCCGGCGAGGCCGGCGGCGAACTCGAGATTCACCCTGCCGTCGGCGAAGAGCGACGACCCGAAGATCACCTTTTGCGCGCCGGCACCCAGAACGGCTTGGCCCCGTTCGATGGTGCGAATGCCTCCGCCGACGCGGCACGGGAGCCTGGAGCAGATGTCCGCGATTGCCGCGCGGTTGTCTCCCTCACGTTTCGCCGCGTCGAGATCGATCAACTGCACCTTCGGAAATCGGGAAAACCTCGCGATCCATCCGTCGAAATCAGTCGTTTCGATCGCCAGCCGTTCTCCCTGCACCAACTGGACGATGCGGCCGCCCTGGAGATCGATCGATGGAATGAGCACGCCTATAACCTCACGGGAATGCCGCTGCCGCGCAGGAACGCCTTCAACGCGCCGACTGCATGTTCGGAAAAGTGAAAGACCGAAGCCGCGAGCGCAGCGTCGGCCCGGCCGTCCGTGAAGACATCCCTGAAATGTTCGAAGGTACCCGCACCGCCCGAGGCGATCACCGGGATTGACACCGCGGATGAGACCGCCGCCGTGAGCTCGCATTCGAAACCGGAACGCGTTCCGTCACGATCGATCGACGTGAGCAGTACTTCGCCCGCGCCTCGGTCCGCCGCTTCACGTGCCCATTCGACCGCCTCCCTCGAGGTGGGCAGTTGTCCGCTCCGTGCGAACACTTCGTACCGTCCGTTCGCGGCCCGCTTCGCGTCGATGGCCACGACGACGGCCTGCGAGCCGTAGCGGGCCGCCAGGCGTGTGAGCAGTGATGGCTCGTTCAGGGCGGCACTGTTCAAGGCGACCTTGTCGGCGCCGGCATCGAGCGCCGCCGCCGCATCGTCCTCGGAGCGGATGCCACCGCCGACGGTCAACGGAATGAACAGCTCGGCCGAGACGCGCCGCAGCGTGTCTTCGAGCGCGCGGCGCTTCTCGATCGTGGCCGTGACGTCGAGCACGACGAGTTCGTCGATTCCTTCGGCATCGTAGCGGCGCGCCAGCGCGGCAGGGTCGCCGGCCCTGGCGAGATCCTCGAACTGGACGCCCTTCACGACGCAGCCGTCGCGCACGTCGAGGCAGGCGATGAGGCGCTTCGCTAGCATCGGGTGATCGGGCGATCGGGTGATCGGGTGATTTGAACGAAGGAACGGAGGATCGAGAGGCCGGCCTGCGAGGACTTTTCAGGGTGAAACTGGACGCCGAAGACGTTCCCGCGCTCGACCACGGCAGCGAAACTGCTGCCGTATGTCGTGGAGGCGACCGTCGCGTCGGTGACCGGCGCGGCGTAGGAGTGCGTGAAATACGTCATCACGCCGCCTGTCACGTCGCGAAGCAGGCGGGACGGTCTGACGACTTCGAGGTCGTTCCAGCCGACATGCGGCACCTTGACCTTCGATGGAATCCGCTCGCACCGTCCAGGCAGAAGACCCAGGCCGGATGCGTCCTGGGCCTCGTCGCTTCCTTCGAACAGATACTGCATGCCGAGACATATGCCCAGCAACGGAACGCTGCGGTCCACGACTCCGAGAATCGCGGTGCGCCAGGCGGCCGTGAGAGCTCTCGTCGCGCCGAAGTGACCGACGCCGGGGACAATCAGTCCCGAAACGTCGCCAATCTCCTCTGGAGCGGCGGGCGTGAAGTAATCGGCCCCGACCGCGGACAGCGCCTTGCGCACCGACGTCAGGTTGCCGGCGCCGTAGTCGATCAGCGCGATCACAGGAGGCCCTTGGTAGACGGCAGGGTGCGGCCGAGTTGCCGATCCTTCGAGCACGCGACGCGCAGCGCGCGCGCAAAGGCCTTGAACACCGCTTCGACCTGGTGATGGCTCGAGCGGCCGTAGAGCACTTTGACGTGCACGTTGGCGCGGGCGCCCTGCGCGAAGCCTTCGAAGAAGTCCTGGACCAGCTCGGACTGGAGATCGCCGACGCTCTTCACCCTGAGCCGTAGATCGACAACCGCATGCGGTCGTCCGCTCAGGTCGATTGCGGCCACCGCCAGCGTTTCGTCCATCGGCATCACGAAGTAGCCGGCGCGGTTGATGCCCCGGCGCGATCCCAGCGCCTGCGAGACGGCTTCGCCGAGGGCGATCCCGACGTCTTCCACGGTGTGGTGCTGATCGACGTCGAGGTCGCCGCGCACCGCGAGCGTCATGTCGAACGCCCCATGCCGTGCGAACAACTCGAGCATGTGGTCGAAGAACCGGACCCCGGTCGAGATGTCGTAGCGGCCGCGCCCCTCGATCCCGAGCTTCAGCCGGATGGACGTCTCGCGTGTGTCGCGAGCGACTATCGCGCGGCGCACAGGACCTCCTCCAACGCAGCCGCGGCGCGTCGCGTGTCGTCCACCAGGCCGGCGGTAATGCGGATGCATCCCGCGCACCCGTGCTCGGGAGAGCGGTCGCGCACCCGGATGCCACGCTGCGCGAGTGCCGCGACGACGCGCGCAACCTCGGGTCCGACGTTGACCAGCATGAAGTTGGCGGCGCTTGGCCAGGTGCGGAGGCCGAGGCGGGAACACACCTCGGAGAGGATCGCCCTGGACTCCGCCGCCTGAGCGCAATACCAGTCGCGGTAAGCCTGATCCGCGATGGCGACCGGGATTGCCGCGGCCGCCCACGCGTTGAGACTGTAGGGTGGCACCACGCGGCGAATGGGATCGAGTGCGGCGGGGGCCGCAATGACGGCTCCAGCGCGCAGCCCAGCGAGCCCGAAGGACTTCGAGAACGTCCTGCCGACGATCAGGTTTGGCAGTTCCGCGAAAATGCGCTGATCGATCAACGATTCGCCTGAGAAGTCGGCGTAAGCTTCGTCCACGAAGAGTTGTACCGGCGCAATTCGTCGCGCCAGCGCGCGCAAGGGTTCGAGCCGGTAGGCGCGTCCGCTGGGATTGTGTGGATTCGTGAGGAAGACGATCCGCGTCGCGGAAGTCAGCGCCGACGCAACGGCTTCGACGTCGAGGTCGAAGTCCGCGTTGAGTAACACGTCGCGCATCCGTCCACCGAGTGCCGTGGTGCAGACCTCGTACATGTCGAATGCGGGGGCAACGCCGACCGTCTCCGGAACGGCGCCGCCGCGGTGGCGAAATGCTGCGCCAATCGACGCGAGGATGCCTTCGTCGAGGCCGTTGGTCAGCAGAACGTGGTCGGCCGGCACATCGAAGTGCCGCGCCACCGCGGCGTTCGCGGCGTCATAGTCGGGATAGAAGCCCGCATCCGCTCTTCCGAGGGCGCGGAGCGCTTCCGACACCGCGGGAGAGCAGCCGGCGGTGTTCTCGTTCAGGTGCAGTCTCACGATCGGAGCCCCCTGGCGCGGATGGAGTCGGCGTGGCCGCGCAATCCTTCGGCTTCGGCGAGCGCAATCGCGTGCGGCGCGATCGCCTTAAGACCGGCCTTTGACAGTCGCTGAACCGTGGCGACCCGTACGAAATCCGCCGCGCTGAGACCGCCGCGCGCGGCGGCGGCGCCGCTCGTCGGCAGCACGTGATTCGATCCCGTCAGATAGTCGCCGCTGGCCTGCGCGCTGTAGTTCCCGACGAACACCGTTCCCGCCCGCCGCAGCCGGCGCGCCTGCGCGGGTGAGTCGCAGACGAGATGTTCCGGCGCCATTCGCTCGCTCAACGTGATGGCCTCGTCCATGGATCGCGTCACGATAACTGCGCCGTTGGCGTCGATCGACGCTCGCGCGGCCCCCTCTGCCGGCATTTGCCTTTCGATTTCTTCGGCGACGCGCGTGGCGAGCCGCCGGCTTGGCGTCAGGAGTACCGCGCGCGCGTCCTCGTCATGCTCGGCCTGAGCGAGCAGGTCCGCCGCGATCCAGGCGGGCCGCCCGGCGCTCGACACGATGAGGATCTCGCTCGGCCCGGCGAAGAAATCGATGGCGCAGTCGGCAGAGACCAGCGCCTTGGCCGCCGCCACATAAGCGCTCCCTGGGCCCACGATCTTGTCTACCCGCGGCACCGTCGCTGTGCCGTAGGCGAGAGCCGCGACCGCCTGCGCGCCGCCGAGGCGCAGCAGCCTTGTCACGCCTGCTTCGAGCGCGGCGGCCATGACGGTCGCGTCCGGTCGCGGGCAAACCGCGATGATTTCTGGGACGCCGGCAACAGCCGCGGGTACCGCGGACATCAGCAGCGACGAGGGAAGGGGGAACCGTCCCGCGGGTACGTAGCAGCCGACCCGGTCGAGCGGCAGAACGCGCTGTTCGATCACGACGCCGCGCACCGGGCTCGTTTTCCACGGTTTGGGCAGCTGGCGCCTGGCTACGTGCCGGATGTTGCGGGCCGCCGCCACGATCGCCCCGCGCACGGGCTTCGGCAGCGAATCCGACGCCGCTCGCATCTCTTCGCTCGAGACATCGACCGGCCCCTCGAGTTCGTCGAACCGTCGTGCGTAATCAAACAGCGCCTCGTCGCCCGCGCGCCGTACCGACGCGACGATATCCGCGACGCGCTCCATCAGCGCCGCATTACGCGTCGGCCGCCGATCCAGCACCGCGGCCACCGCCGCCTGGTCCGAGCTGTCGATGATTCGCATGTCCGCCACCCGCTTCCAGCTACCCGCTACCCGCTACCCGCTTCCGGCTCCCGGCTTCCCGAAACCCGACACCCACTCAAATGACGATTTTGTTGAGCGGATACTCGACGATGCCCGAGGCGTCTGCGGCCTTCAGCTTCGGGATGAGATCGCGCACGGTGCGTTCCTCGATGATGGTGTTGACCGCGACCCAGTCGGGATCACTCAGGGGGGAAATCGTCGGCCGCTGCAGCGCCGGCAGCAGCGCCAGGACCTTGTCGAGTGCCGCGCGTCGGACGTTGAGCATGATCCCCACGCGGCCCTGCGCCTCGATCGCCGCCCGCAGGAGCAAGGCGATGTTATCCAGCTTCGTCGCTTTCCAGCTGTCGGACATCGCCTTCGGATTGGCGATCAGTTGCGTGTTGGACTCGAGAACCGTGTCAATGATGCGCAGGCGATTGGCGCGAAGCGACGATCCAGTCTCGGTCACTTCCACGATGGCATCGGCCAGCGTCGGGGGCTTCACTTCCGTCGCGCCCCACGAGAACTCGACGTTCACCTTGACGCCGCGGCGGGCGAAGTAGGCTTCCGACGCGCGGACCAGTTCGGTCGCGATGGTAGCGCCCTCGAGATCCTCGGGCTTCTGATATCGGGAATCTTCCGGCACGGCCAGTACCCAGCGCACCTTCCCAAAGCTCTGTTTCGCGTAGACCAGGTCCGCGAGCGGAATGACCGAGCCCGCTCCGCCGTTGGCCGCGGCATGTTCGGCCACCCAGTCGAGACCGGTGAGGCCCGCGTCCAGGACGCCGTCGGCCACGTAGCGCGCCATCTCCTGCGCGCGAATCAACATGCAGTCGATTTCCGGATCGTCGATCGTCGGGAAATACGATCGCGCCGACGCGTAGATGTTGAAGCCCGCGCGCGCGAACAGCTGGATCGTTGCGTCCTGCAGCGAGCCCTTCGGGATCCCCAGTTTCAGCTTCATGCCATCACCCTGAAACACGTGCGCGCGCCGGTGTGACAGACGTTGCCGTCGCCAAGGCGCTTCACCTTCAGAAGAACCGTGTCGTCATCACAATCCACCAGCATCGAGGTCACTTGCAGCCGGTTGCCGGAGGTTTCCCCTTTCGTCCACAGCGTGTTCCTGGTGCGGCTGAAGAACGTGGCAAACCCCGTCTCGCGTGTTCGCGCGAGAGCTTCCTCGTTCATGAATCCCACCATCAGCACTTCGCCGCTGGTGTCGTCCTGGATGACCGCCGGTATGAGTCCTGAGAGCTTTGCGAAATCCATAGCCGTGTACATCTGTGTGAATCTGTGTGTATCTGTGGCCCCAAACGACAAAAAGCCCCGCCGAAATCAATCGGCGGGGCTTTGAAAAGCGCTCTCTTGTCTATTTCAGGAGTTCAGTGGCGCAATTCGACCGGCCCGCCGAAGCAGGAGTGGTGGTGCCGGTGATGATGCGCGAGGCCGAACATCTCCTATGAGCCTACTTCCGTGCCGACGTTGAAGTCAAACGCCCGGCGGGAGACGCCTTGCCATCCGGGCTGCGCTTGTCGGCCGCGCCCCATGCCGTGCCACCGCCGTCGATGCCGATCGAGTTCGCGTCCCCCTGCGCATTGCCGGTCTTCACGGCATGCCCGAACGACTGCAGCTTGTCCACCACCGGCTGCGGCGCGCCGCTCTTTTCAATCGTCACTTCATCGGGAAGCCACTGGTGATGCATGCGTGCCGCATCGACCGCCTCGCGCACGTTCATGCCGAACTCGGTGAACGCCAGCACCACGGTGAACACCGTGTTGATGATGGTGCGCCCGCCCGGCGATCCCGTGATGAGCACCGTCTTGCCGTTTTTCGCGACGATGGTCGGTGTCATCGAGCTCAACATGCGCTTCCCGGGATCGATGAGGTTCGCGGGCGTGCCGATCGTCCCGTCGGCCAGCGTGACACCGGGGTTCCGGTTGAAGTCTCCCATCTCGTTGTTGAGGATGAATCCGGCGCCCTTGACGACGACGCGCGAGCCATAGCCGCCTTCGAGCGTGTAGGTCTGCGACACCGCCATACCGTCGCGATCGATGACGGAGAAATGCGTGGTCTCGTCGGGTTCCTGTGTCTGCGCCGTCACGATGTCCTTGCCCAGCTCGAGGCTGCTGCTCGCCTTGCCCGGGACGATGCTCTTGCCGACCTCCCGCGCGTGTTCCTTGGAGATCAGTTTCGCGACGGGGATCTGGACGAAGTCGGGATCGCCCAGGAAGCGCGCGCGATCGAGGTAGGCGCGCCGCATCGCTTCGATCTGCAGGTGCTTCGCTTCGGGCGAGTCGAAGCCCTTTGCCTTGAGATCGTGTGACTCGAGCATGTTCAGCATCTCGATCAGCGCGATGCCGCCCGAACTCGGAGGCGGCATCGACACGATCTCGAAGCCCCGGAACGTGCCCTTTACGGGCGCGCGCTCCTTCGCCTCGTATGCCGCAAGATCCTCCTTCGTGATCAATCCGCCGTTGGCGGCCATGTCCTCCGCAATGCGGTCCGCGATCCACCCTTTGTAGAACGCATCGGGGCCGTCCGTCGCGATGGCGCGAAGCGTCTTGCCGAGATCCTTCAGCACCAGACGATCGCCGCCGGCCCATGTTCCGCCGCCCGGCTTGCCGTAGGCGGCCACCGACGCCGGGTACTTGCCCATCGCGCCCGACAACTGGCTGTTCAGTCCACGCGCGAGCCCCGGCGAGATGGCGAAACCATCTTCGGCAAGCTGCACCGCCGGCAAGACGAGGTCCTTCCAGGGAAGCCGGCCGAACTTCTTGTGGGCAAGCGCGAGGCCGCGGACGGTGCCGGGAACACCCGGCGCGAGATAGCCTTCGCGCGTGAGCGCGATGTCCGCTTTGCCGTTGCGCATGTACATCGTCCGCGTGGACTTCAGCGGCGCCTTCTCACGGAAGTCGAATGTGGTCGCGGCGCCGTTGGACTGCCGCACGACCATGAATCCGCCGCCGCCGATGTTGCCCGCGCTCGGCAGGGTGACGGCCAGGGCGAACGCCGTCGCGACCGCGGCATCGACCGCCGAGCCGCCTTTGGCCAGGATCGCCGCGCCGGCATCGCAGGCAGGCGCAGACGTGCATACGACCATCCCGTCTTTGGACGAGACACCCTCGTCGGGCGCCGCGACAGGGCGCGCCGCGGGAACAGCCAGCACGACCGTCAGCGCGAGAGCCAGAACCTGTTTGTTCATGGTGGCAGCTTACCCGATCGCACGCGGGAGTCGAAGGCCGTGCGTGGGTACGGGACTTGCCTCAGCGGAGCGTTGCGATGCAGCGAATCTGGCCAGGCGAGCCCTTCCCACTCGGTGCGACGTTCACGGGTGAGGGGACCAACTTCTCCCTGTTTTCCGAGACGGCGGCGAAGGTCGAACTCTGTCTTTTCGATGACGATGGGAAGGAAACGCGCGTCGCACTGCCTGAAGTGACCGCGCTGTGCTGGCACGGCTACGTCCCCGGCGTGCGGCCCGGCCAGCGGTACGGATATCGCGTGCATGGGCCGTGGGCGCCGGAGCACGGCCAGTGGTGCAATCCCAACAAGCTCCTATTGGATCCCTACGCGAAGGCGGTTGACGGAACGTGGTCCTGGAACGAATCGATGTTCCCGTACCACTTCGACAACCCCGACGGATCGAAGAACGATCTCGACAGCGCCGGGTCGATGCCCAAGTCCGTGGTGGTCGATCAATCGTTCGACTGGGAAGACGATCGGCCGCCGCGCACGCCATGGCACAAGACGATCGTCTACGAGACACATGTCAAGGGACTGACGGCCAGGAACTCGCGATTGCCGGAGCACGTTCGCGGCTGTTACGGCGGCCTGGCGCATCCGGAAACGGTCGCGTATCTGAAGGACCTGGGCATCACCGCCGTAGAATTGCTGCCGGTCCACCAGTTCGTACAGGATTCACTTCTTCTCGATCGCGGCCTTCGCAATTACTGGGGCTACAACTCGATCGGATATTTCGCGCCGCACAGCGAATACTCGTGCACGGGGACGCGCGGCGAGCAGGTACGCGAATTCAAGGGGGCGGTCAAAGCCCTGCATCGCGCCGGCATCGAAGTCATCCTCGACGTGGTCTACAACCACACGGCGGAAGGGAATCACCTCGGGCCAATCCTGTCGTTCAAGGGCATCGACAATCTCGCGTACTACCGGACGGTGGGGGACAACCGCCGGTATTACATGGACTACACAGGCACGGGCAACACGCTGAACATGATGCATCCGCACGTGCTGCAGCTGTTGATGGACAGCCTGCGCTACTGGGTGCTCGAAATGCACGTGGATGGCTTCCGTTTCGACCTGGCGTCAGCGCTGGCGCGCGAGCTCCACGACGTCGATCGGCTGGGATCCTTCTTCGATCTCATTCAGCAGGATCCGGTGATTCAGCGCGTCAAGCTGATTGCCGAACCGTGGGACGTCGGCGAAGGCGGATACCAGGTCGGCAACTTCCCGCCGCTGTGGTCGGAGTGGAACGGCAAGTACCGCGATTCGGTGCGCGACTTCTGGCGTGGCACCGACCAGACGCTCGCGGAGTTCGGCTCGCGCTTCACCGGCAGCTCTGATCTCTACCAGGGGACCGCGCGGCAGCCGCATGCCAGCATCAACTTCATCACCGCGCACGACGGCTTCACCCTTCGCGATCTCGTCAGCTACAACGACAAGCACAACGAGGCGAACGGCGAGGAGAACCGCGACGGCGAAAACCATAACCGTTCGTGGAACTGCGGCGAAGAAGGGGCCACGCAGAATCCGGACGTCGAACGCCTCCGGCAGCGACAGGCGCGAAATTTTCTGGCGACGCTCCTGCTGTCGCAGGGCGTCCCGATGATCTGCGGCGGCGACGAACTGGGGCGCACGCAGCAGGGAAACAATAATGCCTACTGCCAGGACAACGAGATCTCCTGGTACGACTGGGACCACGCCAACCAGGAACTGCTTGGATTCACCAAGGATCTCATCCGCCTGAGATCGCAGCACGCCGTGTTCTGCCGGCGCCGCTGGTTCCAGGGCCTGCCGATTCGCGGGACGGACGTCAGTGACATCGGCTGGTTCACGTCCAACGGCACCGAGATGTCGGACCAGGACTGGCAGGCGGGATTCGCCAAGTCGCTTGGGGTGTTCCTGAATGGTGATGCGGCGCGGATGGTGGACGACCAGGGCCGTCGGGTGCCTGACGACAGCTTCTACATCATGTTCAATGCGCACTCGGAGCCGCTGGAGTTCGTCCTCCCGGAATCCAGGTGGGGGGAGCAGTGGACGCTGGCGCTCGATACGAACGAGGTGGCAAACCACGTTGAAGTGGAGGAGACCGGACGCACGCTCGGCGCCGGCGAGCGTCTGCACGTCCAGCCCTGGTCCCTGGTGCTCCTGCGGCGGCTGAAGAGCAACGGCAAGTAGCGGTAAGCTTGCAACGTGCGATTCACGTTGCTCGCATTGGCGGTGTGGCTCGGGTTCGCCCAGCTGCCGTCCCCGCCGGCGATTACGGTGTCGGCCGCGGTCAGCCTCACTGACGCGCTGACGGCGATCGCCAACGACTACGCGTCAGCCGGTCGCGGCACGGTCCGCTTCAATTTCGGCGCTTCCAACGTTCTCGCCCGGCAGATTGTCAGCGGCGCGCCGGTAGATGTGTTCATCAGTGCCGACGAAGCCCAGATGGACGTCGTCGCCCAGGCGGGAATGGTGCTGGACGGCACGCGCGTCGCGCTGCTGTCCAACCAGCTTGCGGTGGTCGTGCCCAACGATCGGCCGCGGACGTTCAAGAGCATTCGCGACATCGCCGATCCCGCGCTCAAGCGCATCGCGATTGGCGATCCCGCCGCTGTTCCCGCCGGCGTCTACGCCAGGCTATACCTTGAGAAGGAAGGGCTCTGGGCCGCGATCGAGCCACGCGTCGTGCCCGCCGGCAGCGTCCGGGCCGCGCTGACGGCCGTGGAGTCTGGCGCGGCGGACGCCGGGATCGTGTACCGCACCGACGCGCGGACGGCGATGCGCGCGACCGTGGCGTGGGTCGTGCCGGCTTCCGCGGGTCCGCGCATCGTCTATCCGTCTGCAGTCATGAAAGGATCGCGCACCGTCGCCGAGGCGAGGCGATTCCTCGACTATTTGCGAGGTCCGGACGCGGCCCGGACGTTCGATCGGCTTGGATTCACCGTGATCCATCAACCGCCAGCCGCGCCCCGGTGATGGACGCCTGGCAGATCGCCTGGTTCACGATCGCCTGCGCCGGGCTGGCCACGCTGCTGATGGTGCCGCCGGGAGTCCTCGTGGCGTGGCTGCTGGCACGTCGGCAGTTTCCGGGCCGCGCACTGATCGAAGCGCTGGTGTCGCTCCCGCTGGTCCTTCCGCCGGTGGCGACCGGCCTTGTCCTTCTGATGCTGCTGGGACGGCGCGGCGCCGTCGGACGCGTCCTCGAGCGTCTCGGCATCGAGGTGGTGTTCACGTGGAAAGCCGTCGTGCTCGCGATGGCGATCATGGGCTTCCCGCTGCTCGTGCGGACGGCGCGCGCCGGTTTCGAGCAGGTCAACGAACGATACGAGCGCGTCGCCGCGACGCTGGGCGCGCGGCCGATGCGTGTCTTCATGACGATCAGCCTGCCGCTGGCCTGGCCGTCGGTCCTTGCCGGCGCCGTGCTCGGGTTTGCCCGCGCGCTCGGCGAGTTCGGCGCCACGATCGTCGTGGCCGGCAGTATTCCCGGTCAGACCCGCACGCTCGCCGTGGCCATCTATTCGTTCACGGAGACCGGGCAGGACACGCAGGCATTGACGCTCGTACTCATGTCGGTCGCGATCGCCTTCGTCGCGCTGTGGGCAGCCAACCGGCTGGCCTCGAGGCGCGCCGCGTGATCGTTGTCGACATCGTGCTCGTCCAGGGCACGTTCACGCTGGAGATGTCGGCGCGGCTCGATGCGCCGATTACCGCGTTGTTCGGGCCGTCGGGCTCCGGGAAAACGACGACGCTCGACGCCATCGCCGGACTCCGGATGCCGTCGCGTGGCACGATTACGGTCAACGACCGCGTGCTGTTCTCGTCCGAATCGCGAGTCAACCTGCCACCACACCACCGCCACGTCGGTTACATGCCGCAGGATGTAGCGCTCTTTCCGCACATGGACGTTCGGAAAAATCTTCTGTACGGAAGGCATCCCGGTGTTTCTCCGGAACTCGATCGAGTCGTCGGCATGCTCGAGATCGATCGTCTCGTGGACCGCCGCGTCAACGATCTGTCCGGGGGTGAGCGCCAGCGCGTCGCGCTCGGCCGGGCTCTGATGTCGGGGCCGTCGCTGCTGCTGCTCGATGAGCCGCTGGCCGCCGTGGACGTGCCGCTGCGGCGCCGCATCCTGCCTTACCTGCAGCGGGTCCGGGACGATCTCAAGATTCCAATCGTCTACGTGTCGCACGATCGCGAGGAAGTGGATGAACTCGCCGACGCCGTGATCCGCCTCGATGGCGGACGGGTGGCCGTCTAGAATCCCCCGCCGCCGCCGAATCGCGGATTGACGATGTTGTTGGTGATCGAGCCGAACGAGTAGCTGACCCCGAAGTTGAAGAAGTACTGGTAGCCGGTGAAGAGTTGCCGCTGCCGAAGCAGGATCTCCTCGGTCGTGGCCACGCCGCGTGGCAGGTAGATCTGGTCGCGGGTTCGCGAGTACTCGCCAAAGAAGTTGACCGAGAATCCCTTGAACAGCCGGATGTCGCTGAACCCGAACACCCCGAGCGAGTACTTCGAGGGCTGGGTCAGGTACTGCGTGAAGTTAAACTCGGCATTGGCGCTGCCCCACGGCTGACGCATGCTGAGACCAACTTCGGCGCGATGATCGATGAGCTGCTCCTCGGTCTTGTCGAAGATGGTGATCTCGCGATACTTCGCGTAGTCGTGTCCGACCGTATATTGCAGCGTCAACATGCGCCGCGTCGATTCCGAATACGGGAAATAGTCGTACTCGATGCCACCGGCGATACGCGTTTTGAGCAGGTAGTTGCGGAACGTCTGCGAATTGACGTTGCCCATCGTCCCCAGCGACCAGTGCTGCGTGAGGCTCTTGACCAGGATGCCGCTCAGATCAATGTTGCGTGACACGCTGAGGAACTCCTCGCGCGTTCCGGTCTCCTCGTCTTCGAGCAGAAAGGTATTGTCGGAATAGCGCGCATTGCCGTTGATCGAGACGCGCCAGGCTTCCGTCGTCCGGTTGGCTGAGAACGAGCCGCGGATCGAGCGGCCGCTCTGTTGCTCCTCGCCGTTGATGTCGCCGCTCGTGCCGATGCGGAAGACCCAGAAGTTCCACCGATCCGCCTTGGGCTTCGCCGCGGTCGAGCCCGGCACCGGTTTGTAGGTCACGCGGAGGCGATCGGCAACCGGCAGCTCGGCGAGATATCGAACCAGTCCGACCTTGAAGATTTCGACGAAGCCGGCGCGGACTTCGTCGTCGGTCGCCGTCTGCGGCGAGTTGTAGACCAGCGTCTGGTCCTGCCCCTGCCGCGATCCGAGCCCGATGAATTTCAGCGTCCACTGCTGGCCGCCGCCGCCGGTCTGCTGTGTCGTGACCAGGACGTGCACGTCGGCGTCCTCGCGATTGCGGACGTAGTCGATGAACGTGACCTCGGTGCGGATGTAGCTGAAATCGCAGCGTTCGCAGTCGAGGAAGACGCGCAGCATCGGTTGCGGCGCGAAGGGGGGCGGCAACGCCTGGGCACGAGCCGGCGACGGCGTGCCGGTCCAGAGCAGGACCACGACGACGAGCGCAGTGAGACGATGCAGCATCAGCGTGAAACCGCCCCGGAGGCTCGACGGTCGAGTATAGGACGAAAGCCGGGATGATCTGTTAGCATCCGGCCACGCTCCATGGAGGTTTGGTCATGATCGCTCGACGCCCGTCCCTTGCCGCCGCCATTCTCGTCCTCGCGCTCGTTCCGTTGTTCGGACCCGCGGCGTCGATGCAGCAGGCGCCGAAACGTCCTGTCGAAATCGAAGACGTCATCGCCTGGAAGGCGATGGGGGCCGCAACGATGTCCGCGGACGGACAGTGGTTCGGCTACCGTCTCTCGCCGCAGGAGGGAGACGCCGATGTCGTCCTGAAACGGACGCGCGGCGACAACAAGGAACTGCGATTCCCTGGCGGCGAGCAGCCGCAGGGTGAAGCCGGCGGCGGCCGTGGCGGCGCGCCGGC
>AR_comb_assmDRAFT_10125488_pt1 | contig 14258 bp, 13 predicted proteins | sample ArasoioldDNA_FD_10543 | JGI IMG/M metagenome (IMG submission 10543) | reverse complement strand
ATCGGCGGCAGGCTCTATAGGAACATGACCGCTCGCAACGCCAACACCACGCGAAAGCTGTTGGCGTTGATGTCGAGCGATCCGTAGCGTGGCCGTCACTCTCGACCGGCTGCGACGCTTCGCGGTCCATCGCAGTCTCTTTGTGGCGACGACGCTCGGCCAGGCGATCGACAGATGGGGATTCGTCCAGGCCGATCCCATTCGCGCGCCAGCGCGCGCCCAGGACCTCACGCTGCGTCATCGCGTCGACGGCTATCGGGCTGGCGATCTCGAGCGCCGCTACCATGAGCTCGGCATCGAGGAAGACTTCTTCATCAACTACGGGTTTGTCACCAACGCGCTGCACTCGTTGATGCACCCGCGCCCAGGCAGCCATGCGCCGTGGTCCCGATCCCAGGGCAAAGGGGCCGCGCTGATCTTGAAGTTTGTCCACGAACGCGGGTCGGTTCATCCGCGGGAGGTCAACGAGAAGTTCGCCCACGGTAGGCTGACGAATTATTGGGGCGGTTCGTCCAACGCCACTACGCATCTCCTCGACTTGATGCACTACCGCGGCCTGCTGCGCATCGTCAGACGCGACGCCGGCATCCGCGTCTACGGCGTCCGCGACCGAGCTGCGTTGCGCATCGACAAGGCCGAGCGCGCGCGGCGGGTCGACGCGTTGATCGACGTCGCCGTGAACATCTATGGGCCTTTGCCGGCGCGGAGCTTCACGGCGCTGGTGGCCCGAATCCGGTACGGAGTACCGCAGTGGAAGAGGGAACTGAAACCGGCACTGGCGCGCGCACGCAAACGGCTGGCGCACACGCGCGTCGGCCTTGAGGACTGGTATTGGCCGGCCGCCGAAACAGTCGGCAAAGACGCTGCGGGCGATTCGGTGCGCCTGCTCGCGCCATTCGACCCGTTGGTCTGGGATCGCCGCCGATTCGAGATCTTCTGGGGCTGGCCATATCGCTTCGAAGCCTACACGCCAGGCGCCAAACGCTCTTTCGGGTATTACGCGCTCCCGCTGCTATGGCGCGATCAGGTGCTCGGCTGGGGCAATGTGATTGTGAAAAAAGGGAAGCTCGACGTTCAGCTGGGGTACACCGCGGGCCGGCCACCACGCGAGCGACGATTCCATCAAGCGGTCGAAGAGGAGCTCGCACGCATGGACGTTTTTCTTGGCCTCGGCTGCTAAGCGGGACGCGGAATCACACGTCAGAATATGACTGTCGCGTCCAGGCTATTGCTCCGCCGAGCTAACATCAGCCAGTGCAACACGAACGGAGCGGCAACGGCCTCCAAGGAGTGCTGACGTGCCCGAAGAACTGGTGAACGTCCGTTACATGGTCGACGACGTGCAGGCGGCTATCGACTTCTACACCACTCATCTCGGCTTTCGGCTGCGCTCGTCCGCCGCGCCAGCCTTCGCTGACGTCATCCGGGGCAACCTCCGGCTGCTGTTGAGCGGCCCCACGTCCTCGGCCGGGCGGCCCATGCCCGACGGCGTCACGCCGGGCCCGGGCGGCTGGAACCGCATCCACCTGATCGTCGACGACCTGACCGCCGAAGTGGACCGGCTGCGCTCGGCCGGGCTGTCGTTCCGCAACGACATCATCACCGGGCCGGGCGGAGCCCAGATCCTGCTCAACGACCCGGCCGGCAACGTCGTCGAACTCTTCCAGCCCGCAGGCTGAAGCGCGTCAGCGAGTCGTGGATGTCGGGCCTCGCCGAGGCTCCGCCAAAGAAGCCATTCGAAATCGGCCGGTGCGGGTCTTCATCGCGAACACGCGGTGAGAAGGACAAACGATGACACGAACGTGGCCCGGAGACTGGGAAGCACGAAAGCGAGGAGTAGGATGCCCCTTCTGCGCGAATCAGTTTGGAACGCCGTTTCATGTGGGATCTGCCAGCGAGGCCCATCTCGAGCGGCAAGGCATTGCCCGTGGCCACTCGATCGTCGTCTTTCGAAGCCGTCACGTCGGAGACTTCACGAGCTTGACAGTCACGGAAGTCTCGACGTTCTGGAGCGACGTACAGACCGTCGCGCGGGTCATCGAGAAGGCGTTTGCGCCGTGTCACATGAACTACCAACTGCTCGGCAATCTGGTGCCGCACCTGCACGTCCACCTTGTGCCCCGCTACGTCGACGATCCTGCTCCCGGACGACCGTTACCCTGGGAGCCGAAACGTATCGATCAGACCGAGTTTGACACGCAGATCAGGCTTCTGACGGAAGTCGCCAGGACTATCCAATCAAGCTGAATAGAGCGGACGTCTTGAGCGCTGCGAACCCTTCTTGCTGGGCGCGTCAGCTCCGGACGCTCGGTGCAGTAGCGTGGATGGCAGCTGCATCTCAGAACGCGAGGAGCAAGTCGCCGCCAGCGTCCCGGAACGCGGCGAGGGCGCGCTGTCGTCCTGCCTCGGCATCGGCGACGAGGGTCTGGAACGCCGGCACGTCGCGCAGCGCATCGAATTGCGGCCACCGCGCGAGCGTCGGCGCGGGGAAGTATCCGCCGGCGACGGCCCGCTGCAGGTACTCGAGGCCGCGCTGGTGCTCACCGACGTCACAGAGCATCCAGCCTTCCTGAAAGATGGCTTCGGGATCGTTGAAGATCCGCATCGGCGTCATCGCGGCCAAGGTGCCCATCATGTCCCCGACGCGCCGATCGAGCCAGGCGGCGAGGTGCACGGTCCACTCCTGAAACAGCTGGATGCGCGGCCGCTGGCTCATGCCGGCCAGAGTCTGTCGGGCCTCGTCCCGCCGGCCTGCCAGGCCGAGACCGATGACGCGGATCCCATCATCCCCACCCGCCAGGCGGTCGCGCGGGTCGACGCCGACGAGCCGATCGATCTCGCGGTTCATCAGGAGCGTCTGCTGAAAGCTGGTGGTGATGTTCGGATCGAGGCGCCGCGCTTCCGCGTGCGCGGCCATGGACTCTTCGAACAGGCCCGCGTACCGGCACGCGTGCACGAGCCCGGCGAACAGCTCGGGGTCGTTGCCGTGGCGTCGGGCTTCGTTCAGAAGGCGGCCGATGGCTTCGCGCGCCCGGCCGGTCTCGGCCTCGAGGTGCGCGTAGAACTTGTGTGCCACCGAGAGCCGCGGGTTCAAGGCGATCGCCCGCTTGAAAGCGTCTTCCGCACGGCCGTTGCTGTCGGCCGTGGGGGCGACGTACTTGCCGATCACGCGATGGCAGCGACCCAGATGAGCCCACGCGGGAGCGAAGTTCGGATCGAGCTCGAGGCTCTGCTCGTACAGCACACGCGCATTGACCAGCCCCTCATAGCTCCGCGCCAGCTCGTTCGCCCGGAGATACCGCTCGTACGCATTCGGATCGACGGGCGCATCCGGAGACGGCGAAGGCCGCTCGCCCGTGAGCGGCAGCGCGAGCCCATCGACCACCCGCCGCGCGATGTCATCCTGCATCCGAAACAGATCGCCGAGCGTCGACTCCACCGTGTGCGAGGTCAGCAGGGTTCCGCCTGGCACCTCGACGAGCTGAGTCGTTGCGCGCAGCTGGTCTCCCGAGCGAAGCAGCGTGCCGAGGACGACGCGATCGACGTCTGCTTCGGCAGCCAGCGCCTTGATGTCGGGCGCCTCGCCGGCAAAGCGCGCCGCGGTCGCGCTCGATCGCACGACCACCGATCCAATCCCGGCGAGCGAGGTCGTGATGGCGTCGGGCAGGCTGTAGGCGAGGAAGTCAGTGTCGGGATCCGGGCGCAGGACGCGGAACGGCAGCACGACGACGCGCGTGAGCGCCTGGGCCAGCGCGCGGGACTTGTGGTCATCGAGACCCCGCACGGCCGTCAACTCGTGGGCCATGGCCTCGGCGGAGGCCGGACGGCCGGTCGGGCTTTTCGCCAGCGCGCGTCGGATGACGCGGTCGACTGCAGCCACGGCCGGAGATCCGGTCAGCGCCGGTGGCTGCTCGCTCAGCGTCGCGTGAATGACCTCGACCACCGAACGGCCATTGAATGCCGGACGGCCGGCGAGCATCTCAAACATGATGGCGCCCACCGCGAAGAGATCGGTGCGCGCGTCGACGGGCTCACCGGTCACCTGTTCCGGGGCCATGTAGCGCGGCGTCCCCATCACGATGCCCGTGCGCGTCAAGCCGATGCTGAGATCCATCGTGCGATCCACCTGTGGGCGCGCCAAGCCGAAATCGAGCAGCTTGACCCCATGCGTCGTGACGAACACGTTCGACGGCTTGAGATCGCGATGGACGATGCCCCGCGCGTGGATGGCGCTGAGGGCGGCCAGCATGTCCGCCGCAATCGACACCGCCTGGTCAACGCGGAGCGCGCCGCGCGCCAGGTGCTCGGTCAGCGGCTCGCCCTCCAGCAGCTCCATTGTGATGAACAGACTGCCATCGTCTTCGCCGACATCGTAGATCTGGCAGATATTGGGATGGTTGACGCTGGCCGCCGCGCGCGCTTCGCGCCAGAACCGCTTGCGTGCTGTGTCGTCCTGATCGAGGGACGACATCACCTTCAACGCAATTGTGCGCTGCAGGCGCTCGTCGTAGGCCTGATACACCACGCCCATGCCTCCGGCGCCGAGCTTGCGGGCGATGGCGTAGTGTCCAATCCGCGAGGGGGTGCCGCTCTCGGCGCTGGCCGCGGCAACGCTGCTTGACGCGCCTGGCGTGGACAACGCGCCCTTTATCCAGCGGTACACGCCGCCCAGCCAGCCGGCGCTCACAGGGTCGAGTGGTTCACCCGCCACGAAAATCGATCATACCTCCGGGCTTTGTCTGGGGCTCAGCCTCAGCGACACCCGATTTCATCCGCATGATGCGAGCCGCGGTGCGCCTGGCGCGATAGGATCGGAGTGGGCTCACGTCTCGAAGCCGAGCCCTCGTTCGTTGCTGATTCGCGCTTGAGTTGGGAGGAATTGCCTATGTCTTCAGTCAGACGGCTTCGAGTGTGCGGATGGACGACCATGTGCGTCGTGCTTGCGGCCGCGGCATCAGCGCAAACGACTACAGGGTCCGATCGCCTCTATGGCCTCGACCCGTACAAGCCAAGCGACGCAGCCTGGCTCCGTAACTACGGGTCCGTGCTCGCTGGCCAGACGCCGGTGTCGGTGCTCGCCTTGCTCGATCCGTACACGCCGAGTCACGCGGCGCTCGTCCGCCAGCTCGGTGGCGGCATGCCGCTGTGGAGCCCCTACTGGTTCTGGTTCGGCCCGGTCATCGGCCCTCTCATGCCGCCGTTTCCGCCTGCTGCCTTGCCAAGGCCATGCCCTTGCACCGCGCGTTCGCTCTTGGACGACGCCGATAAGACCGCGATGGTGTTGGCACCCCCGGCCTCGCCGGCGACGGCTTCCGCGCCTGCGGCGGTGCCGACCGGTGCCACGTCGGCGACGACGCTCGAGCGGCCGCGCAGCAACGACGGCATCTCAATTCAGTTCAGCGACCGCGTGTGGATTGCGGCGGGTCGGGCCGTGCCGCGCGCAACCCTGAACGTCGTGCAGATTGGCGAGTACGCCGGTCGGCCCGTCTTCAGAAGCCCGAATGCGGACGAGGACGTGATCTACGTCCCGACCAGGGGCGATTTGGTCGCTCCGTTCCGGGCGAAGCCCTGAGCCCGGGGGCGGACAGATTGGTCGACCTCCTTCTCTGGAGTTGCACACGCCTGCACCTGAGACAGGCTGGCTCGGTCTGACCGCTGGCAGTGGCCCCGCTCGCCTGCATCTCGGTCGGGCATCGCTCGATACGGGTACTGGAGGCACCGGGTGGCCGTTCGCCCGATCGTGTTGGTTGTGCTCAACGTCGCGATGTTCTCGTCGCCCTTCGCGGCGGTCGAAGACTGGCCAAACGCCATGACGCCGGACGAGGTATCGGCGCGCACGAACGTGCACGACGGCTATGTGTTCCAGGTCTTGCCGCTGACAACGGCGCCTCTTGAACAAAGGCCGCAGCTGACCGCATCGCAGAGCACCATCGACTACCTGACCGGCTATTCCCCGAAGCTGCAGCGATGGATTCGCTTGCCAGAGGGCCGTCTTCCGAAGGGCTTGACCCACGTCGGCGTCCGCGCGACGCTGCGCGCCGTGCAGGCGGGTGGCGAGAACTGGCAGGCGATCCTGATCGGTCCGACCGGGCGAGTGAAACGCCTGTTCGTCACGGCGTATCAGCCCCGAGGGCCCGGGGGTATGAGCGATTGCTTCGCGGACTACTTGACGCAGCGCCCGTCCTGCCAGGGTCGAGTCGCGGAGGTCCTCTGGTTCCTTGAGGCGCGCTGCCTGCAGCCAGGCGTTTCGACATTCGCGCTGCAGGATCAGCCGAGTGGAGGCGAGCAGGCAGTGGCTCGGCTGACGGTGACGGTTCCTGGCAAGCCGCACAGCGTCAGCGCTGATCCCTGCATGATAAAGCCAACCCCGGTCACCGAGCATGACCAGGACCCCGAAGAGCAGGCCTTCCAACGGTTGGCGCAACGAGAACTGGCGTTCAGCCGCGTCAGACTGGCGGCAACGGATTCGGCCCTGGCCGTTCAACTGGTGTCTGACGGCCACCTTTTGCTCACGGATAACCGTGGCCGCCAGACCGGTTTCGAGGTCGCGCGCGATCTTCTCCACGAACGGATTCCTGAGTCGTCATATCAAGAGAGTGCACCACCGCCCGCCCTGGCGGCGGACCCCCGTGCTCAGCCGATTCGATCGATCGCGGTGGCTCACCCTGAGTCGTCCGAGTATGTCCTGTCCGTCCAGGGTACACAGGCAAAGCCCTATTGGTTGAGTGTTGGGCGATTCGAAGTCGGGCGCTCGATTACCTTGATTCAGGCTGATCCACACGTCTCGAGCGACGTTGCCTACCGGATCCGTCTCAACCCCTCGGATTCGCGGCGGCCGCTACGCGTGCTCGGCGCGTTCAACGGAGGGACGAGAAGCCCGGGGAACGACGGGCTTCTCACGTTCGCGAGCCCGACCACCGCGCGGACCGAATTGCCAGCGGGCACGACCCGGATAGAACTCCTGATGTTCTACGACGCGGGAATCGACCCCGAATCGCTTCGCGCACAGCTGAACGGCCGAAATGCCAGCACGCTGTTTCATCCGTACGCAGGATGGCGCGAGGTGGTGGGCGTGCCCCTCGCTCGTGGCGTGAACCGGCTGGAGATCACCATCAAAGGGGCGATCGATCGAAAGCGGCGGACGGAGCGAGTCCAGCTAACATTCGTGGTCCCAGCTGATTCAGAAATCGATCGATAGAAAACCACGTGAGGACGTTCTGGCATGCGGCAATCGTCGCGATGCTCGTCGGCGTGCAACCCCCGCCATCTCGTGCGCAGGGGTTGACTGTCGGCCGTCTGTGGAACCAGTTGCAGGCCATCCGCTGGGATGCGACGTACTCGACCTGGCGGCTCCAGCATGCGTCAGCCTCCTGTCGCCCGTTCACGGCGCCGTCTCAGGACGTGGTCGACGGAACCGGTGCCAACGAGCTCTGGAGCCATCGCTGCGAGCAGGATTCGTTGGGTACGACCAGCGAGTGGCTGTTCTACGCCTTCGGCCCTCGTCCTCCGGTGTCGGAGCGGTTGGAACAAGTTCGCGTATCGCTGGGGAACCTGCCGGCGGATCAAATGGAGGCTGCGGCGCGCGGCCTGTCCAGGCTCATCTCAAACACACATGGCGCTCCCGTGTCGGAGCAGGTCTCCGAGTTTGGATCGGCTTTCTGGCGACAGACCGCCCGCTGGAAGACGAATGAAATTGAGATTGTGCTGGGCATGGAGGAATTACCGAATCGACCGCCCCGCGTGAAGGTCTTCATTCGACACCAGCCCCTGCTTGACGCACTCGCCATTCGTCAGCGCCTCGAGAACGACCTTTCAGGAGACGTTGATCCTGGAACGTTGCCGAATTCTGAGCTCGCCAGCCTCCTGGGATCAGAATTTGCTCAGCCCGCCGCACTCTTACGCGCGCCCTCCGACACGGTCGCCGATCCGGCGATGGTCATGAATGCCATGACGGCGCTGTTGGATGCCGCGAACACCGGTACGGCTGATCGCGTCGGTCGGGTGTTGTTGGCGGCTGATCGATTGGCGGGCCGGCTCACGATGTCGGAGCGTGAGTCGGACGTGGGTCAACGCCAGCGAGACCAGCTCGCCGCCTATGGATTGAGTTTTGAGTGGGACGCCCTCGGGGCCACCTGGGTTTATGCCCATGATCTGCTGTGGAGGCTCTGGACCACCCATCCACGCACCTCGTGGGGCCAGGAGGCTTTCCTGACGCTTCTTTCGCTTGGATGGGACACGCACGTGGCCTGCCGTGACGGGAGTGATCGATTCCGCGCCGTGATTTCGAACAGCGAGGTTTTCCTTCAGGCCAATCGCGAGACTCCCCGTCGGGCCCCAGTCCTCTTGCTGCTCGCACAGGCGTACGAAACGTGGTGGTCGCTCAGCCTCGCCAACGATCGTGATGATTATGTCGACCGACGAAACTATCAGTCCGGTGCGCTGCTGGCGCGACAGAAAGCCATCACGACCTATGACGAGCTGTTGCGACGCTATGGACCGAGCGAACAAGCCGCCTACGCGCGCCTCGTCCTTCCGCGCTTGCACCTGGGCATCGACACCGGCCAGCGCCGCTTCTTCTGTGTGTACGATTGAGTTTGCCCATGATATAGGTCGACGTGTTCCTTCTGGGTAGGTTCCTTCTGGGTAGAATTGGGTTACACCTTCCATCACACGCGAACGATTCGCGATCCGCCCGACGGGAGTGGCCCTGAAGGATTCCCGGCCGATGACGACAACGCAGGCATCGACGTTCTTGATCGTCCTGTCGCTCGCAGTGTCGGCCTGCGGGCCACGACCCGGCCATGTGTTGACGTTCTCGGGCAGCGTCGTAGGGCGTGAGGGCGACGTCATTCGCCGCCAGCTCGACCGCTTCCGCCTGGCAAACCCGTCAATTGTCGTCGTTCTGCGCGTCACGCCCGACGCCGCTGACCAGCGTCATCAGCTGTACGTGCAATGGCTCAACGCGCGGTCGAGCGAGCCCGACGTGCTGCAGCTCGACGTCGCCTGGACCGCGGAGTTTGCGGCTGCCGGCTGGATCAGTCGTCTCGATCGTTTTCAGCCGCCAGTCGACGAGTTCTTCGCGGCTGCCATTGCCGCCGACCGCTGGAACGGCACGCTCTACGCCCTGCCCTGGTTCATCGACGCCGGCCTGCTGTACTGGCGGACCGATCTCGCGCCGCAGGCGCCCCGCGATGTCGACGCCCTCGTTCGCCTGGCGAAGCGCGCACAGCGCGAGCGACGCATTCCCTTCGGCCTGGTCTGGCAGGGCGCGCGCTACGAAGGACTTGTGACCGTCTTCGTGGAGTTCCTCGGCGCCTTCGGCGGGTCGATTCTCGACGAGCGCGGCCATGTCGTCGTCGACTCGGATGCCGCGCAGAAAGCGCTGACGTTCATGCGCGACACCATTTATGTCGACGACATCGTGCCGCCCGCGGTGCTCACATGGCAGGAGGAGCAGACTCGATTTGCGTTCCAGAACGGCGAAGCCGTGTTCATGCGCAACTGGCCTTACGCCTACGCGCTGCTGCAGGATCGCGCGCAGTCGAGCGTCGCCGGCAGATTCGCCGTGATGTCCATGCCTGCGGCTCCCGGCGGCACACCAACTGCGGCGCTTGGTGGCGCCGCTCTCGCGATCAATGCCCATAGCGATCAGCCGGAAGACGCCTACCGACTGGTCGAATTCCTCCTCCAGCCCAGCCAGATGATCGAGCGCGCGCGGATTGTCGGTCAATATCCGTCGCGGCAGGCTTTGTACGAGAACGGGGCGCTCGATGGCGCGCTCGAGATCCAACCTACCGAAGCGCTGCGGATCATCGAACACGCCGTCCCGCGGCCGGTAACGCCGGTCTACGCTCAGCTGTCAGAGATCCTGCAGGTTTCGCTGCATCGCGCTTTGACGCGCCAGCAGGAGCCGCACGCCGCGCTCGGCGAAGCCGCGACAGCCATGCGCGCGCTTCTGGCGCGAGTGCGGCTTTCTCCAGAGTGTCATGAAGGACGCGCCTGCTAGGTTCTGGAGGGGAAACGAATCGCGCGTCGCCTGGGCGCTCGCGATGCCGGCGCTCGGCGCGGTCGTGATTCTCGCCGTGTTCCCCATCCTCTGGACCGTGTGGGAATCGCTCCACCTGCACGATCTGCGCATGCCGTGGCTCGGTCGGCCCTTCGTCGGCGGGGCCAATTACATCGAGGCATTGGGTGATCAGCGCTTCCGAAGTGCGCTCGCTCACACGGGCGTGTTCGTCGCGATCACGCTCGCACTGGAGATCACGGCTGGGCTGATGCTCGCCATGGCGCTCGAGCGTGTCTCGCGCGGGCGGGGACTTGTTCGAACGGCCGTCCTGTTGCCGTGGGCCGTCCCGACGGTCGTGGCCGCGCTGATTTGGCGCTACATATTCGAGAGCCCGGCGGGCCTTGCGAGCGCGCTCGCCACTCTCGCAGGCGTGACGCCACCGACCTGGTTCGCCGATTCGCTGGCCGCGTGGATTCCGCTCATGCTGGCGGATGCCTGGAAGACGACGCCCTTCGTCGCCCTGCTGCTGCTGGCCGGGCTGCAAAATATCGATTCGGCGCTCTATGAAGCGGCGGTGATGGATGGGGCCGGACCGGGCCGGCAATTCGTCCACGTCACGCTGCCGCTGCTCCGTCCCACGCTTTTCGTGACGGTCCTGTTCCGCGGACTCGATGCGTTCCGCGTGTTCGACGTGGTGTACGTGATGACGGGCGGTGGACCCGGGACCGCGACCGAGCCCATCGCCCTCTACACCTTCAACGCAACATTGCAGAACCTGCGCTTCGGCTTCGGGTCGGCACTGTCCGTCATCGTATTCACCGTCGCTTTCTGCGGGGCGCTCGCGGCGATTCGGCTGTTCGGAGCTGACACGTTCGGGGAGCGGCCGGCATGACCGGCCGGTCGCTTTGGCGGTCCCTCGCGAGCGGCGTGCTGGTCGCGGCCTTTCTGCTTCCTCTCTATTGGGCTGTCGTATCGTCGTTCACGCCAGAACGCCAGCTGTTCGCCGCGCCGACTCTTGTGCCGCGGACACTCGTGCTCGACCACTACCGCGCGCTTTTCGGCGAGCGCGACTTCTGGACGCCCGTTCGCAACTCACTCATCGTCGCGGGCGCAACGACCATGCTATCGGTGGCCCTGGGTTCGGTGTGCGCGTACGCGATCGCGCGTTTGCGCTTCCGCGGCAAAGGATTGACGCTGGCCTTCATCCTCGCTGTGTCGATGTTCCCGCAGATCTCCATCGTGTCGCCGCTCTATCTGATGCTCCGCGAGCTCCGCCTCCTGAACACGTATCCCGGCCTCGTGCTGCCATATCTCACGTTCGCGATGCCACTTGCCGTCTGGCTGCTCGTCGGCTTCTTTCGTCAGCTGCCGGAGGCCGTGGAGCAGGCCGCCCTCATGGACGGCGCGGGCCGCCTGCGCATCCTATGGGAGATCGTGCTGCCGCTCTCGTGGCCCGGAATCGCGTCTGTCGCCATCCTGACGTTTCTTTACAGCTGGAATGAGTTCCTGTTCGCGCTCTCGTTCACGCTCGGTCCCGAGCGCTACACCGTTCCTGTGGCAATCACGCTGTTTCGCGGCCAGTACCAGGTGCCCTGGGGGCAGATTCTGGCCGCAGCCATCGTCGCCACGCTTCCGGTAGCGGCAATCGTCCTGGTGGCGCAGCGTCGCATCGTCTCTGGGCTTACCGAAGGAGCGGTCAAAGGCTGACATGGCGTCGATTGCACTGTCGAACGTCAGCAAGATCTTTGCGAACGGTCACGCCGCGGCGCTGGATCTGACGCTCGAGATCCCAGACGGGGAGTTGCTCGTCCTCGTCGGGCCATCCGGTAGCGGCAAGAGCACCGTCCTCCGCCTCATCGCCGGCCTGGAGATGCCGACCTCGGGCCGCTTGTCAATCGACGGCCGCGACCTGACAAACGTCGCGCCGCAGGACCGCGATCTCGCCATGGTGTTTCAAAGCTACGCGCTGTACCCCCACAAGAGCGTGCGGGAGAACCTGGCGTTTGGTCTGCGCGTCCGGCGCGTCCCAGCGAAGCGCATCGACGAGCGCGTGCGCGCCACCGCCGCCATGCTGGGGATCGAGCCGCTGCTCGATCGCAAGCCGGCCCAGCTGTCCGGCGGCGAGCGCCAGCGGGTGGCGCTCGGCCGCGTGATCGCTCGCGAGCCCCGGGCATTCCTGCTCGACGAGCCGCTCTCGAACCTCGATCCGCTGCTGCGCGTCGCCACGCGGGCCGAACTGGCGCTGCTCCACCGGCGCCTGGCGGCAACGATGGTGTACGTGACGCACGATCAGGAAGAGGCGATGACGCTGGGTACACGCATCGCGGTCATGCGTGCTGGCCGGATCGAGCAAATCGGGCCTCCGCTCGAGGTGTTTCGTCGGCCGGCCAACGTGTTCGTCGCGCGGTTCGTCGGTTCACCGGCCATGAACCTCTGGCCGTGCCGATGCGCGCGCGAGGAGTCGCGGGCGCGTGCGGTCACGCCAGGCTTTTCGCTCGAGCTGAATGGTCTCACCTCTCCCCACGGCGCGCCGGTGGTGGTGGGTGTGCGCCCGCACGACCTGCAGATGTCATCGCCCGAAGAGGGCGACGTGCGCGGGCGCATCGAGATCGTCGAACCGCTCGGATCCGCTGCGCTGATTCACGTCCGGATCGAGGGGCTGGGAACCGAGTTGACGCGCGTGATGGTTGGCTCCGACAGGGCGGTCAAAGCGGATGAAGAAATCGGCGTCCGCCTGCCCAGGAACCGCATTCATCTGTTCGATGAGAACGGGGAGCGGATCGGTTCAAACGATGTCCTGGAGGTGACGGCGGCGAGGGAGACAGGTTGCACATGATGCAGTCCGTGGAGCCGCGCGATCACCAGCCGAAATCGCCACACTGAGCCTCAAAGTACAAACTCGTTCCCGCAGGGCGGCCGCGCATCCAGCCGAAGTACATGCGCAACGCGCTGCATCGTTTGGCCGCATGTCCGTCCATGCAGTCGAACGTGTTGACAGGTAGTGCGGTCCAGGCCACGCACCCGATCAACAAGGTCAGGAGAATCGCTCCGCCCCGCCGACGGTCACGATGCACGTATCGGGTGACGACGTTCGCCAGCTTGTTCAGCACGAACACGTAGAGGCTGGCCTCGAGAACAAGCGGAACCAGCAACGCGAGGGAGGCGGGATCTCGTGATGCCACCAATCTGCCTGCAAAAACGGCCATCGCTGCCACCGGTAAAAACCCGCTACAAAACAGCAGGAACACAAACCCAGGAAATGCGACGATGAATCCTGCAAGGAGGGCGTTCTTGGTCACCTTGGCGCGTGCGTCCTCGTCCGACGTTGCAGAGGTTGTCATCACCAGTCGATCTGGCGGAATGTTTGGAACCATTCTACCCATGTCACATTTCAAAGCCCTATCCGGTCCTACCGTTGGAACGAGGAGCGACATGATGAAGTGGCTGTTGCAGAGAGCGATTGACAATGTCGAGCGGGACTGGAACTACGACGCCAGCTATTTGCGCGACATGATCGACGCGAGTCCGCGTACCGCATGGCTGGTTTCGCGAATGGCCGGCCTCCTCGCCGCCCTGGTGGTAGGGTGCGTCCTTGCTACAACGGTGGTCGCATCCGGCTCGGACCAGCCGGCCACCGTCAGTAATCTCGCCTTCACCCCCAAGCGAATCGTAGCCAGCGGGTCCGCCCTGGTGGGGCTGATCGGCGCGGTCATCGGTGGGCTGGCTCTGGCCCGCTCCGCCGGCCGTATCGGCGCCGGCAACGGGGGGCGCGGCGCCATCGTGGCCCTCGTGATGGGGCCGATCGGCTTGGTCATCGGTGGGCTGGTCGTGGCCACTGCCGATGGTGGTCTCGGCACCGGCAATGGGATAGCTGGAGGGGTCGTGGCCATGGTCGTGGGGCTAATCGGAATCGCCCTCGGCGGGCTGGCACTGGCCCGCTCCCGCCGCACCGCGTGACGGCCGTGAGCTCGACGAGCGCAATGTCGAATCCGGCCGCGAGCTTCGAGCCGCACCGCCGGCGCCTGCTCGGTCTCGCCTACCGCATGCTTGGGTCGATGGCCGACGCTGAGGACGCCGTGCAGGACACCTACCTGCGCTGGCATGAGACCGACCGAGAGAAGGTGTTGGACCCGAGAGCGTTTCTCATGACCACCACGACGCGAATTTGTCTCAACGTGCTCACCTCGGCGCGCGCCCGGCGCGAGGAGTACGTCGGTCCATGGCTGCCGGAGCCGGTTGTCGACACGGCAGC
>AR_comb_assmDRAFT_10205390_pt1 | contig 14266 bp, 27 predicted proteins | sample ArasoioldDNA_FD_10543 | JGI IMG/M metagenome (IMG submission 10543) | reverse complement strand
TTGCAAATGCGCGCAACCTTGCTTGGTCCGCCCAAGACACGCACCACAAAATCAAATTGTCTGATTGTCCGCATACCCGATAACTAACGGAGCGTTATCACGAATTGCAAATCAGCAATCGTTTCAAATCCAATCCAATCCGTTCACGCAAAAAATTTTTTGGGTGCGTTTGAAAAGAATGGAATGGAATGGATCGGAATGGAAACAACAATGGTGGTATCCCGTTGCAGGTATTTTGCATAATTGAAATCTGTTTGACATTTTTTTCCACAGTGATTTTATAAACGTCAAGGTGTGTCAAATTGCACACCAGCACCACGTTCGCCATCGGACGACAAGCAAACAAGTCAGCACAGAATTGAAATGCCCACGCGCGCAACAATCAATTGCGGCGCACGGGAGAGGTTTGACACGGGTGGAGGAAATGCCGCGCCGTCGCAAAAAGCGAAAGCAAAATCTTTTTGTGCCAAAGCCAATCAGCACGCGGCGGCTGGCCAACGCGGTTGACGCTTGCACTTACGGACAATTCAGCCGCACCACACTTCGGCGCTTGATTAATTCCGGCAAGATCAAAGCTTCGCGCCCGTCCTATCGTGTGGTGATGGTGGACCTTGATAGCGTTGACGCCTACCTCATGCCGGAAAGTCAACGATGCTGACCGGCATCACCAACTTGCGCGACTACCGCCATGCGCGCGAAACGCAAGCCCGCGCCATCCGTGTGCATGTCGAGCGTGAGATTGACCGCGAATGCGCCAACCGCACCCATTACCTCATCATCAGCGAAGCCCGCGAAGCGGTGCAAACCGTCATCAATGGCCTCATTGCCGAAGTGGAAAGCTTTGGCGCGGGCTACGGCACCTTTGACGGTCCATATCGTTTCAACGGTGTGTTTTTTGCCACCGGTCACGTGGTGGTGCGGCCCGATATTCTGACGCCAGCGAAAGGCAAAAAGCCATGAACGTTCCGGCCATTGCAAAATTGGAAACGCCAGCCCCGGCTTTCAGCCAAGAGCAAATTGACCTTATCAAAAGCACCATCGCCAAGGGCGCAACGGACGATGAATTGAAATTGTTTCTAATCCAAGTGCAGCGCACGCAATTAGACCCGTTTTCGCGGCAAATCTACGCAACCAAGCGGTGGGATGCTTCGCAAGAGCGTCAAGTTATGTCCATCCAAACCAGCATTGACGGGTTCCGGCTGATTGCAGAACGCACCGGCAAATATGCCGGACAAGTCGGGCCATTTTGGTGCGGCCCGGATGGCGAATGGAAAGACGTTTGGCTGTCCGACACGCCGCCCGTTGCCGCCCGTGTTGGTGCGCTCCGCAATGATTTTCAACAGCCGTGTTGGGGACCGGCCCGTTATAAATCGTATGTCCAAAAGAAAAAAGACGGCACGCCAAACCACGCTTGGACAACCATGCCGGATGTGATGGTGGCCAAATGTGCGGAAGCCTTGGCGCTACGCAAAGCGTTCCCGCAAGAGTTATCCGGCCTCTATACCAACGATGAAATGGCGCACGTTTTTTCGGATGAACCCGCGCCGGAAATCATTGAACCGCACACGTTGCCCGTGCCGCAATTGCCAAACGATGCCGGTGCCGATTGGCGCACCTTCGGCAATAACTTGGCCAGCATTTTGCGCGGGTGTGACAGCAAGGCGGATGTGTTTGTGTGGTTGGAGAAAAACAAAGCCAACCTTGCCGATATGGAAAAGCAAAACCCGGCAATGTTTAAGACCCTCAACAAAACACTAGAGACAATCAAGGCGGAACCAACGTGAGTTTGCCGCTTACCAAAACCAAGGGCTTTCCAAACAAATCGGATGTGAAACCGGGGATGGCTTATTTTGCCGGGACCGGACCAATCGGCAAGCGATGCGGCGATTGCACCCACCGCGGTTACTACCGCCGTAGCGGCAACGGCACCGACTACCACACAACAAGTTGCGCCATGTTCAAGACACTTGCCGGGGTGCATGGACCCAAGGTTGATGCCGATTGGTCCGCTTGCAAATATTTTGAGCAAAAACCCAAGCGGGATTACCGCCGATGAATAATGCGCGACTCGATTTTGAGAGGCAACGCTATCAGGCATTCCGCACCAAACTGCTAGCGGATGACCCGGCGATTGATGAACGCACCCTAGCGGATACGCTTGAGGGCTTGACCGATTTCACCGACATGCTGGCGCACACCATCCGCGCCGCGCTCAAGGATGAAACGGAAGCCGCGGTTTTGAAAGTGATGATGGATGAAATGGCGGAACGGCTTGAGCGTTTCCAGACGCGCGCCGCCTATCGCCGCCAAGCCGTGCGCGATGCAATGCTTAACGCCGATATTAAAAACCTCACGCTGCCGGATTTCACCGCATCGCTACGCAACGCACCGCCGCATGTGGTGGTGGTGGATGAAGCACTAATCCCGGAGGAATATTTTGAGTTGCGCAAGCACTTGCTCAAGCGCGCTGTAGGCGAAGCACTCAAAGCCGGTGTGGATATGAATGGCGGTGCGGTGTTGAGCAATCCCGGCATGTCATTAACTGTGAGGACACGATGACCGCACAAGTTTTGAAATTGCGCGACTACTCAAACAAATCCATCAATCATTTGATTGATGACATTCACAAACAATTTGCCAATGCGGCGGACACATCACGGCGCGCTGACCGCGCCCGCCTTAACGCGGGGCAAATGTTGGTTGCGTTACAAAAACGCATTGAAGCCGGGGAAGCCGGGGAAAACGTCAATTGGTGGAAATGGTACGATAAACATTTTGCGCGAAGCCGCCGCGATGCGCGCAAGGTTATGAAAATCGCTAAGGATGCTGACCCGGAATTGGCCGCGGAAAAAGCGCGTGCGGCTAATCGCGCTGAAAAGGCCAAGAGCAGGGAAAAGGGGCTGACTGTCAGCCCCCCCGATTTAGTCACCCACGCCCTGCGTCTAGTGGAGGAAATGGACGCAAAACAACGTCACCGGTTTTTCGGTGAATTAAGGAAACGCTATGCGGATACATACAAAGACAATTGAACAACTGACGGTGCCAGTGCGTGTTATCGAGCGTGACATTTCGGATGGTCTTTGCGGCTTGCCCGGAAAGTGCATGGAAAAAATTGCCATTGAACGGGCGTTACGCGAATTGGACCCGAAGGGTGGTGACCATAAAGTTAGGATTGATAGCGGTATCTGCAAATTCAAGCTTCGCGGCTATCAGTGGTCCGCAACCCCGCCAAAGATTGCTAAAAATTCCCTCATCCGGTTTGACGGTGAAGAAAAAGCACGCAATCGGGCGCGCAAGCTTGGCGAAAAATTTGAATCCAAGGTGAAGCCGCACCAATACAAATTACACGCCGTTAAAGGCAACAAAATTGTGCCGATGACGCCGGAACGGCAAAAGCAAATCAACGATGCACGCCGCCGCCGCATTGAAGCCGGACAACCCGACAGGGCGAGTTATAACTTACGCAAGCGCGTGGCCGGTCTGGGTAACGTGTGATGCGCCCGTGGGCCGCACCATTGTTTGTTGCGTTGGTTGCGTCAAGTGTACCGGCGCGGGCGGCGGATATGTGCATGACGTTACCGCAAGCCCGCGCCGCGCATCCCGGCAAATATCTTTCTTATCGCCTCAACGGTCGCCAACAATGTTGGAACGATCATGGGCCAATCCATCGGCCCGTGGTCAGGCACCGGGCAACAACCGCGAAAGCGGGGACGGGACCGGTGCCGGTGCCGCGTTCAACGGTGCTATGGCCTAACCTTGCCTCGGTGGCCGTCCCGTTGGACGCGGCATTGTATGACCCAACACCGGCAACCGGCTGGCCAAAACTAATAGACATTGATGAGATTACCGCCCCCGTGTCGGATGCTTCCGGCAATGCGCCGCAAGATGCTTGTTGCTGGCCAAAGTTTGAACCGCCATTTGCGGAACGCTGGCAAGCGATGCCAGCCACTTGGTTTTTCACCGCGTTACATTTGGAGTTGAAACCATGACCGAAACCGTTGCAAGACGAAACGGGCCGCAACCATCACCACCGGCACCGCCGCCCGATGCAAGTTATCGCGCCCATGTTGAGGCAACCTTTGCCCGCTATGATGAAGTGCGGAAAGACCGCGATGCGTTGCGTGAGCAATTGGATAAAGCGGTGAACGCCATCAAGGCGGCAACTGACACGGAAACGCTGTTACGCGATGAAATCGCCTCATTGCGCCGCCAGCTTGAGGAAAACAATTTGCGCTTGCTGCAAGCAATGGCGGAACGCGCGGCTTACGAAACGCTATTTTCCGGTTTCATGGCGCAAATGCGCGAATTCAACATCCCCGCGGTGCCGCTAGTGCGGGATTTAAGCCACGCCCAACCGATGCCGGACGATGAACAATGAACCGGATTTATCGCGGCTATGACATTGAAAAGAAAAATGGCGGATACGTCATTTCCAAAGACGGCAAGGTTGAATGCGCGCAACCATCTTTGGAGTTTGCGGAGGCTTGGATTGACGGCGAAAAGCGGCGGCTTGCGAAAATGGAGAATAAGTAAATGTATGTTTATAAATACGCGCGTGAGGATAAGCTTTGGGTTGTAGGTTACTACACGCCCGAAACTGAAACCGTGCGGCAGTCATTTGTTGCCGTGCGCGATTGCCGCTCAAGCGATGAAGCCGCAGCATTCGTCAACTACCTAAACGGCGGCACGGGTGATGGCTTCCCGTGGGACAAGAATAATGCGTGATGAAAACCGCATTTGACCAACGCATTGAGGATGGCCGTTGCAAGGTTGGACACTTCGCCAGCCCCAACGGCAAGCCCTATGGCCTATTCTTTTTGCGTGGTCCGTGCGGGCGCGACTTAAAAATATTGGTCAGCAATGGCGTGGATAGTGGTTGGGAGCATGTATCGGTATCGCTTGAAGGCAAGCACCCGCCCAATTGGCAAGAAATGTGTTGGGTGAAAGAACACTTTTGGCAAGATGATGAAACCGTTTTGCAATTTCACCCGCAACGCTCAAGCTACATCAACATTCACCCGAATTGTTTGCACTTGTGGCGGCAAGTTGCAATCAACCACGTGTTGCCGCCGCAAGTGTTGGTGTAATGGACAAGCGCAATAAGTTTGGCGCGGGGTTTCTGACGCGCCAAGGGTGCGTGCAACGGCGGCGGCGGAGTGGTCCGCCACCCATACCGGGACAAACAACCGCCGTTGCCGCATCTAACATGAGGGTCAAGCGATGAATGCCAAAACCAATGTGAGTGTGCCGGACAAGCCGCAAGGTGTGCCGCGCTTTGTGGACGTGAAAACCGCCACCCGCTATGCGCGGGTTGGCACAACAAAATTGTATGACCTGATTGCCACCGGCAAAATTGACGCGCGCAAAGATGGTGGCCGCACCTTCATTGATTTGAATTCCGTTGACGCCTATCACCGGTCATTGCCCCGCCCCGTCATCACCCGCACCCTCAACAGGAAGCGGTAAAATAAAAGCGGCGGTGCAACGCTGATGCGCCCACACTGACACGCGGGAGGATTTGGTGGTGACTGATAGCTTAGGAGTCGAGTGGCACAAGGCCCGTGCACATAAGCCTTACCTGCTGACTCCCGTATGCGATGATAGCCCTGCCAGACCGTCGATAGCCTCAGGCCCGGCTGCACCGGAGGGAGAGGAAGTAGGTCTAGGGATGCTCCGAGATAACAGCCACCCGGCAGGAGAAACCTCGGCAGTCACCGCCAAATCCGCCAGCGCAACACTACCCGCCGCTTAACAGACAGGAGGAAGATATGTTGGGCAAATAAAAACCCCGCCAACGTGGCGGGGTTTTTTCTTTGGCGCTGGCGTCACATCACGCCGCTTTTATAGACACCACGTTATCACCGCGCAAGCGGTCCAATTGGTCCGCCCAATCCTGCATGAGTTTTTTACGCTCATCCCAATAATCCGCCATGTTGTAATCATCGCGGGTTTTATCCTCATCAACGTGTGCAAGTTGCAATTCAATGGCATCCTTGGACGCAAGCCGCCATTGGTTGCACAACGTGGAAGCCATCGAACGGAAACCGTGCGCGCATTGCACCTTGGCGGTGTCATAGCCAATGTCCCGCAACAATTCCGTCAACCGGTTTTTATTAAGTGGTTTACCGGTAAGTGAAAACACGTATTCATCCTTGCACGTGATCGGATAAAGCCGCTTGAGGATAGCCAAGGCTTGCCGCGATAGGTGGATGCGGTGAGGTTTATCCATTTTCATTTCATCCTCCGGGATAATCCAAACCCCGTGGGCAAAGTCGCTTTCGATGGCACCATTGATGTGGTCCCACCGCATTGCGTTGATGTTGTCGGGGCGCGGGAACGTTAGCGCCATCATTTCCAATGCTGCCGCCGCCATTAAATTGCCCGCGTAAAAACGGCGGTGGTGCTTTGTCAGCGGCACGGGCGCGGTCGTCAACGCCCGTATGTCGCGCAACAGTTTGCCAACCAAGGTTTCCGCTTCCGATAAAATCAAGCCGCCTTTCTTGAGGCCATCGGTGATGGCTGGATATTTTTTTGACTTGTGTTTGAAGCGTTCTTTCTTTTTCAGGAATGGCAACGCAATATCAGTCTCAACGCCTTTGCCTTCGGATACGGCGTAAGACCAAATACGCGAAGCCAAGGCAAGCACGCGGCGGGTCTTGGAACGCCGCCCGCTGTCATAAATCCTCTTTAGCAAGGTGCCCAATTCAGCCGTGAGGATGGTCCTAATATCGCGCTGGCCAAACGCCGCCATTAACTCGTTGAATTCTATTTTGACCCGCGCTTGGTTTTTCTTGGACGTTTGCTTGATGATTTCGTCCCACCAATCATTTGCGACCGTGCAAAACAACACGGCTTCGGCGGAAGCTGCCGCCTTGGCCACCTCAAGCTTGGCATCCGCGGGGTCAATGCCACCCGCCAGCAAGCCGCGCGCCGCATCGCATTTTGCCCGCGCATCCACCAAGGTCACATCGGGATAGCGGCCAAAGGAAAGTGCGTTTGGTTCACCGGCTTTGGCGTGGCTAGCCGGTCGCCGGTAGGTGAACCGCCAATTGCGAATGTCATTGGGCGGGATTTCAAGGTACAGCCCGCCGCCATCGTTAAGCTTGAACGTGCGTAATTCTGGCAGGGTCTTGAAGGGGCGCACCCGCTCGCCCGCCGCCTTGGCTTTGGCGTGGGCGGCAAGTTGCTTGGCAAGCAATGTCTCACGGGTTTGGTTGCACTCCGCGGGAGCGAGTAAGCGCCGCGTGGCATCGGTGTAGGTCTTAGGCATCTGATTTCCTCCAAGGTAGTCTACCAACAATCTACCTACTTATTGCGTGATCGACGGCGATTGGCCGCGATGACCCGCGATGAAGAATGGAACGGAAGTGGTTGGAAAATCTACGCTTCCGACTAACCGCGATGAACCGCGATTAGTGGCGAATTGTTACAGGAAGTCTGCCCTCACCGTCAAGATAGCGCGAAAAGTGCCAATGCCGCAACGACTTATTCAAAACAGGGATTTTTGTCTACCGTCAAATCTACCAACTTAAACCCAAAACCGGTATCGCGCGACGGTTGAACGTGTTCGCGTAATGGGTGTATTTTGGTCCTATGGAAATCCCGCCACCCTGTGACCGTTGAGAAAAGCCGGGAATGCTAACGTTGGAAACACAGCCAAGGGGAACGATAGATGCCTAAACTTTTTCCAATCCACATTGAAGTTGAAGAAGTCTTTGTTGGCGCGGTCATGCGCCGGTTGCACGGCATGGAAGGTGTGGCCAAGGTGAATTTAGATTTAGGCGAAACGCCGCGTAAGCCAAACGGTGTCACCAATCCGGCAAAAAAGTTTGAACAAGGGGCGAGTGAATACATCACCGAATTGCTTTCTAAATCGCCCATGCCAACCAAGGTTTTGCGTGACCACTTTTCCGATGTTGGCCGCAAGCCGGGGTCAACGTCATCGGCGCTAAATCAGTTGAAAAGGGACGGCGAAATTAAAAAACTGCCAGATGGCAAAACATGGACGTTGACCAAAAAAATGAAAGACCGGTTGCGGTATCGCAACAAATAACCCGGAGGGCTACATGGCCAAGTTTACTTTTTACCGGAGTTATCGCTTCACGCAAAAAGACCAAGTTTGTGATGCACTGAAAACCATGATTAGGGATGATGAGCACCTTAATAATAATCAGGTGCGCGCAATTAGCGGCGTTGCCGCGCAAACCATCCACGGTTGGCTAGATGGTCCAACGCAACGCCCGCAAAATGCAACCATCACGGCGGTTGCTTCCTCACTTGGCTATGTGCGGCGGGACTATTTCGACAAGCGCACGGGCCGCTATACCGTTGCATTTCAGAAAGACCTACCCAACATTGACTATAGAGAGGAAATCAAAAAACAAGCCGATTGGCTTTTGAAGCACGGCAACAAAAAGAAACGAAATGGCAAATAATGAAAACCAAAATTTTCACCATCGCGGAAGTGCCCCACGGTCTTGAACAAGCGTGGTTGCAGCACTTGCGCGACTTCGACACCGCGCACCCGGATTGTCATTTCGTGGTGGCGGCGGACGCACTCACCCATTCAATGGCCGAAATGGTTGACATGCTAAAGATTGAACCGGGCTTAACGTTTCAACAAATTTTTGAACGGGAAGCCAAGACGAAAGGCTAGCGCAATGGGCTACGTCTATTGCACCGGGCCATGCGTGGGATGTGGAAGGCTTTTTAGTTTCCACCCCAACAGGGTGCCAAGCCTTACCTATCCTCCGGTTAGCGGCACGCGCCAGCCGGTGTGCCAAGCGTGCGTTGACCGCGTAAATCCAATGCGTGAAAAAAACGGCTTGCCATTGATCGTGCCGTTGCCCGGTGCCTATGAACCGGCACCGGAGGATGAAATCATTTGGGAGGATTGAATGGCAAATCTTAATGGCACCACGCGCAAGAAATATTTAGACAAGGAAATTGGCACCCGCATAAAGACCATGCGGGAGAAACTCGGCATGTCGCAAGAAACGTTAGCGGACAAACTTGGTGTGACGTTTCAGCAAATCCAAAAATACGAATATGGCATCAACGCGATTGCCTCAACCCGCGTGCTTGATTTGTGCAAGGCGCTCCGCATCAAGCCAAATGATTTGTTTGGTGTATAGGACAAACCTGTGATGGTCCACCCGGTCAATCAACGCTTGAAAGAATTGCGAATTGCCAAGGGCTACTCCGCAATCGGCTTTGCGCACTTCCTTGGTATTCCACCGGAGGATTGGATTAAAATTGAAAACGGCTGGCCAATCAGCCACCAACAAGTGATGACGGTTATAAAAAAGAACGGCGTCACCCTTGACTGGATTTATCACGGTGACGAAAGGGCGGCAGGATTATCGCAAGCCGATATTAAAGATGCCTTGGATTTGGCACGCTCCGCGGTAGCTAAACGGGGAAACCAAATGAACACCAAGGATGTTAGCGTGACCGATATTGGTGGGCGCACCGTTCCGGCACTTTTGATTGTGTGCCCGAAATGCTCCAATTCCACATTTCAGATTTTTGCAATTGGCAAGCATCAACATTTGCAATGCACGCAATGCGATGAAAGCTTTTGCGACGGGTCTTGCTCGAAAGGCGCGGGGTGATGCGCCAATGCGGCGGTTGCACGCTTTGCTGCAAGCTTTTGCCGGTCAAAGAATTGGCCAAGGCGGCGGGTGAACGCTGCCGCCACCAACGCACCGGCAAGGGTTGCGCGGTTTATCACACCGACCAAATGCCATTTTCGTGCCATTTCTGGAATTGTCGTTGGTTGGTCAACGATGACACCGCCGATTTATCGCGGCCCGACCGCACCCATTATGTCATCGACATAATGCCGGACTATGTGACCGTGGAGGATAACGTAACCGGGGAAAAAACAAACGTTGAAGTCATCCAGATTTGGTGTGACCCGCTACACCCTCATGCACATCGTGACCCGGCATTGCGCCGCTACATAGAACGCCGCGCCGCGGAGGGAAAAATTACGTTGGTGCGCTACAATCAAAAAGACGCCATCAGCATCATGTTATTTGAGGGCAAGCTAATTGAGCATTCCGCTACTGTTGATGCTGGCCGCGAATATTCACTTGCGGATGTGGCGGCGGCTTTGGGGCAACGGCCATCCTAACGCCGCGGCTTGCGCCCTCCCGGCAATGGCTTTGGTCGCTCACCCTTTGGTGTGGCCAACAGATCGGAAGCGGGCACACTTAGGGCGGCAGCAATCCGGTCCAAAGTAACGATGGTGGGATTTTCAAGCCCGCGCTCAAGGCGGCTTATATAGCTAGAGTCAAGCCCGCTATCTATTGCCAACGCCTCTTGCGACAACTTTAGTTTGACCCGGATACGCCGGACATTCCAAGCAACGCGATGCGGGCCATTTTTCATGCCCAACCGGGGTATCATTCTATGGGGTTATTAAACCATGTTACCTAGTCCCATGTTGATTGGGACCGGCAAAGCGCCAGCACAAGCAACCCAACATTAGCCCCAACGAAAAGACCGGCAAGGCCCCAAAAACAATTGGCAGCGGTCATGGCACGCATCATAGACCCGCGACGGCTGAAATCGGCGGTGCGATGGTGGGTTGTATTGACGCTGAATTTTTCCGACACGAAAGAAAATTTCTTTTTTTAGATTGATGTGACTGGCTTTTTTTAAAGACACAACCGCGCATCATCAAAAAACGTATCTTTGCAACCGGATTGCAAAACAATCCGCACTTGTTTTTCCGTCCTAATTATTTTTTTTCGGCACGTCCGCATCAATGATGACGGGCACAACTTGAACGTCATCGCGTTCAAAAACAAATTTTCAAAAAGTCGATTTGCTAGGATGCTTGCGCGGGTGTGAGTACGCCCGTGCGGACATTCGTCCGGGTTGTTTGAAACTGTAAATCAGAAACGGAGACTAACATGGCTGACAAAGCCAAGGACTATCTTTGCGTCATCTCCAACGGAATGTCCGGCTCATACTATCGCGGGCCGGATAAACAAAAAGCAATCGCATCCGTTGTCAAAATCTACAAACGCGATTTCCGGGACTACTTCAAATGCACCAAGGGCACCCCGGTCATCGTGAATGTGGTGGATGTTACCGGACACGATAACGTTTGGTGGAATGACAGCGGCTTTCATGTGGGCAAGGAAAAACTTGACCGGCCCATAGAGAAAGTCACCGCTACTTTCTAAAACAAATCGGCCCGGTGGTCGCGGACTACGACCACCGGGCCAACCCTCAGAACGGAGTAACAAGCTATGCAAGACAATACCAAGAAACTAGCCGCATGTGAAGCAAGCCTAAAGCGTTGGCATTCGCGGTTAACCCGCGCGGTCAACGCCATCAACGGGCTTCAAAAGCAACGCCGCCGCCTACTGGCACCACGCCCGTTGAGCGTGCGCAATGAACCACCGCGCCTTGCGGAGTGCGAACGGGTGATGACGGGTGAGGATGTGACTATCCCCGCCTTCCTCAATCGCGCGGACCCGCTCATTGCGGAAAAGATGACGGCGGCACGCAAGAAAGCGGAGGAAGCCGCGCGGCATAAAATGCCGTTGACAGGTCGCGCCGCCATTGACGCAATCATGGCGGTGCCGGTAAAACCGAAACGCAAGCGCAAAACCGATAAAGCCACAACGGCCTAACGCAAGCAAAACCCCGCCCTCACGGGCGGGGTTTCTTTTTGTCGCTAATCGTTTAGCGCCGCTTCGATGGTGTCGGTACCGGACCCTGCGGCACGGCAACCACAATCCAACCGGTTGATGCCGTCCATGCTGTCTTGACTTCCCATTTCATATCCGGGGAAGTCGGTGGAATAGGCAACACGATTGGCGGTGTCGGTCGCGGGTCACTCGGCCCCCAAATGTAGATAGGCAACCAACCTCCGCTGTCGGGCGGTAACACGATTGGGTGCGTGGGTGTCGGTGGCGGTGTCGGCAACCCTTGGTCCGGGTGGGTGTCGGGGACGCCATATTCCGGGTCAACCGGCGCGCCCGGAGGAAGCGGAAAGTAAATCGGATGCTCCGGTTTTGGCAGATCACCCGGCAACGTTTGATCGGGCGCACCCGGTGACGGCGGCTTGGGTTGTCCCGGTGGTGGTGTCGGCTTCGGGAAAGTTGCCGATGAACTAAGCGGCGTGATGACCGCTAAGATTTGCGTTGGTCCTGTAGCCATAACATTTCCTTCCTTTGGTGGCCCCACAGTAAACTATGACGGGACGCACAAAATATTTGTGCCCTTGTCCGTCACCGAATAATTGCGGGCTTTGAAAAACGCCCGGAGATTGTCACGGTTACTTTTGATTTGCTCAACCAAAACCACCGGTTTGCACTTGGCTAGCGTCTTGTCGGCACCCGCTAGCGCCTTGGCTTCCATGCCCTCAACGTCAATCTTGATGAAGTCAACGCGGGGCAAATCGAATGCGTCAATGCAAACGGTGGCGACCGAATACGTGTTTTTGTAATCAACCGGCTGGCCGATGGCTTCGGTGCCAGCCGCACGCTTTTCTATTTCCAAGCTTCCGAAGGATGCCATCTTTGTATAGTCAAGCCGCGGCACCGGCATTTCACCAACCTTATCGGATACCGCCGCCCATACCGCCGTGACGTTGAAGCAATTGTTTAGCGCCACGTTTCCGCACAACGCATAATAAATCCATTCTTGCGGTTCTATTGAAACGACGCGGCCCCAACCGCGCATAAGCTTGGCCATCATCAATGTGTGTGCGCCAAGATTTGCACCGCAATCAAATGCAACAACGCCGTTGCCGTGCTGTTGCAACCGGGCCAACAACAAACTCTTTATCAAATCCAATTCGGACGTTTCATATTTCGACGTTTTCAATATTTGATGGCTGACGCCGTAAGTGCCTTTTTGTGTTTGGTTGTAGTCAAACCGATTAACGATCATTGGCCCGTAATCGGAAGCACTCAACACAAAGGCATTTACACCCAAGCGGGCACCACGGTTTCCCGCTCATATTGCGCGGGCGGGTCTAGCCGGTGGATGGCGTACAGCACGCCGCAACATCCCGGTTGCTCATCCATTTCGTTGGGGTCAAATTGTCCATCGGCAACATATTTGCCGGGTTGTTGGATGGTAGTGCCCGCCCACAGATACGGCGACGGCAAGCCCTTGGAGTGATACCCGGTGCCGTTATATTTTTCGCAATAGAACAGCATTTTTTCCAAGCGCCAATCCGGCACTTCCGTCAGCCCATCATAGGTCAGCGCATCAATTGCGCCTTCCTCCCAACTTGCAAACGGGCCGCGGCCCGCTGGCACCATCGTTGTCTTTTGGTCCAATGGTTGGCCGTTGCCAAGATAGGTGTCAAAGTCGCAATCGCTTTCGCGCCGATGAATGGCGGCAATCATCATCCACGGCACACCGGTTTCAACTTCAACGCCAAGATAACGCGGCTTGTTGGCGATGGCGTGGGCACCCAATTCCTTGAATGTCTCCACCCAACCATCATCAATCGCTTCCATCGCGTCCCATTGCTTGGCGTAAACCGGCCACTTGGTCCCGTATGAGAATGCCGTCATGTCATATCCGTTGGCGGTTTGTATTTGTATTCGCCGCACCAATCTATTTCCTCGACTTCGCACCATCTGGATACAAAGCGCGCTTCCGGTGTATCGGCTTCAAGGCTGTCATTGACCACCGTTGGTGGATAGCGCCGACACCTTCCACGGCTAAGGTCTTGCACCGAAGCCGCGTTATAGTGTGCGCAATTGCCGCAAATTTGTTCCGGCGCGGGTTTTGTTGTTGCTTCGGCCATTTGATTTGTTTCCTTCCTACTTGCATGTTGGCGGATTCCAATTAAGCGCGTTGGTGCGGGCGCGAACATGGGCGCTTATTCCTGCTTCCATGCCCTCAATCGCCCGCGCGGGCTGGCTTGATGGGTCTTTCATCCAAATGTCATATAGCTTTATCACGTGCTTTTTCAGCGCCGTGTCTATGCCTTCAATGACAACGGTGCGGATGCGCTCACGCTCCTCAACCGATACGCAACTTGTTGTCGTATCTGATTGCGCGCCGGAAAAACCAATACTGATTGCCAACAACAATGCCGCCGCCGCAAAATAAAATAGCGTCTGATTTTCACGCAACCATTTACGGAAACCGGTCATAGACTTTTACGATGTTCACAATGCGTGAATTATCCTCCAACGCAATAATTTCATGCGTGATTGGCGCTTCATTATCAATCACCGCGCCCGCTGCATAATCCGCCGTGCCAATGACCGGGCCATGAATG
>AR_comb_assmDRAFT_10389024_pt1 | contig 14278 bp, 10 predicted proteins | sample ArasoioldDNA_FD_10543 | JGI IMG/M metagenome (IMG submission 10543) | reverse complement strand
AAGCGCCGGCCGCGCAAGCCGCTCCTGCCGTCCCTGCTATTCCTCAACGCACAGCTTCTCCCGCACCTGCGACTCTGGAACGAACCCGAGTGTAACCACGCAGTTGGGGTCATTGCTCCAAATCCGGCTACTAGCGCGGCAAGTAGCGAGTATGCAAGTTCCTTCATCCTTGACACGCCCTCACTGCCGACCCAGAATGGTTTTCGACCCTCCACATTAACGGGGCGTCTGGGGCATGTCTCGTTTTTGCAAGGCTAATCAGGTGAAGTGCGTGAGCCGGAGAATATCGGCGCGCAGTTTTTTCGTTTGGTAGAGAGATAGTATTCGGCCGAACCCAGGTAACAGTTCCCCCCAAGAAGAACAGACAAACACCTAATCCATTTTGCTTTCATTCGCTTTCAGCGTGCAGTTTCTACGAGGGGAGTTTGCATCATGAAGGGATCGATGCGCCGGATCTTGTCCCGTGCGGCCATATCTGCGTTGTTCGTCGCGATCGCTAGCGTCATAACCGTTGCGCAGACCACCGAAATAAGTTCGAGCCCTAGTTCCCTTTCTTTTGCAAATACTTATGTGGGTAAGGCTTCCGGCAGCAAAGTCCTTACCATCAACAATCTCACGACCAGCGGACAAGTGATCATCCAGAACATCGGTTTCAGCTGCCCGGGGTTTGGGATCTCGTCGGGAGTCGCTCCGTTTACTCTTGGCCAAGGCCAGAAGATCACACACTATTCCGTGTTCTTCCAACCCACGGTCGCACAAGCGTACAACTGCAATTTCATCATCAACCTGAAAGACGGAACTTCGCTCAATGTTCCGATCTCAGGAACCGGCTTAACAACCAACGCGGTAGCCAGCGTCAGCCCGACGACGCTCAGCTTTCCGAATCAGAGTGTGGGCACCACGAGTGCTCCGCAGACCGTAACCATCACGAATACGGGGACGACCAGCCTCACCCTGAACAGCATCACTACTTCGCCGACGACATTCACCACGAACAACATCACTCTTCCTGCGACGATCAATGCTGGCGCAAGCCTTCCAGTTTCGGTCTACTACACTCCGACCCAGGCAGTATCAGAAGTCGGCGCACTGGACTTCACTTACAACAGCCTTCCAGATAACGGCAGCTCCCTGACCGGCAATGGGACAGCACCTTCTACTCTCGTGATCTCGAGTTCGCCGACGCTCCCACAGGCGACCCAAAGCGCCGCTTACTTAGCCACTCTTCTTGCCGCCGGAGGCACCGGACCCTATACGTGGGCGTTGGGAAATGGCTCAAGTATGCCCACCGGGCTCACTCTGTCGAGCACAGGCGTAATCAGCGGTACGCTGGATCCTTCTGTCGCCAAGGGTAACTACTCATTCATTGCTCAGGTCACAGACACGGCGACGAGCACAACGGCGAGCACAACCATGCTGCTGACGGTCGTTGCAAATCTGGGAGCCAACTGCGCCGATCTTTCGTTTAACATTCCCAATACCACGACACCGCTCGTTCCTTTGACCGACCTGGGCACTGGCACGTACCAGGGAGCAGTAGCCGGGCTCTATCCAAATGGAAGCAATGTGCGTCCCGCGTCGCATGACGCCGATGGTCTCGCGCTCGCCCTGGGCATTCAGCCGCTCGATGCGAATGGCAACCCTAGCCCGACTGGCAAGTACGTCCTGCTGGCCGTCGGCGAGTCCACCGCCCAAAATGAATTCAACCGCTTTCTTCCGATCGCCAATGCTGATCCGGCAAAGAACCCAAATCTGGTGATTGTCAACGGAGCACAAGGTGGCGCAACGCCGAACAACTTCACCACAACGGATTCGGTGTACTGGGCAACGACCCTGAACAACTACCTGCCGCAGAGCGGTGTCACCGCGAATCAGGTCGTTGCGATCTGGATCGAAGATACCGACGGGCTCGCCACTGGCACGTTTCCGAGCGACATCGCCAACATGCAATCGGAATATGAAACCATCATGCAGACGATGCACACCCTGTTTCCGAACCTGAAGTTGGTGTACTTCTCGTCGCGTGTGTATGGCGGTTATTCGAACGGAGTGGGCAATCCCGCAAATCCTGAACCGTATGCGTACGAGATGTCATTCGCGGTGAAGTGGGCAATTGAAGATCAGCTGAATGGCAACGCAAATCTGAACTACAACGCCAATAACGGCCCCGTAGTCGCCCCCTGGATGGCGTGGGGACCCTATTACTGGTCGAACGGAATGTTGGGACGGAACGATGGCCTGGTCTGGAATTGTGCCGACTTCTCTGCGGATGGCACCCATCCTTCCTCCACGTATGGACAGTTGAAAGTGGCGAGTGCTCTGCTCAACTTCCTGAAGACGGACAACACGACCATCCCCTGGTACCTGGCACAATCTCTCGCGCTTACGGCCACTGGCGGAAACAATCAAACCGGCACTGCGGGAACGACGTTGCCGAACTCACTCAGTGTGCTCGCGTCGAATCTCAATGGCGGAGCCGCGCAAACTGGCGTCAGCGTTACGTTCAGTGACGGCGGAGCCGGCGGTGCTTTCGGAACGCCTGTGGCTGTTACCGACAGCACTGGCGCCGCATCGACAACCTATACCCTGCCGCCCACAGCGCAGACAGTCACGATCAGCGCGACTAGCAGTGGCTATACGTCCGCGTCCTTCACTGAAACCTCGACGGTCTTGCAGTCGCTTTCCGTGTCCTCGGGAAATGGTCAGACGGGCGGCGTAGGAACAACTCTGCCCACGGCACTGGGCGTTCTTGCAACGATCAACGGAACACCGGTGGCGGGCGTCAGCGTGACATTTGATGACGGAGGCGCGGGCGGTACGTTTGGTACGCCGACTGCCGTGACAGACAGCAACGGGTTGGCCTCCACCACCTATACGTTGCCATCGACTGCGCAAACAGTGATCGTTAACGCTTCGGCGACGGGCTACGCTTCCGCATCGTTTACCGAGACAGCAGCAGTCCAGGCTTTGGCAGTAAATGCCGGCAACAATCAAAGCGGAAACGTCAGCACAACCCTGCCAAACGCACTGACGGTACTTGCCACGAGCAACGGAACGCCGGTCGCCGGGATCAGTGTGACTTTCGACGATGGAGCCGCTGGAGGATTGTTCGGCAGTCCGAGCGGCACCACCGATAGCAATGGTCTGGCCTCGACTACCTATACGCTACCCAGCACCGCACAAACAGTAACGGTAACCGCGTCAAGTTCGGGGTATACCTCGGCTACGTTCAGCGAGACAGCCTCGGTTCTGATCCTTGCTCCAACCGCGGGCAACAATCAGAGCGGAAATATTGGCACAACCCTGCCGACGCCTCTTACAGTTCTCGCCACGAGCAACGGCGCTCCCGTGGCGGGTGTCAGCGTTACCTTCAGCGACGGCGGCGCGGGAGGGACCTTCGGGACGCCCACGGTCACTACCGACAGCAATGGATTGGCGTCGAGCACCTACACGCTTCCGGGTACCGCCAAGACGGTATCCATCACAGCCAGCAGCACGGGATACACCGCAGCGTCCTTTACAGAAACAGCAACGTCTGCAGTCGCTGCTTTGACCGTCGTATCTGGCGGCAAGCAGAGCGGAACGGTGGGATCAAACCTGCCACTTCCGATTGTGATCAAGGCTAAGAATTCTTCGGGTGGTGCCGTCGCCGGCGTGTCGATTAGCTTTAGTGACGGATCGACTGGCACATTCTCTCCGAATCCTGCCGTAACGGGGACCAATGGTCAGGCTAGTACAACCTACACCCTGCCCAAAGTCCCGAAGGTCTACACGGTCACCGCATCGTACGGCAGTGTGAGTGTCCGAGTGACTGAATCCGCTCTGATTGGTCCGCCCACGAGTTTCAACGCTGTTGGTGGGAATAACCAGACCGCTCACATCAACACGACTCTTCCCAAGCAATTGGTCGTCAAACTGACCGACCAATACAACAATGCCATTTCCGGAGCAACGATCACCTTCACTGACAACGGAGCAGGCGGAACGTTCTCCAGCACGACTGTTGCGACAAACACATTCGGACAGGCTTCCGTCACCTACACGACCGGGCCTACTACAGGAACGGTGACGATCAATGCCTCGACTCCGGGTGTGAACACGGTGACCTTTAAGGTGTCGGTGAGATAAGTGTGGGCGAAGGGTGGATATCCGCGGGCGCTGCTTAAGGCACCCGCATGTTTTGCTACGTGCCGCTCACAGCGTGGATACTCTTCTCTGCCCAATCAGAAAGTACAGGGCGACAATGACCAGCAGAAATCCGTTGACACTCAGAACAATGGGAGCGGTATAGACCGGAACCAGCCATCCCGAAACCAGGTTGCCCATTGGCATGCCACCGCGAAACGCGAAGTTGTAGACGCTCATCACGCGTCCCCGCATTTCATTCTTGATATTCAACTGGACGAGAGACGTCACAGTCGCGAACACTGCCATCATTGACGCGCCAACAACCACCAGCATGACGTAACTGAAGGGCAGGAATTTGGAGAGCGAGAATCCCGCGATCCCCGCCCCCATCACCATTAACATGGTGAGCGCGAATTGTCCCTTCCTCGAGATGTTCCCCAGACCCGCGACACCCAGTGATCCGCAGATCGATCCGATCCCCATCAACGACATCAGATTTCCGTACGTTTCCGGACCACGATGGAAAATGTCCTTTACGAACACGGGGAAATAGGTGCGCATCGGCATGCTCAAGAAGGTCATTGAGAATGCCAGAATGATCAGAGCAACCATCGCCCCTTGACGCCAGATGAAGTGAATTCCCTGCTGCAAGCTCTTGAACATCGACTCGTTGGACTTTTCAGGTAGAAATCGTGCGCTAATGATCAATAAGGAAATGATGGGCGCCAGGAACGACAGCGCATTCAAGCCGAAGCACCATTTCTCCCCAAATCGGGCGAGCGTGATCCCTGCCAGTGCCGGTCCGACAGTCACTGCCAGATTGAATTGAATGGAATTCAGCGCGATAGCATTGGGCATATCGTCGCGGTCGACCAACGTGGGTATCAGCGCCTGGTATGCAGGGCCGCCAAAGGCTTGCGCGAAACCTGAGACAAACGAGAGACATAAGATCGGCCACACGTGGGTCAAGCCAAACGCTACCAGAATCGTCAGGGTGGCGGCGCTCGCCATCTGGATGTACTGCGAGACGAGGAGAATCTTCCTTCGTTCGGTGCGATCGGCCACAACCCCTCCAATCATCGAGAATAGAAAAATGGGAAGTCCCGCCAGGAATTGATCGAGGGCGAGCAAGAAAGGCGAATGGGTCAATCGGTAGATCAGCCATCCCTGCGCCACGATCTGCATCCACGTGCCGACGCTCGATGCGCAGGCGCCGATCCACATCAAGCGGAAATCCCGATACTGAAATGCCTTGAAGACTCTGCGAAAGGTCGAGGTTTGCATGTGCTCCAAGCGCCAGCAGAATATCTTCGCACGAGCGAACGCCCCGGAACCTGGTCAGTTATCCGAATTTCTGGTTCGCCCGGACGAAGACAACCCAAAGATTCGATTCACCCGAGACCCGGAGGACTCGCAAAGAATCACACAAGACTCGTGGAGTAGAATGAGCCCGCAATTTTCGGAGGCTCCTATGCGATCTTTGCTGACTGTCCTCGCATTCTTCCTTCTGGTTGCGGCAATCGTGCTGACAATCTCTCGACCCGCCGCCTCGGCCTCTTCAAAGGCAACTGCCGAAACTCTGAAGCAACTTGAGGGTGAGTTCATGAAAGCCGCTGCAGAAAAGGGTTCCGAAGGATACATGTCGTACTACGCCGACGATTCCGTTGAACTCCCGAATGGGGCTCCGCTCATTTCCGGAAAGGCCAACATTGCGGAAGGGATGGGTTTTTTGGATAACAAGGACAATCGCCTGCAATGGACACCGGTCGGAGCCGATATCTCCGCCTCGGGCGACATCGGTTATACCTACGGGAATTTCGAGTTCCACTCGAAGGACAAAGAAGGCAAGCCCCACGTCGACTACGGCAAGTACACCAGCATTTGGAAATTGCAAGCGGACGGAAGCTGGAAAGTGGTACTCGACATGGGAAATGCGTCCCCGACACCGAAACACTGAAGACGTTCTTTGCGAACCTCGCGGCACTTCTTTTGCGATCTTCGCGGTTTTCGGGTCGAGAGGAGCAACTGCTCAACTACCAAACGGGCCGGTAGCGACCCGCGCCAGATTCTGTAGTTCTCTTACATAAACCGGCCGCAGAAGTAAGGTCGAAAGCTGCCTCTCAATTTTCCCGAGAAAGCCGCCCCTGACCGGGAGTTCCGTCGAAATCGTGACGCGCGAATCAGCCGGCGCCGCACCCGGATCAACCGTAAACCTGGTGACGGCACCGTTGGTATCCAGGTCGGTTTCCACCAGCACGCGGCCAGGCTCAGGTTCAGTGATCGCGGCGCGAAACGTCTGCTTCCGTCCAAACACGCTCATCTGAAATCGAATCACGGTACCGGCGCCGACTCCACCCTGCTCAACAGCCAGGCCGGAAAACTGTTTCGGGAGAATGCGGGGATGACCGTCTTTGTAATTGGCAATTAATGAATAAACGCGCTCACGGCGCGCTGGAATGGTTGCTGATGCAGTGACAATGTGCTTCTCGGGCTTGTTATTGTCCATGGCGCTAATGTTTGGATTCGAATGCTAATGCACAAGATTCACTTGTGAAAGTGATTACGAATGGCCTCTGCCTGAACCCGCGTCACGACGGCCGACAATGCAGCCGCATCCGCCTGCTTCACAGCTTGCACGCTGCCGAAATGCTCCAATAGGCGGCGAGTCGTGCTCGCTCCGACGCCTGGAATTTCCCGTAACTCAGTCGAGCGATCCCGCATTTGCCGCCGTTTTCGGTGGAACGTCACAGCAAACCGATGCGCCTCGTCGCGGATCATTTGGATCAGGTGGAGTACGGGCGAATGGTGATCCAGAGCAATCGGATCTTTCTCCTGACCGTACACGTAGAGAATCTCCTCCCGCTTCGCAATGGCGGCCAACGGCTGATTGATGATCTCCAACTTTTCCAGCGCCTCGGCTGCGGCATGTAATTGTCCCAAGCCGCCGTCGATAAGAACGAGACTGGGCATCGGCTTCTCTTCGTCCTGCAGCCGTTTGTACCGCCGAGTTACGACTTCGCGCATCGACGCAAAATCGTCTACGCCCTCCACGGTACGAATGATGAACTTGCGGTAGTCCGACTTTTTCATCTTGCCGTCCTCCCACACCACCATTGACGCGACGGTCTCGGCGCCCTGAATGTGCGAGATGTCGAAACACTCAATGCGCTTGGGTAGCTCCGGCAGCCCGATTGTCTCTTGCAGTTCTTCCTGAATCTTGCGCGCATTCGGTTTCAACACGCGGAACCGCTGATCGTACGATTGCTTTGCGTTCGTTCCTGCGAGATCGATGAGCGAACGCTTGTCCCCACGCAAGGGAACGAGAATGCGCACACGGGCTGCCCGGCCGTCTTGTTCCGAGAGCAGGTCTTCCAGTTCGGCCCGATCTTCGAAATCGACGGGAACATACAAGTTCCGCGGGACGTAAGGCTGCCCAATGTAGAGCTGTTTCAGCAGAGCCGAAAAGAATTCGCCAGGATGAAACCGAGCCTTGTCGTGCTGCAACACCGCCTTTTCATCCTGCGGACCGCGTTCTTTGAGTGCCGAAGGATCTGTGCCTTCCTCGCCTGCGTTAGCACCCTCGGAAGGCTCTATAGGTCCTTCGCTCCGCTCAGGAGGATAGGCACTGGAGCCATTCTCAGAGGTTTCGCCGATCGCAAACTCCGGCAGATATTCCCAGAAGAACTCTCGGCGGTCGACCATCTTGCCGGCGCGCATATGAAAAAGATTTACCGCCAGCATGCCGTTTTCGTAGTGATAGCCGAAAACATCGGCATCATCGCCTTCGGCAGCGGCGATTCGCTGGCGCTCCTGCAGTTGCTCGACGGTAGAAATCAGATCGCGGTAGCGTGCCGCACGCTCATACTGCTGCGCGGTGGCCGCCTGCTCCATCCGAGTGCGTAATGAGCGCGCAAGATCGGTGGGCCGTCCCTCGAGAAACAGCTTCACGTCGCGCACTGCCTCCTGATACAGCTCTGACGTGGTTAGATCCTTTACGCAGGGCCCAAGGCATCGCTTGATGTAGTACTGCAAACAGGGGCGCGGATGAAAACGCGTCAGGTCTACTTTGCACGAAGGAATCAGAAAATTGCGATGGATTAAATCGACAATACGGTATGCGAGATTGGCGGGAAAGTAAGGCCCGTAGTATGCGCTGCCATCCTTTCGCAGACGCCGCGTCACATATACCCGTGGCCAGCGCTCGGCTAGTGTCAGCTTCACATAGGGATAGGACTTGTCGTCGCGCAACAGGATGTTGAAGCGCGGCTTGCGCTGCTTGATGAGATTGTTTTCGAGCGCAAGCGCTTCCTTGTTGTTGGCGACGACAATGTATTCAACATCGACGGCTTCACGAATCAGCGTTCCTGTCTTGGCGTCTTCCCATCGGCCTTCGTGAAAATAACTCGAGACCCGGCTCCGCAGATTCTTGGCTTTGCCTACATAAATGACGTCGCCTTCGGCGTTTTTGTACAAGTACACGCCGGGATCGGTCGGAATCGTCCGGATTTTAGCCAGCAGGTCCATGGCGCGAAGAGACTTTCTATTCTATTGGATGGGACTCCACCGCGATGTGCTACAAAAAGGGCAGATGCCCCAGTATTCAAGGAGCCAAGGTCGCGCGGTCTTGCGAAGCAGAGCGTTGTTTGTGACTATCGCGGCACTCCTCGTCAGCCTTCAGATCAGCGTGCAGATTCGGGTTTTCGCGCAGAACAACTCCACGAATCAGTCGCTTCAGCCGCAGATCACGAAATCGGAAGAAGGAAAAAGAGAGGAAGCAGCGCGCGCTGCCGCCCGCGCCAAGGCGCACCACTTTGATCGCGTGCTGATCATCGTTCTGGAGAATGTTGATTACGAGCGTGCGATACAAGATCCAAGTCTCGCAGCGCTCGCCGCTCGCGGTGCCAGTTTCACCAATTTCCATGCCTTGTTTCATCCGTCCTATCCCAACTATCTGGCGATGATCGCGGGTACGGATTTTGGCGTCCATCGTGGTGGCAGCTTCCTTGGCGACCGCCAAGTGAATTTCCCGGACGACGCCGAGCACAAGACCATAGCCGATCGCCTAGTCGCTTCGGGTCTTGACTTCAAGCAATACGCAGAAGAACTGCCCGAGGGCACGTGCTCGTGGAATATCTCCGTGCAGCATGTCGCAGAGAAGCGTGGAAACTACGTGCGCCGTCACGTGCCGTTTATGAGCTTTCGCTCCGTGCAACAGAAATGGTGTGACCGGGTGATCCGCGTGGACTCCAGCAAAGCCGACAATTTCTTCCATCAGGATGCGACGAAGGGATTGGTTGCATACTCCTTCTACACACCCAACACCAATCATGACGGCCATGACACCAACGCGGAGGTTGCAGGCGCATGGCTGAAAAAGTTTCTGGATGAAACCTTCCCTGAAAAGCTTCGCCAAGGGACGCTCGTGGTTGTGACCTTCGACGAATCGGGGGGAAACGAAGACAATCGCATCTTCACACTGTTTCTTGGCGACATGGTGAAACCCGCGAACCAGCAAGACTCCGTAGCTCTTTCAAAGCGCTATACGCACTACAGCGTTCTCCGTACGATTGAAGACAATTTCGGACTGGAACCGCTGACGGCGAATGACCGGGAAGCCGCGTCAATTGCCGATATTTGGAAGTAATCCCACCGGTCTGGTTGCCGCATCAAAGGCTTTGCTGGGGATGAGAAACTGTATAAAATTTCCATTGATTATGTTGGGTTTGCGTTCGTAACCTGGGCTACGGAAGACTGTTCAGCCCGTTGAAATCCCGCAAGCCGTTGAAAACGTATATACTTACCGCGGGCGTTCCGAGTGGGGAAAACTGGCATCCGCCGTGCACAAGTAAGCGGCGGGACTTGTACGTTAGTAAGTCATTCCCAGGGCTTTGAGATTGCATTCGGCGCACCGGGTTTAGCCCGGTTGCGCTACACAAAGATGGAACTAAGGAGCCTCACCCTATGAATCGCACTTCGTTAGTGATTTGCCTGGCAGCCAGCATTGTGGCCACCGTCGGCTGCTCTAGCAAGAACTACGTCAAAGAACAGACGACGCCACTGATCAACAAGACCAACGAACTCGACGATCTGACAGCGAAGAACACGAAGGACATTAAGGACGTCGATGCTCGCGCGCAGGCTGGGATTCAGGCCGTCAACGCAAAGACCGACGAAGTCGAACAGAAGACAGCGACTGCCGCCCAGAGCGCAGCTCAGGCACAACAGATGGCTGACGCTGCCAACGGCCGCGTGGGTGTGCTGACCAACACGGTCGCCAACCTCGACAACTATCATGCGGTCGCCGAGACGTCCGTGAAATTCGGCTTCGATAAAGACAGTCTGACGCCGAAAGCCATGGAAGCTCTCGACCAGCTCGCGGGACAGATCGCCTCCACGAAGGGCTACATCATCGCTCTCGAGGGCGGTACCGACTCAGTTGGATCTTCCGACTACAACTACGATTTGAGCCAGCGGCGTGCGAACTCGGTGATCCAGTATCTCGCCACCAAGTACAACGTGCCCGCGCACAAGATCTATGTGATCGGTCTCGGTAAAGACAAGCCGGTTGAGGACAACAAGACCAAGTCGGGACGCGCCGACAACCGCCGCGTTGATGTCCGACTGATGACCAACACGGTCGGCGGATCGGCCACCGGCAATCCGTCGTCGATGTAAAACAAGTTTTACCCTCCTCCCCGGAGGACTTCGCCAACCAGGCCGCTCATCGCCTCCCCCTTGAGCGGCCTGCTTTTTTTGAGTTTGGTGCCTGGCCTACCGCCTGACTTTTTTAGGAATTCCCTGGGGATGATTTCCGCATACGCTCCCACCAGAGAGTAGACTCCCTGCTGAGGTCAAACATGAAGGCAAACGCAGTCCAGAGCCTGGTTACTACTGCGGCGGTAGTGCTGGTTGGATTCTGCAGTTCGTTCTCTCAGTCAAATCAACCCAATGGAACTCCAGATTCTGAGACCCATGCTAAGCCTCTGCTGCTGGAAAAAAGTGAGGGAGAACTCCGGACTCGGCGCATTCACACTGATGCCAGCGTTCCCGCTTCCTCCCAATTCAGGCTTAAGGTAGGCCCGAAAAATAACGGTTCTCAACATCTGGTCGCGGGGACAGAGGACCTTGCCCCAGGAGCGACCTTACCGAAACACCGGCACCTAACCCAGGATGAAATCGTGCTGATCCACAGCGGAACGGCTCACGTTTGGCTGGGCGATCAGGAGCGCGATCTTCATGCCGGAGGGCTTGTGTTCATCCCCGCGAATACATGGATAAGTGCGAAGAACATCGGCACAGAGCCGATCAGCATCACTTTCATCTTCTCGGCTCCCGGATTCGACGATACGATGCGATGCAACTCGGTGCCCGCCGGTGAAACCCCCACCGAGATCACGCCAGAGCAGCAAAGAGACTGCGCGCACTTGGGGCATGCCGAAAACGCGGGCAGGCAAGAATCGCCGAAGCAATAGGCAAACGGTCTCCGCTACCCGTAGTGAATGGTCACGGGCGACGCACGTCCGCAAAAGCGTCTCTTTCTGAGTCGGAAGCGATACACTCACCGGGTTTGACTAAGCACCCGTTTCAAAAGAGGGGATATAGCATGAGTAAAAAACGGCAACCACGCAGAGTTATGGGATTAGCGGTTTTGTTTCTCTTCGCCTGGTGTGGTTTCACTCCTGCGCAAAAAGAATCCTCGAGGACGCAGATCGTTCTCCTCGGTACGGGAACACCCGCGCCGGATCCAGAGCACTCTGGGCCGTCTACAGCCATCGTCGTCAACGGCACTCCGTATCTGGTTGATTTTGGCACCGGCCTCGTCAGGCAGGCCGCGGCCGCTCGCAAGAAGGGTGTTGCTGGATTGGAGCCTGCCAATCTCAGGATTGGTTTTCTCACGCATCTCCATTCCGATCACACTCTCGGTTTCCCGGATCTGATCCTGACGCCCTGGGTCGTAGGGAGGAAGGAACCTCTCGAGGTATACGGCCCTCCGGGAACCAGCGTCATGGCGGAGAATATCCTCAAGGCATACACAGAGGACATCAACATCAGGACTGTCGTTAAGATCAGCACCGGCGAAATGGAAAATTCCAGTTCAGCCGGGTACAAAGTGAACGTGCATGAGATTGTGCCGGGTGTCGTTTTCAAAGACCAGAATGTTACGGTGACGGCCTTTGCTGTCCATCATGGCAAGTGGGCCCACGCCTACGGTTATCGGTTCGAGACTCCAGACCGGACCATCGTGATCTCAGGGGATACCCGGTCAGACACCGCAATCGTGGACAACTGCCATGGATGCGACGTGCTGATTCATGAAGTTTATACACAGGCGTCGTTCGACAAGGTCTCTCCACAGTGGCAGCAATACAGGTTGGCGTATCACACATCCTCGAAAGAGCTGGCCGAGATTGCCACCAAAGCAAAGCCTGGATTGCTGATCCTTTACCATCGAGCGAATCCAGGCTGCAGTCAAATTCGCACGCAAGAGTGCGTCGAAGCAGGAAGTGAAGAGCAACTGCTAAAAGAGGTTCGTCAAGGCTACAGTGGCAAAGTTGTTGCCGGGCACGATCTGGATAGCTATTAACTGCCAAGCGGAATCCAGATAAGTCCCCGGCGGATTTTGCCAACGAGGCCGCTCATCGCCTCCGTCTTGAGCGGCTGTTTCTTTGCCTACAAGCTAGCGACGCCGGATGACAGGGAGTACCATGCCTCCGGGGTGTGCGATGAAACCTTGCCGCGAATGCACTCGCAACATTTCTGAACAAGCGGTCTTTTGTCCCGGCTGCGGCGCTCCGTATCCTGCGCGCGAGAAATGGGACGGTTGGGGCTTTGAATACAAATCCGAAGCCACAATTCTTGGGCTGCCCTTCCTTCACATCTCTTTCAAGTACCGACCGAATCGCCGGCCTGTCCCGGCAAAAGGATTTATCGCCATCGGGCAGTTCGCCTATGGCGTGATCACGATCTCGCAATTTGGAATTGGAGTCTTCAGCGTCAGCCAGTTCACCATCGCCGGATTCGCACTCGCGCAGATGGCAATCGCCTATTCCCTGCTGGCTCAATTCGGCTTGTACTTGCACCAAGGCCGTGGACAGATGGTGTGGAGTATCTCCGATCTTCTTCAACGGTTCCACTGAGTACCGCGATTCTCTCCCTCATCGAGACCTGATCCCGCCAAAGAACATGCAACTTCTTTCACCTGTTATTTCCTGTATACGCTTAAGAAATAACTCTGTTTTCCCTGTTGACAACTGTTTCGGGCAGATGGAGAATCGTGCGGTTCCCAGGGTCCCAGTTTCCACAATCTCACCGACAATTCACTGGAGGTCTCAATGCGTAGAGCGATTCTGTCTGTCGCTTTGGCTACGGTTGCGAGTATTGCTGTCGCGCAGGTGCAGAGCGACGTTGTCGTTCCTCAGTCCAGCATCGTACGAGCCGAAGATGCCGGCCTGCGAGTGCACACCAACTACTTCATGCGGGTTCCTGACCCCAACCTCAATCCCGATGTCCCACCGCCTGCCGTGATCATTGAAACGCCGGCCTCGATCGCCTGCGTCTACCATTTGGCCACTTCCAACCCTACAGGTTGCAATGTCGCTACTACGACCAAACATGCAACCGGCGGCACCCAGACGATTGTCATTGTGGACGCCTATGATGACTCGAGCGCCGGAGCCGATCTCAAAACCTTCTCCACCCAATTCGGTCTGCCCAATGCGAATTTCACCAAGAAATATGCCACTGGACACAAGCCAGCCGACGCCTGCGCCACAGGTTGGCAGGGCGAAGAAGCTCTCGACATTCAGTGGGCGCACGCCATGGCGCCAAAAGCCAACATCGTTCTGATGGAAGCGGCTTCAAGTTCGCTTGTCGACATGTACGCCGCAGTGGACGCCGCCAATGCGTACATCGCCAGTCACGGTGGCAAAGGCGAGATCTCGATGAGTTGGGGAACCGGGGAATACGGGGGCGAAACCACCGATGACCTCCACTTCCTCCAGCCCGGCGTAGTCTACTTTGCCTCTTCCGGAGACGCGGCTGGAACGATTTATCCGAGCGCTTCTCCCTGGGTCGTATCCACCGGCGGTGCGAAGATCGTCCGCGACACCTCGGGCAATTTCGTGAAACAAGTCGGCACCAACACCTGCGG
>AR_comb_assmDRAFT_10076699_pt1 | contig 14278 bp, 13 predicted proteins | sample ArasoioldDNA_FD_10543 | JGI IMG/M metagenome (IMG submission 10543) | reverse complement strand
CAGCTCCTCAGCGTACCTGACCGACACCCAATTGTCCCGCCTTAAGCAGATACCCTGCCTATGCAGCTCAGCAAACAAGCGATTCAAGAACTTCAAGAGATATATCGGGAAGAGCGCGGCGAAACGTTGTCCGAGACCGAGGCCCAGGAAATGGGTCAACGGTTGCTTGCGCTGTTTCAGCTTCTCGCTTGTCCTCTCCCCACACGCGCCCATGAAATGCCTTTACACATTCACCCACCGCCACGACTTGACGGCGACCTGGATCCTGATACGCTGCAGGAACAAGGATAACCCAGCACGTTTTCCCCTCGTCTTCTCGGACGGAAGTGCGCTTTGCATGCTATGGCCAACTATTTTCTTTATTGTCGTAAATCGACCGAGGCCGAGGACCGACAGATCCTCTCGATTGCGTCCCAAATTGGCGAACTCACCCGTCTTGCTGACAAACAGGGTTTGCATGTGGTGGAGGTGCTGACCGAGTCCCGCTCCGCGAAAGCGCCGGGGCGGCCAGTGTTCAATGCCATGATGCAGCGGCTCGCCCGGGGGGAGGCGCAGGGCGTCATCTGCTGGAAACTCGCCCGCCTCGCCCGCCATCCCATTGACGGGGCAGCCGTGATCTGGGCCATCCGGCAGTATACGATTGCTATCGTTACCCCTGCCAACACCTACCGCCAGGAAGATGAGAACACTATTCTCATGTACATCGAATTCGGCATGGCCCAGAAGTACATCGACGACCTCTCGAAGAACGTCAAACGCGGGCTGAAAGCGAAAGCCGAGCGGGGATGGTTTCCTGGGGTGGCGCCCCGCGGGTATTTCAACAACCGTACCTTGGCTCAGGGCGAGCGCACCATTGTCTCCGACCCTGAACGCTTCCTTCTCGTGCGCCGCTTGTGGGATTTGATGCTCACTGGACGCTATACCCCGCCCAAGATTCTGGCGATCGCCAATCAGGACTGGGGCTTGCGTACCCGGCTGATGCGGATGATTGGGGGCACACCGCTCTCCCAAAGCGGGATTTACAAACTCTTCACCCACCCTTTTTACGCGGGGATGTTTGCCTACAACGGGCAACTCTACCAGGGCCGCCACGAGCCGATGGTGACCCTGGAGGAATACGACCGCGTCCAAGTCCTCTTGGGTCACAAAGGTAAGCCGCGACCGCAGCGTCACAGCTTTGCCTGCACGGGACTCATCCGGTGTGGCGCGTGCGGTGCTATGATCACCGCCGAAGAGAAAATCAAACGGCGAAAGAACGGCAACGTGCACCGGTACGTCTATTACCATTGCACGATGCGGGCAGGTCAGGTGCGCTGTAGGCAGGCGTCGCTTGAAGTACAAGCCTTGGAGCGCTAAATCGACGCCTACCTGGCACAGCTACGCCTCTCGAAGGCGTTCACGGCGTGGGCCATCCGCTATCTGCATGAGGTCAACGACCAGGAGGTAGCCGCGCGCAAGGACATCCTCAGCATCCAGCGTCGCACCTATGATGCGTGCATGCAACGGTTAGACAACCTCTTACGCCTGAAGCTCTCTCCGGCCAATGCGGATGGCAGCCTCTTGAGTGACGAGGGATATGGCCTCCAAAAGTCCCGGTTACTGGCTGAGAAAGTACGCCTCGAGGAGAAGCTGCGGGATGTGGAGCACCGGGTCGAACAATGGACCGAGATTGCCGAGCAAACCTTTGTCTTTGCCTGCTACGCCCGGGAATGGTTCGCGAAAGGTAGCTTTGAAGACAAGCGGCATATCCTCATGGCAGTTGGTTCGAACCTCCTGCTGCAAGGCAAAATCCTGCGTATTGACGCCAAAAACCCCTTCTTCGTCCTCGAAGAAGGGCTCAGGACGCTCCGTGGCGAATACCCGCCGTTCGAATCTCCTCAAACCGGCGTAGACAAGCCACGAAACGGCGATGCACAGGCACATATTACACGCTGGTGCACGCTCGTGGAGGACGTTCGAACCGCTGTCCAGCACCAGAGCGACTTTTTGGCGCCTGTCCAACAGTTGCTGGCAAGAGTCAACCAAGAGCAGGGCAGGGGCCACGCATTGCAGTCTGTGGCGTAAGCGGGAGAGACGTCGCCTTGGGCCAGTTGCTGCCTGCTTCGTGGGATTGAGGGGGACAGGTCGTCGAAAGGGCTACGCCTAAGGCAGTTCTGGCATGGGTAGCAGTTCGCCTATGGCCTCCAGGAAAGGACGGATAATGCGTTTTGGATGGGACCAAACCTCTTAGAGATCCATTGCAGAATAGCTTAAGAAAAGGGCCTGTCAGTGAACATCTGAGAAATACATTACTAGGGTTAATTGTAGACCCATTGGCACCCTCAAAAGGGCGGGTTATGCACACCGGGATCTCGCCAACTCGTCCTCTATGTTGGCACTTCTTGACCTGCGCACTATTCATTCATCGCTACAAATTCGGCATTTGCTCCTGGAGAGCCAATTCGGGCGACCTCTGGGAGCTATCATCAATACCTTTGAGACATCTTCCCCTACCGGCTCACGCTGCCCCAGCTGTCGCTACAGGAGATGACCGCCTCCGCAGTCGGGTGGATATTCTCACTTGGCGCCGCTCCGGCAAACACCGCTTTGATCGCCTTCACACGCTCTTCGGAATTGCGCTTATTCCCACGACAGCTGTTCTTCGCATATTGGTCCAGCATGCAATCCACCATCTTCGTCTCGTCCGGTTGCCCGGCGCACACTTGCTTCCATGTTGCAGATTGACACGCTGGCACGTTCCGGAGGTTATTGGCGAGCACCGCCATCGCGGTGTTGCCATACTCCGTTTTGAGCCCCAAACGGGCAAAGCGCTTGATGCGGTTCTCGTACTGGCTGAGCGCGAAGTCCACCTCCGCTTTCTGGAAATCACTCGTTTTAATTGCCGTCGCGAATGCGTCATGAAAAGGCTCATCACACATGAGCTTGCCCTGTTTATTGTTGTCGCAGGCCCACTGCCAATCAAGGCAGCCGTTTTTGTCCATCGGCAGGCGCAATGGGCCGAAGATCGCGTCGAACTTGTCCCTGTTCCTGGTGTGATACGCTTGCAGCACCGGCGGCAAATCATTCGCCGTCCAGTCGAGGATGCCAAAAGTCATCCCATCGAGACCGAAGTAGCCGTCGAAATGCTTCATTCTACAATCGAACGTCACCGCTTGCAGGAATTTGCCGAAGCCACCGGCCGCCGGACAGCGGCTGATTTGGTGGCATAGGGAATCGAGCCCCGGCTGCATGGTATTGGGGCCACAGGCGGTCGTCCAGACGCGGATGCCTTGCGAGTTCGCATGGTGCAGCAACGCCCCTGCAGGGGCAGTCGCGCGGCACACCTCGTGGCCGCTCGGACACGACTGCGCCTGCGCCGAGGTTCCCAGGACAAGCGACACCGCCAACGTTGCGACTACGCCAGATAACCACGTTCTATAGGCACGACGATCGAATGCGCGGGTCATATGATCCTCCGATACAGGGCATGCGGTTCCGTAGAGAGCAGGCTGCACGTGTTTTCTCGTGGAGACACTGCACGTCGTCGCCCCAGGAGCAGGCGCATCGCCTCCTACGAGAGGGGGGCGCGGAGAAACATGGGGAGAACGCTGAGCCAGAGCGTCGAGCAGGGTGGCGTGGATCGCCACGGTTTTTGGTTTGTGCACGAGTGAGTCCCTTGGCCACACGTCACTCGGTGTGCTTCCACACCTGCTAGAGCTGAAAAAGACTGCCAAAACCTACAACCAGGTCCATCTCTACCACAAAATGCATGGCACGGCAGCAGAAAAATGTAGGGTGGGAGATCTGGCCAATGCATCATACCCCGTGATCAGATACCCTCAATCTCTCCACAGTGATTAGCCTGCTGTTTGTGACCGCCATGCTGTCCCTCATCGGCGCATTGCTCACGTTTTTCTGTGAGATCATTCTAGCCACCCGCCATCTACGGATTGGCCCCTCCTCGCCGCAGGCATGCCTCCCGCCACCGCAGAAGGCGGGGGAGGTCCGCCACACGTCGCATGAGTGATGTGCGCGTCCCGCGTACCAGCGCTGTGCGGTGGCAAGGTATGAAGGGGATGGGCCGTCATGACCATGGGTCTGAGGGGGCATCATGTTGTTCCGCATAGGTATCACGGTGAGCGGCCGCGAGGGAACCCATGCGCCACAAGAGCGACGCAAGCAGAATGGTGAGCAAGGCGATGGTGTAGGCAAGAGGTTTCCCTCGTCCCAGGCTCGCACACCACTGGCGGAATTCCACCGCAAGAAGATTGATTTTCCCACCATAGACTTCTAACTCACGCACATATTTCTTGCTGTCGAAAGGATCATACCCCAGAGGATGCTGCGGTGGAGGAGAAGCTGTTGTATAGAGAAACACGGCACTGCCGAGGCCAATGATCACAATGGCGTACGCGAGCCATCGCAGGTGGCGTGGTTCAAGATTGAAGGATCGCATGCACTGCTGCTCTTGACGTGTGCAATATCGTTCGATATCTGACAAGACGGCCTCGGATACATACAAGCCGCGCGTATGCACTTCTGCGAGAGCGGCTTGGACCGCGTCGACCTTATAGTCGGAGTAATGGTGGATATAGGTGAATAACTCGGCGTTAGAAAGGGTAGGGAGCCGAGCATAAAAGGGATCATCCGATGGAGGCATACATGAGAACCTTCTGCCGCGTAACTTCGACGTGTGCTGCTGCCCGTGGCCACAGAGACCGGAAAGCACCCCCAGACCGCCCGCAGCTCTGAGCCCGCTGCCCTCTGGCGCCTGCTCTGCGGGTGGCCAGGAGCAAGGGTGTCGCTGAGAGTAAGGGCAAGACGATGCCGAGCATGCCAACAAGCAGGAAGAGCGTTCCAAAGATGGTGAAAGGAGTCCTGGCCAACACGTCCACATCTCTCGTCCACATGGAGACGCGGGCTCATGCCGTCATGCGAGAGCTGCAGGCTTAGGCGAGGGCCAGCGTCTCACACCAGGATGTCGACAAGATTATACACTACATGGTGTCCGTGGGAGCATGGAAGCCGTAGGAGCCTCCTCATGCAGCATTCCGATTTCCTCCGTTGACTGACGGAAGCGCAGAGCCTCACATACGTTCCGAGGCCCATACGTTTTCTCATCCAGAGTGAGAACCGAATTTTTTCTTGACATGGTATACCGTGAGCCATATACTGCCGCCTGCTCACATGACCTGCCTGGACACCATCCTGTTGTTCCCGGTGTTGATCCTGTGTATGACTGCAACCTTCAACTCGAGGATAAAGTATCACCATTACTCATATAGAGAGGAAGAGAGGGCACCCCAGTGTTCTGGACGTCAGAACTATTCGGTTCTTACTGTAGCGTATATCGGTGTACTGTGTGTCTCGGCATGCTGGTGGTGCTCGCCGCATGCAGCGGGAAGCACGTGCCCGTGTCTCACCCCTCTCAGGCGAACCTCTCTGCCCGTGCCAGCGAGCTCGAAGGTCTCGCGTCGTATTATGCTGAGCCGTATCACGGCAGACGAACGGCCAGCGGGGAGGTCTTCGATACGTACGCGGCGATGACCGCAGCGCATCGGACGCTGCCATTCAATACGGTGGTGCGTGTGCAGAACACGGCGAATGGGAAGGCCGTGGAGGTGCGGATCAACGATCGTGGGCCATTCATCACGGGCCGCATCATCGACCTTTCTGTCCGCGCCGCGCGCGCGATTGACATGATACGTCCCGGTGTGGTGCTGGTGAAACTGCAGATCCTCAGCCAGGGCACGGTACTTCGACGCACGGCGTGTGGCGAGCCTCTCGATGCTATGCAGGACGGCGCCCTGGAACCTCTGTGCGCCGCGGATGACCTCGTAGTGTCCCTTGATCGCGCCTATGAAAGAGCGACGCAGTGACGTTGGTCGCGTGCTGAGCAAGCCAGCCAAGGGCAGTCATAATGAACGTGCCTGCATCGCGTGCGCAGAGTATCCTCTCTCTCCCCATGCTTGGCGCAGGCGTGCGCAGTACCCAGTCAACCATCACACCTGTACGGCTTCATGAGTTTCCACAGACAATAAAGCCCCAAGTCCTCGACTTGGGGTGTTGCCTTTCTATTATGCGTGGGAAGATGCCACCACATAGCTGGTGAGCCTCTCTTGTTCTATCCTCTTACAGCTGTTCCGATCTCCTCCGTACACCGACGAAACGCGCCGACACTCACATACGTGCAAGCCCAAATCACTTTCTCACCCTGGGTGACACTGACCTCGAAAGGTAGCCGATGCTCACCAATGTTGCTCTATGCTTATGGATGCGCAAATTGACAGTGGGCCTGTAATGGGTGCAACCCCTCGAAGATGTTGAAAAACAACTATGTGTTTGTCCCCCTCACCCTTTCGAGGGACACTTTCCACGGGAGCACTGGCGCGTCAAAAGTCCGCAGAGGTCGGCAGAAAGAGGCGATTGAGGAACTCCATCGCCTGCACGTGGCCCGCCGCATTGAGCCGTACGACGAGGTCCCACCGGGTGCGGTGGCGGCCGTCGTCCGTGGTCCGCAGGTCCACATAGCGCACGCGCTGTGCGGCGTCGCATTCGGAGGCTTCGACCACGGGAAAGCGGGCACGGTCCAAAAACAGGCGCACCAAACGGAAGGTCCCGAGGGCATGCACCAGGGGCGTGTCGGGGCCTTTAGCGATGACCTCTGGCGGAGTCACGCTCGGGGGCACGAGGGTCACGCGGCTGACCAGGTAGGCCGAGCGCGTCACGGCAATGCCCCGCCACTGCACAGGCCCCCACCCGGGTAGCGGTAGCGCTGCCAGACGCTCGACGGTGGCCATTTGTGGTCCAAGGGCGTGCGCGAGCAGGTGCTGTGCGACTGTTTGGCTGACCAGACACAGGCCTATATACCCGATCACCGCCGTGACCCCACAGCGGCCTAGGACCAGGGTAGGCCCTGAGCCTCGCCATCGTCGACCGTACCAGGCTCCCAGTCCCAGCACGCCGGCAAAGAACGCCACGTGCACTCCCCCACTTTGCAACGCGAGCACTTGCAAAGCCGGACTCCTGGCAAAGGCCGAGGCCATACGCCACAGCACAATCCCCAGCCCCACTCCTATACCGAGGAGGCTCACAAGGCGATACCGGCTTAGCGGCTGGCGGCGCACCCAGCGGACCACAAGGACTGCCACCAGGAGGGCAGCGCCGCACGGGAGGAGCCACCCAGGACGCGTGGGAAGCCATGGGGCACTGCACCACAACGCACTCCCCAGGCCGATACTCCCCAGGCTGCGGAGGCCATACTGGCGTTGCCGCTGCTGGTGCACCATCCGGATCAAGAGCAAAGCGACCACCATAAGGCCCGTGTAAAAGTAGTCAAGGATGAACACGGCATCAGCTGTATACCGCTTGGCCGTAAAGGGCCAGAAGACTTGCGTGCCATACGGTGTGAGCACGTCCATCCCAATGTGCAACACGACCCCGAGATAGGTCCAGAGTACCAGGCGCCAGTAGGCATGCTTGCGGAGGCCTCCCCACAGCAGGAGAGCGCCGAGGAGGGCGAGACCTGCACCCCCCAGAAGCGAATGAGTCATCCCCCGGTGGTGTACGAAGCTGAGGAGGGGGCCGCCGAACGCGAAGAGAAAATCCAGATCCGGCAATTCGGCCCCCACGACCAGCGCCACAGTCGCCGCCGGCCCGTAACGCTGCCGAAAACCTGTCTGGGCCAGCAACGCCCCGGCTAGGCCATGGGTGAGATTATCCGCCATAATGCTCTGTCCGTCCCGCCAACCTCACTTACGACACGACTGGCCATTCTCTCAGGCGTCCTCATCCTGGGCCAGCACCCCTGCGGCTTTGCAACACGCTCTGGGCGGGCGCCGGTGAGGTCACCCGTCGACCCACAAATGACTACACGTGCATATCAGTTTCTCAACGATCCACGGGACATGCAAGTCTTGCACGGTTGGTGTGCATTGGTATGAGACTGCCACGCACGAAGTCTGTAAAGGCCGGCTGTAGCCGACCGAGTGGCGCATGCAATCACACACAGCAGTGATGCAACGCATGGCGTATAGGCTACGCTATGCCAGTCTCTCCTTGTAGGCTATCGGTCCAGCCACAGGGCGGCTGAGCGACCACCGAAATCATAGGTAGTGTTAGGACCATGATTTTTCACATAAGGGTACCAGGAGCCGGTGATGCCTAAGCAATAGAGATACACATAGTACTGCTGATCCGCAATACGTCGCTGGATATCGTAGATGAGTTGCTTGCGCGCTGCCCGATCCTGCGTGCGCCGTTGCTCCTTGAGCATAGCCGTGATCGTGGGGTCGTTGACATGGCCCATGTTGCGCGGCTGATCAGGGGCATACAGGCCATACAGCACGCTATCCGGCTCCCAGGAATTGAAGATGGGTGCGAAGGCCATGCCGTCGAACTTGCCTTTGGCTGTCGTGGCTTGATAGGCGCCGTACTCTTGAATCTTCAACTCCGCCTCGATGCCGACCTCTTTGAGGTAGCGCTGAGCTAACTGCGCGGCATCGGTGAGCTGTCGACCGGCGCCCGTACCGGCAGTGGTAAACATTTGGGTTTTGAAGCCCTTGGGCACACCAGCTTCGGCCAGCAGGCGCCTGGCTTCCTTGGGATCGTACTGATAATACTTTGCCCCCGCACCGAGTTCATCGATGCGGGGCGACCATTCAGACAGGCCGCGAGAGATAGCCGGGATCTGTTCGCCCTTGATCCAGACTGCATCAATGATCGCCTGCCGATCCACGGCATGGGAGATGGCGCGCCGCACCCGTACATCGTTGAAAGGAGCTTGATCCGTCCGCATGTAGATAGCATGGCTCACCGTCGACAAGAAATCTTGATACTTCAAGTGGGGATGGGTCTTCTGCACCGACTCCAGATCCTCCTGGCGCACGCTCCACCAGGGCGCCGGTCCACAGTCCAGTTGCCCGCTGCGGTACATCGCCAGGGCGGCGGAGGCATCTTCGACGACCAACCATTCTACCCCATCCACATACGGCTGACCGTCGCGGAAGTAGGCCGGGTTACGCGTGAAGACCGTCTTGACGTTCGGCTCAAAGCGCCCCAGCATAAAGGGGCCAGTGCCGATGGCGCTCTCGGGCTTTTTCAGGTCGCCAAATTGCTGCACCACTTCGGGGGCAATGACCCACATGATAGGGTTGGCCAGCACGTCAACCAGCCAGACGAAGGGTTCTTTGAGCAGGAACTTCACGGTATAGCGGTCGACAACCTCTACCCGATCCACGGATTCGAGCATATAACGGATGGCATTCCCCGTTTCTGTCAGGAAACGGTCAAAGGTGAACTTTACGTCCTCGGCCACCAGTTCGCGGCCGTTGACGGGTGGCTTGTTATGCCATTTGACCCCTTGACGCAGAGAGAAAACATAGGTCGTATCGTCTGGTGCTTCCCAGCGTTCGGCCAGATGGGGCTCGACAATGAAGGTGCCAGGTGCAATCTCCGGGCCAACTTTGTGCCGCACCAGCGTGCTGTGTGTGAAGCTGAGCGCGCCATGTGTCTTGGCGTTGAAGATAAGATGGGGATCAAAGTGCGGAGGATCAGAGCCCCAGACGCATAAGATACCACCCCGCTTGGGCTGCCCTATCTCTGTACCCCAGAGTACGGCGGGGCGAGCCAGGGGCAAGGCAGACAGCGTCACGCCAGCGGCTAGGCCGGCTTTGAGCACATCACGCCGGCGCAGGCCTTGAGGATTGCCAGGATTTGCCTGCAATGATTCCATCAGTCTTCCTCCCTCGGATATCCCCAGACAATGTCCTCTGTGATTGAACCTTTGACATTCATCGATCCTGTTCGTCGTAGCCCACCCCTTGGGCTCATGGACTCCTCTATGAGCGCTTCCAGCCGCCATGGCCCCCCGACCAATCATCTTTTTCAGCAAGCTGAGCACACCGTCACCCATGCATAGCTCGACGTAGAGAGATACGTATAGCCATGATGGTAGTAGGTCCGACACATTGGTACCATCGTCTGCCTCCTGTCACTAGAGTAGCCATCCGAAAGCAACGTAAGGGGCTGCAATGGCAATGTCAATCAAAACATCATTGTCGAGTGACAAAACATATCATTTTGGTGGTTCGAATGTGCTCGTTTGGGGACATTCTCATCCAAAGCCTCTTAAACGTATTGATCTGTGAGATCTATAGTTATGCTTGTTGTTCGAGTGCCCTTAGCGACCGTGCAATGTTTATGCATGCTTGCTCCTCATAGCACTGACAGAAATGGGCCGTGGCATAGATCGAGGAGCGATGCAGGGACGCGCGTAAAATCCTCGTTCTCCCCTCCCGAAACGCTTCATGAGGCACCCAGGCATACTCCTGGCGTATCTGCTGTTCGGCGAAAATTACGCCGTGTCGATACCATTATCCACCATCTCAAGCCGATCCGTCGTTATTTTGAGCCGATGGACCCAACCATGATTACGACGCGGGATATCGAACTCTATAAAGAGGAGCGCTATGCCAAAAATCGCAAACCCGCGACCATCAATCGGGAACTCACCTACTTGGATCAAGCCTTACGCTTGGCTCAGGATAAGGAGTTTATTGCTCAAAATTATTACTGATGCTTTGCGAAGCTCATTGGGAGGGATTGCTGTCCTTGTGCCGCCCTTATGCCTGTTGTGGTGACAATCCAGTGCTAGTGTCTGTCCGCTGAAAATCTCATAAAACCTGCGTAAACTCGCTGTAATGATATGTGGGGGGCACGAGGAGGACGCAGGACGCCGCAGCTATGAGTATTGCTGACTGCCTTCGAGATGTGGCCTCTGCATCCAGGGCGCAGCTTTCTGGTGAGCACGGTCATTCTTAAAGCTTGGCAATGTCGACTTGCTCCAGTGGGTCCTCCGCCGGCCCGCCCAGCACGGCACCGGTTGCGTGGAAACGTGAGCCGTGGCAGGGACAATCCCAGGTGCGATCGGCCTCGTTCCAGCGGACAATGCATTTGAGATGCGTGCAGACCGGTGAGCATACTGTCACGTGGCCTTCGCCATCGCGATATGCCGCGAATTTCCGTCCATGCAGGCGCACGATCTTCCCTTCGCCTTTTTTCATGTCGTCGAGGGTGTTCGTTTCGGCGCGCGCCAAACGGTCGCGCATCAGGTAGTACGGATAATCCAGATTTTCTTATACATACCGCCAGAGGCCGCCGTGAAAGGGCCGCCGATCCACGTAGAACAGGTCTAACCACGGATTCTTCCGGTCAAAGTACCGATCTCGCGCCATCATTGCGCTGAGCGTGCCGAGTGTAAAACCGTTGCCGCAAAAGCCCGTCGCAATGAATTCCCGATGCGCATTCTCGCCAATGAATGGCAGCCCATCATCCGTCTCCACTACCTGGCCCATCCACCGATGCTGAATCGTCGCCATGGGCAAGACGCTGTGGAGGCACTCCGTGAGCCGTTGAAAGACCTGATTGGTGTTATCCTCCTGCCCAGTCTTTACGTTTTCACCGCCGAAGATCACATAGCCATGGTCCGCATGGGGATCCACCCGTAGGTAGTAATACGGCTCACTGGTATCCCAAAACAGCGCTGTTGGCACTGTCCCTTTTGGCACGCGTGGGCCCAGAACATAGCTGGTTAAGAGGGAGAGTTTGCTCTGGAAGAGCGTTGCGGTCACCATACCTTTTTTGCCCATCAACGGGTTGTGCGTCGCGATCACCAGATAATCGCAGCTTATCTTGCGCCCACCCGCCTGCACCACAATAGCTTGTCGTCGATGTCCTCCATGGTGGGGCAATTGGAGCAACACAGGGCACGTTCGCAGGGGGTGCACTCATGCCCATACGCAAGAAAAGCAGTGCCTGGGTGCAGAGGAGCGAGAGAGCCTCACTGCGGCTGCACAGTACGATGCACTCGCCTCTCCCTCTCGCCCCTGACGAGATCGACTGACCCCACATCGACTATGCAGGGAACCTTGGCAACGGAACTACCTTCTTTAAGGCTTTTCCTGGGCTTCGGCCCACGCTTCGGCCTCGTCGCGGGTGACAAAGGGCTCGCTATAGAGCACCTGACTGTCGTACTCACGCGGCTCCACATACCAGGCCTCGGCCTTGGCCGGCTTCCGGGTGTGCGCATCCACGCGCCACGTGTCGTGGCCTTGGAAGAAGCGCCAGCGCCGAGATAGCTCCTGCTGGTGTGCATGGCGAGTCTCCGTGGGACGCCAATAGGTGCGCGCTTTTTCACGCAGCCAGACACGCGGCTGGGAGCTACCCTGACATGCCAACAGATAGCCCAGGCCCACCCCGAGTCCGACACAGCCCACCAGGAGCATGCCAGTGGTCGTCCCAAGCTGCTCAGCTTGCGCGAACAGCCGTTCTCCCAGTCCCGGCTGGCGCCGGAACGGCCTGCGGGTCGTGGCGAGGACCGCCTGCGCCTGCCGACCCAGGGTCCGACCAGTATCATCTAAGAAGTCACCGGTCTGACGTCCATAGTCGACCACATACCCGCGGACTAGGTCCCGACGCTCTTCGCCCTGCTTCGGGTCCAGTAGATACATCAGCCCTGCCCCGAGTCCAAGGCCCCCGAGCAGCCACATAGTTTGCATCGTCTTCTCCTTCTCACGATCAGGGACAGTATAATAAGGCGGGAGGCACGGTGGTTCGTACCGCTGTGCTCCCGTGCCCGCCTGCCGAGGTCGCGTTCGTGAGGGCGCCGCACCATGGCTTGCCCTCCCCGCGGCGTTGCTGCCACGTCCCGTGCCGCCTATCGGCACGCATCCTCCAGTGCTCCTCTCTCACACCGAGAGCACATTGGATGGGCCAGACCCCCGTCTGGCCTGTGAGGAGCGCGGCCCCCAGGGGCTCCTGCGCTACTCTCTGAATGCACCCTAGAGCAAGAGTCATGCCAATTTTGCGGACGCGGGTCACCTCCCCCCTCGCCGGTGCTGGCGCCTCGCGAGGTGCCCGCGATGCCCGCGTCCTGCTCCTGCCTCCTTGCGGACCACACGGGCAAGGCGTGCACGTGCCGTGGTCCCTGCCTACTGCCTCTCAGTCTGAGAGGGGCCTCTCATGGTGAACGAGCGTCGGAGGCAGGGGAGGTGCCCCAGTCCTGCGCGCCACGCCGCCACACCTCGTTATGCTTGTGGCCGAACAGGTGCCGTCCCAATGAGACATCCGGCTGGTCAAATCCTCTCTGCAATACGCGCCAAAGGCAATGGTATTAAGCGAAGCAGTGCAGCAGCTGAAGTCATGCTATACTGCGTCGCGCCGTCTACCATCTCGACCGTACGAGGCACTTTGAGGGAGCAGTTATGGAAGTGCAGCAGGCACATTGGGAACGCACAGTAGTGAGCGGGCAGGGCCCGGCATATCGCATCCACACGCACCGATTGGTGCTGCGGTGTTGGCATCCCACCGATGCGCCGTTGCTCAAAGCGGCGATTGATGCGAGCCTTGAGCATTTGCGGCCATGGATGTTATGGGCCCAGTACGAGCCCGAAGATTTGCCCAGGAAGATCGAGCGTCTGCGCCGCTGCCGCGGCGAGTTTGATCTGGGCCAGGACTTCACCTATGGCATGTTTAATCGTGCCGAGACCCAGGTGCTTGGGAGCACTGGCCTGCATACCCGTGTGGGTGCCGGGGCACGTGAAATTGGCTATTGGGTACACAAGGACCACATCAATCAAGGTCTCGCCACGGAGGTCGCTGCAGCGCTCACGAAAGTCGCCTTTCTCATCGACAGGGTAGCCCGCATCGAGATCCACTGTGACCCCAACAATGTGCGGAGCGCTGCGGTGCCGCGCAAACTTGGCTTCTGCCATGAGGCGACGCTCCGCCACCGGACCCGCACCCCTGACGGGCAGCCGCGTGACACCATGGTGTGGACACTGCTGGCCCACGAGTATCACACTAGTCCAGCCGCTGCAGCTGAGATTGAGGCGTTCGACGTTATAGGACGCCCGCTGCTGTGAGGGGAACACCTCTAGTCCCGTCGTCACCCCCCGTATAAGCGGTCTCTCGCTTGACACCCCGCCGCGTCGGACATACACTGCCAGCGCGCACAGAGGCATTCCACGCTCCGCATTCGCCACAGGGGAGGCTGTAGCATGGCGCAACACGATATTGCTCTGATGGCACATCTTCTGCGTCGTGCCGGTTTTGGGGCGACTCGGGAAGAACTGGAACGCTACGTGGCCAAGGGCTATGAGGCCACCGTGGAAGAGTTGTTACATCCCGAGGACGGTCCACCTGCTCTCGCAGATGAAGACCTCATCCGACGCTACCATGTGGACGAAAACAGCCTGATGCTCATCGATAGCTGTCAGACGTACTGGCTGTACCGCATGGT
>AR_comb_assmDRAFT_10072418_pt1 | contig 14279 bp, 12 predicted proteins | sample ArasoioldDNA_FD_10543 | JGI IMG/M metagenome (IMG submission 10543) | reverse complement strand
AATCTCGTCGCCAACGCGATCCGCTACACGAATCGCGGTGGCGTGCTCGTCGGCGCAAGACGCCGCGGCGACCAAATTGCGATCGATGTCGTCGACACGGGGATCGGCATTGCGCGCGACGATCGCGACCGTGTATTCGAGGAGTTCTTCCAGGTGCGAAGCGAGCGCACGTCGTCGCCGGCGCATCGTGGCATGGGGCTGGGTCTCGCGATCGTCCGCCGCTTCGGGGCACTGCTCGGCCACGCGATCGAGCTCGATTCGCGCCCCGGATTCGGCTCGCGCTTTCGCGTGCTGCTGCCCCGCGTCGCCGGGCACCAGGCGCGCCCGCGCCGGCCCCGCGTGGCGGGTTTACATCCGACGCACGCGTTCGACGTCCGCGCGTTCACCGGACGCCTCGTTGCCGTCGTCGACGACGATTCGGCAACCGTCGACGCGATGCGGACGCTGTTCGAGACGTGGGGTGCCGTCGTCGTCGGAGGCGCGACGCCCGATGCGCTGCTCGCCGGCATCGGCGAGCTGGAGCGCTACCCCGACCTGATCGTCGCCGATCTGCGCCTTGCGAGCAGTCGCTCGGGCATCGAGGCGGTCCGTCAGCTACGCGACGAAATGGGCTTCGCCGTGCCCGCGATCATCGTGTCGGGTGACACCGGCACGCATGCCGATCGCGAAGCGCGCAACGCGGGCCTGTCGCTGCTGCCCAAGCCGGTTGTTGGCGCGACACTGCATGCCGTGGCGATCGCCGCGATGCAGCGCGGCGCGCACGCATTGACTGTCTGAATTCCGAAAAAGGACGGGCGTGACCGGGAGGTGTGAGTCCCGCCCGCTTCTGGGTCGGCGCAACTACGCGCCGCAAACGGTGCCGGCCCGGTATCAGCTACCGTGGCGTTGCTGCATCTTCTGGCGGAACTGCTCCATCCGCGCCATCTTCTGCTGCAGCGCGTTCTTCACGACGGTCTTCTGGTCCGGCGTGAACGTGCTGTAGAGATTAAGCCACGCGGCTCGGACCTGGCGGTGCTGCGCCGCTGCAGCGTCGCGCGCGGCATCCGCTGCCGTGGCGACGGCGGCAAGATCCGGCTCTGCCTTCGCCAGCTCGGCCGTCAGCGCGTCATGCATTTGCTGTTGGCTCGTATGTGCACTTGCCCTCGCGGCTTTCCCGGCAGCCACCGCGTTGTCCCACATCGCCTGTTGCGACGTGTTGAGATTGAGCTGGCCCTTGAGCGCGGCGATGCTCATCACGAAATCGCCGCCACCCGGGCCGCCGTGGCCGTGATGCGGCTGGGCCGAGGCGACGCCGGCGACGCCGATGAGCGCTGCGGCCGCAACGGCCGCGATACGCGATGCAAAGCGTGTGGTCATGATCAGTGTGTCCTCGTCGTAGTATCGATCGGTTCGTCGCGCGGGACCGATTCCCGGTGCGTTGAACTTGATCCTTCGGCCTCATTGTCGGTTGCGCGTTCGCCGGGCGGACGCGGCATTTGCAACCGGACGTTGCGCCCGATCCGTCAGCGATACAATTACTTACATCAAACGGCCGACGTTTGCTCCGACGGCCGCTCTAATCGGACATGAGCAAATCAACTGCCCCGAAAATTCTCGTCGTCGACGACGACGTACGATTGCGCGACCTGTTGTCGCGGTACCTGACCGAGCAAGGGTTTCAGGTCACGGCCATCGCTGATTCGTCGCATCTCGATCGCAAGCTGCAGCGCGACCCGCCCCATCTTGTCGTGCTCGACCTGATGCTTCCTGGCGAGGACGGACTGACCGTCTGCCGGCGGTTGCGCGGCGCCGGCGAAACCGTGCCGATCATCATGCTGACGGCGAAGGGTGAAGAAGTCGATCGGATCGTCGGTCTCGAGATGGGCGCCGACGACTACCTGCCGAAACCGTTCAATCCGCGCGAGCTCGTCGCGCGCATCCACGCGGTGCTGCGCCGGCACGGCGAGCGGCCGACACCGGGCGCGCCGACGACCGAGGGGCGCATCGCGTTCGGCGGCCACGTACTCGACCTCGCCGCCCGGACGCTCGAGCGCGATGGCGAAGCGCAGACGCTGACGACCGGCGAGTTCTCGCTGATCAAGGTATTCGTCCAGCATCCGCGCCAGCCGCTCGCGCGTGAAAAGCTGATGCTGCTCGCGCGCGGCCGCGATCACGAAGTGTTCGACCGCGCGATCGACGTGCAGGTGTCGCGGCTGCGCAAGCTCGTCGAGCCCGATCCGGCGGCGCCCCGCTACATCCAGACAGTCTGGGGATTCGGTTACGTCTACGTCCCCGAAGGCACCCGGTTGCAGGAAGCTGCGACCGCTCCCGTCGACGATGGCGACAGCGAGGGCGGATGATGCCGTGGCCGCGATCGCTGTTCGGGCGGCTGATCCTGCTGCTGGTGACGGTGGTCGGCCTCGTCGCGCTGACGTCGTTCCTGCTCTTCAACCACGACCGCGCGGCGCTGGTCATGAACCAGTTCAACGATACGAAGCTCGTGCAGATGAAGGCGCTTCGCGCAGCACTCGAAGGCGCCGATGGGCCCTCGCGCCGCGAAACGCTGGCGCGGCTCGGGCGCGAGTACGGCGTGCGAATCGTTCCCGAGAGCGAACGACCGACGATCGGCATCGCCGCCGACGGGCCGGTGATGAAAGGGCTGCAGGAGCGGCTGCGCGAGGGGCTGGGCGAAGCCACCGAGGTGCGCATCGCGCCGCGCGCCCGCCAGCTGTTCGTCCATATGCAGGCGGGTGACGACGGCTACTGGGTGGGATTTCCGCTGCAGCCAAGGCAACAGGCCGACGACATTCCGACGCGCATCATCCTCCTCGCGACGGCGATCATCGCGATGGTGCTGCTCGCCGCGTTCGCGTTCGCGCGCTACCTCGCGCGGCCACTGCGCGAGCTCAGCAGTGCCGTCGAGCGCGTGGGGCGTGGCGAAACGCCGCCGCCGCTCCCCGAATCAGGCACGTCGGAGATCGCCGCCGTCAATCGTGGGTTCAACGCGATGCTCGGCAACCTGCGCCAGATCGAGCGCGATCGCACGATTCTTCTGGCCGGCGTCTCGCACGACTTGCGCACGCCGCTCGCGCGGCTGCGCCTCGGCATCGAGCTCGGCGGTGCCGATGCGACCTCCCGTGCCGGCATGGTCGCCGACATCGAGGAAATGGACCGGATCATCGGCCAGTTCCTCGATTTCGCGCGCGACGACGTTGCTGGCGCCACGGAGCCGATCGACATCAATCGCGAGCTCGCGAAATGCGTCGAGCGCTACACGCAGGCGGGTCGCGACGTGCGGCTGCAACCGGGGCCGCCGGCGCTCGTGCGAATCAAGCCCACGGCAGTCACGCGTGTGGTCAGCAACCTGATCGACAACGGACTTGCCTACGGTGCGCCGCCGCTCGAAGTGACGACGACACAACGCGACGGCGCGACCGTCGTCGACGTCGCCGATCGCGGCGCCGGGATCGAGCACGCCGATGTCGAGCGATTGAAGCAGCCGTTCACGCGCGCCGGCGAGGCGCGCACGCGAGAGGACGGCGCCGCCGGCGCGGGACTGGGACTCGCGATCGTCGACCGGATCGCGCGGCTGCACGGCGGCAGCTTCGACCTCATCCCGCGTGCGGGTGGCGGCACGATCGCGCGCGTGATCTTTCCGACCGCCGCGGCGCACCCGACCTGACGACCTGGCGAGCCCCTGCGTGAGCCACGCTGCGCGCCGCGACGATTCTCTCGTCAAGCGGCGCACACGCCGGGGTCAGTTCGCCGACTTGCCGATGTGCTGGTCGAGGAACTTCTCCATCGCCGCATAGAAGTCGAACTGGTTCTCCTCGTTGCGGAAGCCGTGCCCTTCGTTGTCCTTGACGATATACGGCACGTCGATGCCGCGCCCCTTGAGGGCGGCGACCATCTGGTCCGACTCGTCCTTGTTGACGCGAGGATCATTCGCACCCTGTGCGATCAGCAGCGGTGACTTGATCTTGTCCGCATTCAACGCCGGCGACGCGGCTGTAAGCAGCGCCTTGTCGCGCTCCGGATCACCGACCATCTCGTGGATCATCTCGAGATAGGGCTTCCAGTACGGCGGTATCGTCTTCATGAACGTGAACAGGTTCGCGACGCCGACGTAATCGACACCGCAGGCGTACAAATCCGGCGTCTGCGTAAGGCCGGCAAGCGTCGCGTAGCCGCCGTAGCTCGCGCCGTAGATGCAGACCCGCTTCGGGTCGGCGATGCCCTGGCTGACGAGCCACTGGACGCCGTCGGTGACGTCGTCCTGCATCTTCAGCCCCCACTCCTTGAACGACGCCTCCCAGAACTTGCGTCCGTATCCGGTCGACCCGCGGAAGTTCACCTGCAGCACGCCGTAGCCGCGGCTCGCGAGAAACTGCACTTCCGGATCGAAGCCCCAGCCGTCGCGATACCACGGGCCGCCATGCGGGTGCATGACCACCGGCAGGTTCCTGGGCTCGATGCCATTGGGAAGCGTCAGGTACCCGTTGATGACGAGCCCGTCGCGCGACGTGTAAGTGATCGGTTTCGTGAACGCCATTCTGTCTTCCGGCAGCCACGGCATCGTCTCGCCGAGCTTCGTCAGGCGGTCGGCCTTGCGGTCGTACAGATAGCGCGTGCCCTGCGTGCGCTCGTTCGTTGCCGCAACGATCATTCGCGTCTCGTCTTCCGTCGTCGACTGGACGGTCACTTCGTATCCGGGCAAACGACGCTCCAGCGTGCCGAACAATCGGGCAGCGTCCGGGTCGAGATAGCGCCGCTCGTTTTTCCACGTCTGATAGTTGATGAACGACGCGCGTTTGCGGGCGCGCGACCAGGCGAGCCCGGCGACGTCGACGTCGTCGCGCACGTAGACGACGCGCTCCTCCTGGCCGGTCGCGGGATCGACGAGCACGATCGCGACCTTGTCGCGACCGATGTTCGACGCGACGTAGAGCTTCTGGTTGTTCGCCGTGAAGAATTGGGGCGCAAACTGGTCGCGGAACGTCGTCTTCAGCACCGGCTTGAACGGCGCTGAAGGTGTCGCGCGATACAGATAGGTCTGCTCGACGCCGTCGGTGGCGATCGCGTAGCGGATGCGTCCGGCATGGTCGGCACCCCACTCCGTGATGTTGCCGGGATTCTCGGCGACGAGCGTCAGCTTGCCCGTCGCGAGATCGAGCTCGTACGCATCGAACACCTCCTTCACGCGTTTGTTGAGCCCGACCAGCATCCGGTTCGGGAACTCTGCCAGCGTGTTGATCAGCTGCGCCTTGACGCCGGGGAACGGCGTCACGTCGCGGGGCTCGCCGCCGCGACGATCGACGACGACGACGTGGTCGTTTTCATCGCCACCGACGTCCTTCAGGTAGACGACGCGGTTCGCGCCCTTCCAGAAATAGTCGGAGATGTCCCGGTCCTTTTCGGCTGTGATGCGCACCGGTTCCTGATTGCTCCCCAACGGCTGCACGTAGATGTTCTTCCGCCGCTCCCACGGCTGCATGAACGACAGCGTCTTGCCGTCCCCCGAGATGCGGTAGAACGCGCGATCGGGATTGCGGAAGAAGTCGCGCATCGGGATCTGGTCGGCTGGCTGCGCCGCGGCGGCGCCGGCCACGCTCAGCAACAGCGCACCGGCGAGGGAAAGCAGTTTTGCCATGTTGGTTCCTTCCGGGAGAGGAGTGCGACGTGGTTGGATGCGCGCAGCAGCGGCCTCGGATTCACGTTGCCGGTCGGTGATCCGCCAGCCTACAACAAAAGCGCGATCCGTTCCTCGTCGAGTGGCTTGAAGCCGTGTCGCGCGTAGAACCGCCACGCACCGGCATTCGCGCGATGGCAGGCGGTGTCGATGCGACCGACGTTCGCGTCGCGCAGCTGCTGCGCCAGTGCACCCAGCATCGACGTACCCACGCCGCGGCCCTGCCACTGCGCGTCGATCGTCATGTCGTCGAGCTTGGCGACGACGCCGCCGCGCGAAGTCGAGATCGCGTAGCAGACGACACACGCGCCGACGACATCGGCACCCGCGTGCGCGAGCCAGACGAAGCCGAGCTCGGGACGTGCGAGGAACAGATCCAGCGCGTGCGCAAGCGCCTCAGGTCCGCCGTCGCCGTAGGCGTTCGCGGACGCACGGTAATGCGCGTCGCCGCCAAGAAAGCCGCCAAGCAGCCGCTCCGCGGCCGCGCGCGTCGCCGTCGTCATCGGCGCGCAGGCGATCGTCACGGTCCCGTTCACAGCGTCGACCGTCACTCGGTCACGGTGCGCAACAGCGACTCCAACGACGCGCGGACGCGTGCCGGCACGGCGATCGGGCGGCGGTTGGTGCGATCGACCCAGACATGCACGAAGCGCCCCGTGGCTGCGGCGTCGTCGTCGCGGTGGCGAAACAACGCGATCTCGTAGGCAACCGACGAGTGTCCGACCCGCGCGACGGCGAGGCCGGCGTCGATGACTTCGGGAAACGACAGCGGCTTGTGGAACCGGCACGCCGTTTCGACGACGATGCCGATCGCGTCGCTGCCACGAATGTCGAGGCCGCCCGCGCGGATCAGGTGCTCGTTCACGGCCGTGTCGAAATACGAGTAGTACGTGACGTTGTTGACGTGGCCGTACATGTCGTTGTCCATCCAGCGCGTCGGAATTGCCAGGAACGCGTGGTATGCGCTGCGCGCGGCGGCAGCCAGCGGCGCATTCATCGCGTCGCGCCTGCGGTGCTGCGCGGGTCGACGGACGTCCCGGATGCACCTGCAGTGGCGACGTCGACCAGCTCGATCCAGTGACGAATCGGCACGTCCGTCCCCGATTGCAGATGCGTCATGCAGCCGATGTTCGCCGTCGCGATCATGTCGGGACGTGATTCGGCCAGCGCCTGCAGCTTGCGGGCCTTGAGGGCAGTGGCAAGCTCCGGCTGAAGGATCGAATATGTGCCGGCCGAGCCGCAGCACAGGTGCGCATCGGTCACCGGGACGAGCGTGAATCCGGCCGCGGCGAGCATCGGCTCCACGACGCCGCGGATCTTGAGCCCGTGCTGCAGCGAGCATGGCGGATGGAACGCGAGCGTACGCCGCGGCCCTGTCGCCTTCATCCGGCTGCGCAGGCTCTCCAACGCAGGGCCGACGACCTCGGCGGGATCCCGCGCGAGCGCAGCGATGCGCCGCGCCTTCTCCGCATACGCGCGATCATCGGCAAATATGGCGCCGTAGTCGCGCACCATCACGCCGCAGCCGCTGGCGGTCACGACGATCGCCTCGGCACCGCGCTCGACGTGCGGCCACCATGCATCGATGTTACGTCGCGCGAGTGCGCGCGCCTCGTCGTGCTCGGACAGGTGATACGACAGCGCACCGCAGCAGCGGCCACCTTCGACGGCGATCGCCGAGATGCCCATCCGATCGAGCACGCGCGCCGTCGCCGCGTCGATGTTCGGGGCGAGCGACGGCTGCACGCAGCCGAGCGCGATCACCACGGTGCGCGAATGGCGTGGCGCCGGCCACTCGCCTGCGGCATGCGGCGCCGGAATGGAATCACCGAGCGCGCGCGGCAGGAACGGCTTCGCGAAACGTCCGAGCGCAAGCGCTGCGCCGAACAGCGATGTCGACAGCAGGCCGCGGCGCAGCGCCGAGCGCTTCGCCGCTTCCACCGACGAGCGCCCGACGCGGGCATCGACAAAATGGCGACCGATGTCGACGAGGCGCCCGTAGCGCACACCCGATGGACATGTAGTTTCGCAGCTGCGGCACGTCAGGCAGCGGTCGAGGTGGAGCTGCGTCTTCGCAGTGACGTCGCCGCCTTCGAGCGCCTGCTTGATCAGGTAGATGCGCCCGCGCGGACCGTCGAGCTCGTCGCCGAGCAGCTGATACGTCGGGCACGTCGCCGTGCAGAACCCGCAGTGCACGCAGGCGCGCAGGATCGCATCGGCCTCGCGCCCATCAGGCGTATCGAGCAACGACGGCAACAGCTTCGTTTCCATTAGGCCCTGTTTTGGCGCTAGAGCTCGGCGAAGAGCCGCCCGCGATTGAGCACGCGCTGCGGGTCGAATACATCCTTCAGCCGACGGTGCAGCGCAATCATCGGCGGCGGCATCGGCTGGAACACCCCGCTCGATTTGTCCGTGCCGCGATACAGCGTCGCATGGCCACCGTGATCCGCAGCCCACGCACGTAGTGTCGACGCGGCAGCGTTGTCCGTCACGACGATCCAGCGCAGCGCGCCGCCCCACTCGACCACCTGGTCGCCCGGCACGTCGAGCCAAGGTGCCGTCGATCGCACCGACAGTCGCCACATTGCAGCGTCTCCGCGCGTCGCCGCCGTGAACCGGTCATGCGTCTGATCCCGAATCGATGGCCAGAACGCGGTGCCGTCGACCTCTTCGCCGCCGATATCGGGCGCGGCCGCGGTAACCGCGGCCGGTGCGCCGGACAACCGGACCCAGAGCCGATTGTCGACGTAGCACGTCGCCGACACGGGCAGCGGCTTGCCCCCCCATTCATTGACGAGTCGCAGCGCATCGGCGCCGCCGCAATCGATGACGCGCGTGCTTTCGCCGCGCGGACGCGGCAGGCTTTTGAGCGAAATTTCGGTCAGCACACCGAGCGTGCCGAGCGCGCCCGTCATCAGCCGCGACACGTCGAATCCGGCCACGTTCTTGATCACCTGGCCGCCGAAAGCGAGGGCTTCGCCCGTTCCGTCGACAATCCGAACGCCGAGCACGAAGTCGCGCACGGCGCCCGCCTGCGCGCGTCGTGGACCGGAAAACCCCGTTGCAACGATCCCGCCGAGCGTCGCCGCGGCGCCGTGATGCGGCGGCTCGAACGCAAGCATCTGGTCGTGCTCTGAGAGCGCTGCCTCGATCTCGTCGAGCGGCGTGCCCGCGCGCGCCGTGATGACGAGCTCCCCGGGCGCATACGCGACGATGCCCGCAAGCGGCCCGATATCGACGACGTCGCCGGCAAGCGCCTCACCGTAGAAGTCCTTGGTGCCGCCGCCGCGAATTCGCAGCGGCTGCGCTTGTGCCGCGGCCGCGCGAATGCGGTCCCTGATCTCCGCTAGCGCCGGAGCTTCGCTGCCGGTCACGGCGACGAAGGCCCGCCGCTCGACGCGATCTTGTCGCGATACAGAATGCGCGGCTCGTCGGCGTCGATGATCGTCGTCTCCGCGAGCGCTGCGCGTTGCCATTCTTGCATGAGCGGATGCGCGAGCAGCGTTTCGAGGTACGCACCGGCGACGCCGTCCACGCCAACGGCGTACGTCTGGAAGCGAAACGCAACCGGCCCGTAGAAGCAGTCGGCGATCGAGAACCGGCCACACAGGAATGCGCCGCCCGCGCCGAAGCGGCGGCGCGATTCGTCCCAGATGCGCACGACGCGGCCGATGTCGGCGTCGAGTGCCTCCGACCACGGGCGGACGTCGACGCGCTCGCGGATGCACATCGCCATCTGGCTGCGCAGCGCGCCGAAACCCGAATGCATTTCCGCAGTGATCGCACGTGCCCACGCGCGGGCCGCGAGATCCGCGGGCCACATCTCCGGATGACGCTCGGCAAGGTGACCGGCGATCGCCATCGAGTCCCAGACGACGATGTCGCCTTCGTGCAGGCACGGCACCAGGCCGGACGGCGAAAAGGCGAGGTTCGCCGGATTGGGCGTCAGTCCCGTCAGCGGAACGTCGACTTCCTCGAATGGCTCGCCGGAAAGCTTCGCAATCAACCAGCCGCGCAAAGACCACGACGAATAGTTCCTGTTCCCGATGTAGAGTTTGAACATGTTGGTCGCCGTTATCAGGCCAGCGGAACCGTCTTGCCCGGGTTCAACAAGTTGAGAGGATCGAGCGCGCGCTTGATCGCCTGCATCAGCGCCACCGCGTCACCGTGCTCGGCGCGCAACGCCTCGAGCTTGTGCACGCCCACACCATGCTCGCCGGTACACGTGCCGCCCATCCCGATCGCGCGCATCGACACGCGCGCCGCCAGCGCCTCGGCCTTGGCGCGCTCGTCGGCGTTCGCCGGATCGAAGAGGATGATCAGATGAAAATTGCCGTCGCCGACGTGACCGACGATCGGCGCGACGAGACCCGTCGCCGCGACATCGGCCTGCGTCTCGAGCACGCAGTCGGTAAGCCGCGAAATCGGCACGCATGCATCGGTGGCGAAGCCCTGCTTGCCCGGCGCGAGCGCCATCGCGGCGTAATAGGCATTGTGGCGAGCCTTCCATAGCCGCGAGCGCTCCTCGGGCTTCGTCGCCCACTGGAATGCGCTGCCGCCGTGGTCGGCCGCGATCTGCTCGATCATCTGCGCCTGCTCCCGCACGCCCGCTTCCGTGCCGTGGAACTCGAAGCACAGCGTTGGTTTCGCCGCGAACTCCGTCAGCTGCGAATAGCGGATGCATGCTTCCATCTGCACGTCGTCGAGCAGCTCGATTCGCGCAACCGGGATGCCGAGCTGCATCGCGACGATCACCGAGTCCACGGCGCTCTTCAGGTCCGGAAACTGGCAGACGGCCGCGGAAATGGACTCCGGAATGCCGTAGAGGCGCAGCTGCACTTCGGTGATGATGCCGAGCGTGCCTTCGGAGCCGACGAACAGACGTGTCAGATCATAGCCGGCGCTCGACTTCCGCGCGCGGTTGCCGGTGTGCACGATGCGTCCGTCGACGGTGACGACCGTCAGGCCGAGCACGTTCTCGCGCATCGTGCCGTAGCGCACCGCGTTGGTTCCCGACGCGCGCGTCGACGTCATGCCGCCGATCGTCGCGTTCGCACCAGGATCGATCGGAAAGAAAAGCCCGGTGCCCTTGAGCTCCACGTTGAGCTGCTCGCGCGTGACGCCGGCCTGCACGCGGCAATCGAGGTCCGCGCCGTTCACCTCCAGCACGCGATTCATCTGCGACAGGTCGAGGCTTACGCCGCCGTACAGCGCTGCGACGTGACCCTCCAGCGACGTGCCGACGCCGAACGCGATCACCGGAATGCGCGCCGCGTGGCACGTGCGCATGATCGACGCGACTTCGTCGTTCGAATGCGGAAACACGACGATGTCGGGAAGCGCGGCGTCGGCAAGTCCTTCGCCGTGCGAATGCTGCTCGCGAATCGCCTGCGTCGTCTGCGCGCGGTCGCCATATTCGCTGCGCAGCCGCGTCGTCAGTGCCGCCACGTCGTCGGGCTTCGGCCGCGTGGGTGACTGCGTGGCGGAGTTCATCGTGGCCCTTTCAGAAACGAGGCAGATCGGGATGGCGCAACTGGCCGTGATGGACGTGCATCCGGCCGAACTCGGCGCAGCGGGCAAGCGTCGGAACGCCCTTGCCCGGATTCAGCAGCGACTGGGCGTCGAATGCGCGCTTGATGCCGAGAAAGCGCTCGAGCACCACCGGCGGAAACTGCGCGCACATGCCGCCGATCTTCTCGACGCCAACACCGTGCTCGCCAGTGATCGTGCCGCCGACGTCGATGCACAGTTCCAGGATGCGGTCGCCAAACTCGACGGTCCGCTCCTTGTCGCCGGGCTTGTTGGCGTCGAACAGGATCAGCGGATGCAGGTTGCCATCACCGGCGTGAAACACGTTCGCGCACGGCAGTCCATATTCGCGCGACCAGTCCTCGATCTGTCGCAGCACGCGCGGCAGCGCCGCGCGCGGGATCGTTCCGTCGATGCAGTAGTAATCGGGCGAGATCCGCCCGACGGCCGGAAATGCCGCCTTGCGGCCCGACCAGTACAACAGACGCTGCGCCTCGTCCTGCGAAACACGGATTTCCGTCGCACCGCTTGCCGTCAGTACGCTCGTGATCTCGGCCATTTCGGCGGCCACCTCGACAGGCGTGCCGTCGGATTCGATCAGCAGCACGGCGGCCGCATCCAGCGGATAGTTCGCGTGGACGAACGCTTCGACGGCGCGCGTCGCCTGCTGGTCCATCATCTCGAGACCGCCCGGAATGATGCCCGCGCCGATGACGGCACCGACGGCCGCGCCCGCGCGCTCGAGATCGTCGAACGCGGCAAGCGCGACTTGCGCATACTGCGGTTTCGCGATGAGCTTCACGGTGATCTGCGTGATGACGGCGAGCAGACCCTCGCTGCCGGTGATCAGCGCAAGCAGGTCGTAGCCGGGCGCGTCCAGCGCATCGTTGCCGAACTCGACGACGTCACCTTCGATCGTCACCGCGCGGACCTTGCGGACGTTGTGCACGGTCAGCCCATATTTCAGGCAGTGGACGCCGCCCGCATTCTCGGCGACGTTGCCGCCGATCGAGCATGCGATCTGCGACGACGGATCCGGCGCGTAGAACAGTCCGAAAGGCGCGGCGGCCTCCGATATCGCGAGGTTGCGAACGCCGGGCTCGACGATTGCCGTGCGCGCGAGCGGATCGATCGCCACGATGCGCCGCAGCTTGGCGAGCGACAGCAGCACGCCGTCGGCCGCAGGCAGCGCGCCGCCCGACAAGCCGGTGCCTGCACCGCGCGCCACGACGGGAACGCGCGCTGCATGGCAAAGCCGAAGGATCGCAACGACCTGCGCCTCGTTGTCCGGCAGCACGACGGCTGCCGGCTGCTGCCGAAACAGCGTCAGCCCGTCGCATTCGTACGGGCGCGTGTCCTCAGCGGCCGTCAGCAGCGAGGCCGGGGCGAGCACTTGGGCGAGCGACGACGTGAAGGCGGGATCGAGCATCGAAGTCGGGCGTCCGCAACCCCTGCGAACGCCGATTGATGATTATTTCATAAACGCATCGTCGTCGATTGCGTGCTGCTAGAATCCGGCCGCTCCCGGTTCCGACATGCGGGGCCCGCGCGCGGCCCCGCCCTCATGTTTCTCGGAGGTTCGACGATGATGCTATACCGCTTGATGTTCGCCGCAATCGCCGCGTGCGCAGCCGCGGCTGCGGTACCCGCGGACGCGCAGACGACGCTCAAGATGAACATCGCGATCGCGCAGAACTCGCATTACGGCGTGGCAATCGACACATTCGCGCGCGAAATCGAGAAGCGCACCGACGGCCGCTACAAGATCCAGAACTTCTACTCGGGCGCGCTTGGCGCCGAGCGCGAATCGATCGAGGCGCTGCAGCTCGGCACGCTAGACCTGACGATGACGTCGACGGGTCCGGTACCTAACTTCGTGCCGGACGTCGCCATCCTCGACATCCCGTTCCTGTTCCGCGATTACGCGCAGGCGCGCGCGGTGCTGGACGGGCCGATCGGCCAGGAAATGCTGCTGAAGTTCGAGCCGAAAGGCATCCATGGGCTCGCGTGGGGCGAGAACGGCTTTCGCAACATGACCAACAGCAAGCACCCGGTCACGGTTCCCGAGGACCTGAAGGGCCTGAAGATGCGGACGATGGAGAATCCCGTCCATATCCAGGCGTATCGCGCATTCGGAATCATTCCGACGCCGATGGCGTTCACCGAAGTATTCACCGCGCTGCAGCAGGGCACCGTCGACGGGCAGGAAAATCCGTTGTCCGTGATCACGTCGGCGAAGCTCGACCAGGTGCAGAAATACCTGACGCTGACCGGCCACGTCTATTCGCCGGCGTTGATCCTGATCAGTAAGGCGCAGTGGGACAAGCTGGCAGCGGCCGACAAGCAGATCTTCACCGACGCGGCGAAGGAAGCGGTGAAAGCCAATCGCTTGCGGATCGACGACGACGAGAAGAAGGCCGTCGCTGACTTGCGCGCCAAGGGGATGCAAGTGGTCGAGAGCGTCGACAAGACGAAATTCCAGGCGGCGCTTGCGCCGACGTTTGCCGAGTTCGGCAAGAAGTTCGGCCAGGACAACATCGACCGCATCCGCAACTACAAGTAGGCGCCCGCCCTCCGCCGTTGCGGATCGGCCGGCGCAGGGAACTTACCGATAGCCGAACACGCCCGGCAGCCACGACGAGAGTGCCGGGAACAGCGTCAGCAGCACGAGCACGCCGATCTGTGCCCACAGGAACGGCCACAGCTCGCGCACGAGGCGCGCCAGCGGCACCTTGGCGACGATCGTCGTGATGAACAGCAGGCCACCGACGGGCGGCGTGATCATCCCCATCGTCAGGTTGACGATCATGATGACGCCGAACTGCAGGTCGTTGATGCCAAGCGCATGCGCGATCGGCGCAAGGATCGGCACCAGCACGACGATCCCTGGCAGCGGCTCGATGAAAATGCCGAATGCCAGCAGCAACAAATTCACCGCCAACAGAAATGCGAGCGGGGACAGCTGCATGCCGACGATCCATTCGGTCAACCCCTGCGGAACGCGTGACACCGTGAGCACCCACGCGAACGCCGCCGACATGCCGACGATGATCAGCACCGACGCCGTCATCAGCGCCGAGCG
>AR_comb_assmDRAFT_10044528_pt1 | contig 14282 bp, 15 predicted proteins | sample ArasoioldDNA_FD_10543 | JGI IMG/M metagenome (IMG submission 10543) | reverse complement strand
AGCAGTCGGCGGCTTTGCACGCGGAAAATGAAGCTGCCTTCAAAGAAGCCGAGGCTTGCCATAACGAAGCGGAACAGGCATGGCAGACGGCGAAAGCGCGAGCAGCTCAATTCGCACAAGAGGAACAGGTACTCCGCGATGAATTGGCTTCGCTGGCGGCGGCGGAAGAAGCTCAAGTCGCCCGCTTGAATTCCATCCGCGCACAGGTTGAGGAGAAGCAGACCACGCTGCAGTCCGCCGAAACTGAAAATCAGCTTGCGATCGCGGATAACGAAGCCCGAACGCGCGCACAGGAAGAAAGACTTCGGGCGGCGGAAACTCGCGCGACCGAACTCGCGCAACAAGAACAGCAGCTCAACGCGCGGTTGGAGTCTCTGGTTGCGAACGAACGAGAGCAAATGGCGCGCATTGACGAGCTCACCTCACGAGTTCGCGAACAGGAAGAGGCGCTGCGCCACCTCCTGAACGAGGCGCAGCGTCAGGCCAACGATGAAGAGGCGCGTATCGCTGAGCTGCAGCAAGCACGTGCCCAGAGCGAAGCACAGGCCCGGGAACGGGCGGCGTTGGCCGAATCACTGACGCACGAAATCAGAACCTTTGAGCCCGCCGAGTCCGACGCGGTTCTGGAGCTCGATGAACAGCATCCTCCGGAGATCAAAGCCATCGAGCCAGTCATCGAACGTGGTTCTTTTGAGTCGGATGATAAGGTGAAAGAGACTACGCCAGGCGAAGGTCCCTGGCTGCAAATTGACCTCGAGCACACTGATAATGGAAACGGTTCGGCGGCGATTTATGAAATCAATCAGGCGGCGGTTTCGCCGAGTTTGCCGGCGGTATGGATTGACACTTCAGCGGGTCTTGAACCGCATGATCAGTCAGGGGTGTCTGCGCACATTCTCGAGCTGCTAAGCCGCGAGGCCTCAACAGATCGCGCGGCGGCACTCGTTGATTTGGCACAGCTTGGTGGCGAAGAAGCGTTTGAACTGATTACGAAATCGTTCGACGACGTCGCGGTCGAAGTGCGAAACGCCGCGGCTCGCGCGCTCTATGACCTGAGTCACGACCGCGCCGGCTCGTTCACGCGAGCGCTGCGTGAAGGAACGCCCGAACGGCGCCGAAAGATCGGCGCCGCCATCGCCGGATCAGGTCTCGCAGTCGACGCCATCAACAGCCTCTGCGGCGAAGGTCGCGAACGCACTTATGATGCGTACTCGCTACTGTTCTTGATGGCCAAGTCCGGAGAAGTTCTCCCGCTGATGCAGGCGATTAGCCGGCATTCAAATCTCGACGTGCGACTGACGTCGATTAAGTTGCTGGCGTTGAGTAATCAACAACAAGTGCTGTCGTCGCTGCGCCACTTGGCCGCGCGCGAATCTTTGCCGCCAGAAGTTCACTCAGCGCTGATGGAAGCAATCTATTCGATCAGCACTCAAGCACGCGAACACGCGCCATCGCTGGCGTAAAACCAGCACCAACTTCTATCGCGGAGGCGTGTTTGCGGTGAATGGAATTCTTTCCGCCCGCATGGCGGCGAGGTAGGCAAATGACGCCATCACGACCGCACACTGCCGGAGTTCTGTCAGATTCACTCGTTCAAAAGTGTCTACGTTGGTGTGATGTTCCCGCACGTCATAGTTCGTATAGTCCTGCACCGCATTGAAGCCGGGAATACCCACGGCGATGAAGCTTAGGTGATCGGTGTTTCCGATGGGCTGGATTATGTTTTTGCGGGCCGCCACATCGTGAAACTGATCGAGCCACTGGTCGAAGATCGGCCGCACTCGTTCGTTGTTTTCCAGATACCAGCCGTAAATCGGACCGGTGCCTGGATCGAGGTTGAAATAGACATCGAATTTCTCGCGCTCCGATTTGTTCGCTTCTCCCGTCAGGTGCCTGGCAACGTACGCCTTGGACCCGAGCAAGCCTTCCTCCTCCCCGCTCCACAGTGCCATCCGAATGGTGCGTTTAGGTCGAATGCCAATTGATTTAAGAATTCTTAGCGCCTCCATCACGACGGCTGACCCATCGGCGTTGTCAGTGGCACCTGTTCCCGCGTGCCATGAATCGAGGTGTGCGCCGATCATGACGATCTGATCCCTTAAAACCGGATCAGTTCCCGGTAACTCGGCGATCACGTTGTAGCTGTTCTTGTCTCTGGTCAGGAATCGCGTCTTAAGATTGACGCGCAGTTTCACCGGGATGCCACGCTGAAGCATGCGGGCGATAAGATTGTAGTGCTCTGAGCTCAACACAATGCTCGGCACTGTGGCGTCCCTGTTCGGCACACCTTGCACGAACAGCGTTCCGTGCTCGCCAAAGTTCGGCCGCAAAACGACCGCCGGACGGGCCTGACTGAAAAGCAGCGTCATGGTTTGTCGATTCACGAGCGCCGGCGGCGCCGTGCGACGCGGCTGACCGATCGCGACCGGCTTTTCGGATAACGTTGGCTGGGGACGATCGGCTCGTTCAAATACCGTTTGAATCGGCTGGCTCAAAACGATTGCGCCCTTCAGCTTCGACCGCAGCCTTTGGATCTCCTGCTCGTTCTTGTCACCGATGAACACCGGCGGCGCGACCACCTCCTTCAGCATCGACGGCGACCATGCTTCCGCGAATCCCACCAGAGGCAAGTAACGCGGCGCAACCATCTCGACAGTCAGCTTGTCCATGGTCCACCCGCGTCCGAACTCAAACGGCTCAAGATGCGCGTCACTCAATCCCCATTCTTGCAACTTGTCGCGCGCCCATTCAGCCGCTTGCCTGTGCGCCGGACTGCCGGTTAGTCGCGGACCAATGTCTTCGGTGAAGTGCGTAAACGTATCCTCGACCTGGGAATGATTGAGTCCTTCATCTTTGATTCTTGCGATCATGTCGCGGTCGATCGGCTCCTGCGCCCACGCGACAGAATTAGTCAACAAGCTGATGACTACCAGGATTAGCAGTAAGTGACACTTCATCACTCTCACCCCGTAAGTTGGATTTGAATTGCCTGCGGTACAGCGGTGCGACTCGCGAATTGCGAGATGAGTCGCTTAGAAAACTTAATCTTGATACGACGAGTCCATTCGATCGAGCTTACGCAGTAGCCCGGGCCACGTCAGATCGGCGCCCTGACCGACAGTTACGGCACCCATTTGTTTGGCAGTGAGATCGATTATGTCCTTTGGAACGGAATGCAGATCGCCTCCGCCGGATTGGGCAAGGATTTGAATGCGACAGGCGCGCTCGAGAATATACATCGACAGAAACGCTTCGGCGACGGACTTGCCGACGGTCAGCAATCCATGATTGCGCAGAATCATGTAGTTCTTGTCGCCGAGATCAGCAACCAGCCGTGGTTTCTCTGCGTCGTTTAATGCGAGACCTTCGTAATTGTGATAGGCGAGCGAAGCAAGCGGAAACATCGCTTGCTGCGAAATCGGAAGCATCCCATTCTCCTGCGCCGAAACGGCGATGCCGTAGTCGGTGTGCAGATGCATCACGCACAGCGCATCTTCGCGCGCCGCATGAACGGCGCTGTGAATCGTGAAGCCGGCTGGATTTATGAAGTACGGCGAGTCAGAGATCTTTCTGCCGTCGAGATCGATCTTAACCAGACTCGACGCTGTGACTTCTTCGAACATCACGCCGTAAGGGTTCAGCAGGAAATGATGTTCGGGCCCGGGAATGCGCGCAGAGATGTGCGTGAAAATCAGATCATCCCAACCATAAAACGCCACCAATCGATATGCCGCTGCCAGATCGACGCGTGCCTGCCATTCGGCTTCGGAAACTTGATCGCGGATTGTTGTTGGTTTAGCGGCGGCGGACATCACTTAAACTCAAACGACTTCAAATAATCGTTGTAGGCCTGGTCCCACTTCGCGATGGTGTTCGCGGGCCCGACAAGTTTCGCAAAGTAATTCCCTTTCGGCGTTTCGATCACCGCGGCTCGCAAACGGTAGTTCGCGTTGTTGTGGCGATCGCCGCTGCCTGGCGACATCTCAGCCGTGTAGGTACCGGTGACGTCCACGGTTGAGACTTTCAAACCATTGACGGTCAAGTTATCGGTCTTGGCTTTATCTTTTGAAGCCGAACCGTCGGCTTGCTCCATTTGCCCGATCCAACGATCAATGTTTGCCTGCGTGCCGCCGCCCTGGCTCGCGCCGAAGTAGTAAACCACCAGCGAAGCATCCTCCGGATCGCCATCGGCCTTTGGCAGTTTGTATTGCGCGACCCGCATGTTCGACGTCGGCTTCTCAGTCGTCCACGCGTCCGGCGCCTTGAAGTGTAGTTCGCCATTCGCCGGTACACCGGATTGATTCTGATTTGTCCGGCTGGCGCTGCTGGAACAAGCAGCGAATACGAAGATAAGAGACAGCAGAAAAGTGGCGTAGATCCTTCCGTTCATAATCACCTCGGGAGAAGAATCTACACCGGTTCACAGATCCAAACAAAGTTGCGCAGCACCACCGATGTCTCTGCGAAGCCTTGCATCCTGGCGGGAAATGTCTTTTGAGAAACGAACGGGGTTCCCGCCAAGCCGCAAAGTCGCAAAGAAGCGCAAAAAAACTTTACTGACCACCGCCATGCGCAGCTTTCGCGCGGCGCTCCATCTCTTCCATCGAAACGTCTTCTTTGTGGGTCGCGATGTGCCAGACGTGGCCGAACGGATCGATCAAAGTGCCGATCCGATCGCCGTAAAATTTGTCCTGCACGGCTTCTTTGACTGTGCCCCCAGATTCGATCGCACGATTGAAGGTGCTATCGACATCTGCGACGTAGATCATCAGGCTCACCGGTGAGCCGCCGACGGTTTGTGGCCCGTTATATCCCATGTCCGGATACTCGTCGGCGAGCATGATCGGCGAGTCCCCAATCTTGATTTCGGCATGACCAATCTTGCCGTCGGGCGCGGGAAAACGAAACAGCTCCTTCGCGCCGAATGCTTTTGTGTAGTAGTCAATCGCGGCCGCGCCGCCGCGCACAATTAGGTACGGCGTAACCGAATGATAGCCTTCGGGAATTGGTTTGGTTGCCATTGTTCTCTCCTCCTAACAACTAAGTCGTTGCGGTTCTTTGTCTTTGCAACTTTGCGTGAACCGTTACTCTGTCACCCCTGAAGGTTTCACGCCAGGGACCAGAGTCACAAACCTACGCAAAATCACTTGCCGGTATACAGAGTCTTCTCATCCACAAAACATAGCCCGTTGCCCCAGGGGTCCTCGACATAGAACGACACTTCGCCCCACGGTCGTTTCACGATCTCGCCCGCTTGTTGATCGTGATAACGATCCTTGCACAAGCACTTCATCTCTTTCGCCCGCTCAAAAATCTCTTCCAGATTGTTCACCGCGAAATAAATGTAATCCGGCGTCGGCTGGGGCCTCTCGCCTGCGCCTTTAGCGACATCAACCAGCGCCAGAATCATGCTGCCACAGTTGAAATAGTGACGCGAGCCACGCGGAATCGGGATGCCCGGATCGTCGAGCAGCTTCGCATAAAACTCTCCCGCCGCTCCGAGATCGCCTACTTGCAAAGCTATGCGAAACATTCTTGGTGCGCCCATAGTTTCCCTTTCTGTTTCTGCCGGTCATTCCCCGGCAGTTTTCACTTGCGATGCAATGTACCAAACGTTATCGAATGGATCCTGAATCGATCCCATGCGCGCGCCGTGCGACTGCAGCGTAGGTGGCGCTTTCGCGATCGCGCCTTCAGCTTTGGTTGCGCGCTCGAACCACGTGTCGACGTCATCGACGTACATCATGAAGACCGAAGGCATTGGCTGCCATGGACCGTGGGCCTCTCCCAGTTCGATCACCGAAGTGCCCAACTGAATCGTGGCGTGACGAATCGCACCGTCCGGCGATCGATGCACCGAGAGCTCCTCGGCGCCGAAGGCTTGTTTCAGAAAGTCCATCATCCTGGGCGCGCCGCTCGGAAGCAGCGTCGGCATCAGGTTAGGCACGCCTTCCGGGACGGATGATTCACCCTGATGTGTTCCGACAAACCATTGATTGCCGCCGGGATCGCGAAAACCGCATTCGCGATCGCCGTAGGGTCGATTTGCCGGCGCAGACAAGTTCGTCGCTCCCGCCTGCACCGCCTTTTCATAGACCGCATCCACATCGTCAACGTACAGGTGAATGTATGCCGGCAACGGCGTTCCTTTCCACTGTGAACCCTCTCCGCCGCCACCGACCATGATCATCGAGCCGCCGATGTTGTACTCCGCATGGAATCCGCCCTGCGATCCCAAGCCGTAGATTTGACCGGTGACGCCAAAAGTATGCCTGAGAAACTCAGCTTCGGCATGCACGTCAGAAACAACCAGATAGGGTGTGATAGTGCGAAATCCCTCTCGCACGCCACTCACTTTTTCCGAGGCTTTCCTTGTTGCAGTACTCATCACTACTTCTCCTTCAAGTTCCTTTCGCAAGCGCGTTTTGAAGTCGGCCCGCGGCAGATCGCGCAACTCGACCGCGATGCCGAGCAATTCGGCAATCTGTCCATCGACGTCAGCCGGAACGCCGCCCGTCATCATGGCGTTGATGGCTCGATCGAGTTGCTCTGTTAATTCAACTTCACTCATTGGTTGATATCGAGTTTTGCGCGCAGATTCTGGAGCGCGCGAAACTGCAACTGCTTAATTGCACCCTCACTACGCCCCAGTTCGGACGCGATTTCGTTTATCGATTTTTCTTCGGCAAACCGCATTCGTACGACGCGACGCTGATCCTCGGGGAGTTCATCAACCATGCGAATCACCCACGCCCGCCGCTCGGCGTCTTCCAACTGAACTTGTTGCGAATCCGGCGCGCGCGACGCGTCAGGCAGTAGCTCGACCGTGAGGGAGGACTCATCAACCTGTACGCCACTCCTCGCCTGACCCTTGGCGCGATCCGCGATTAGGTTTGAAGCAATGCGCAACAGCCAGGAACCAAATGGCGCGCCCGTCCATTTGAAGCGATTAATGTTCGCCAGCGCCTTGCGAAAGACTTCGCTGGTCAAATCTTCAGTCGTTGCGCGGTCGCGGACGCGTCGCGCCACGTAGGCATAAACCAGTGCGAAGTATCTTTCGTACACGTCCCCAAAACTCGCGCGATCCCGCTGCGCCGCTTCGACCAAGCGCCGCTCGTTCGTCTCGCTTAATTTTTCGAGACGCCCTTTCTGTGCAGGTTCGCTGCCCGTCATTGTGCTGCCAATTGTATAAACTTTGAGCGAGGAAAAAGGTTACGCGGGGAAGCGGCTGACGGCAAAGAGCTAAGGGCCAACTGGAATACAACCGCTCGAACGAAAAATGTTGTGACGTAACTTTCGCCCTTTTTTCTTAGCTCTTTACGCTTTGCTGCTAGAGCGGCACTAGTTCCGTCGTCGTGTCTCTTCGTTTCTTTTCTTTGAAGCCTTCGACGAAGACGCGGGAACCGGGTGTTGGAAACTTTTCGGCGTAAGCTTTGTCCACTAGTTTCTTCAAGCGCTCACTGCGCGTGAACACAGGTCGCACTTTGAATTGCTTGCCGTTGACTTCGATGACGCCGCGTGGGTCTTCGCGAAAAGTTCGATACCAGCTTCGCTCTTTCAAACTGTACGAGCGCACAAATACGCGCCCTTCGACGACAACTGCCCAGATACCGATGATGCGATGCGGCTTCGTACCCGTGCGAATGCCGAGGATTCGGGCGTCTCGAATTGCCTGCACCATTTTCTGCGGAAATCTTTTAGATTCACCCATAAACCAATCATTGAATGGTTAGTCTACCAATTATGCCGTTCGCACCGGCGCCCCAGCCAAATTTCCGATGCGGCGCGAAACTGAACGTGTCAAACCCCGGACCGGTGAGCGGCTTCCATGTTTGACCGTCATCGGTTGAATAGTCGCCGCCTGACGGCCCAAGCGCGATTAGCGTCGTCATACCGGGTACATACGCAACGACGGAACGGAAGCCTGAGAGGCCCTTGACCAGTTTCCACGTTGCTCCACCATCATTGGTGATCGCGAGATTGTCCGTCGCCTCTTTCTCCTTCTGATAATCGCCACCGACGACGACGCCATGCTTCTGATCGCGAAACGCAATCGAGAAAATGCCGGATGATCGATGCGACTTGATCGGCGTGTCAAAGACCTTCCAGGTGCTGCCTCGGTCGGTGGTCCGCAATACGCGAGCGCGCTCAGCCGAACCCAGACCGACCCAGGCGTAGCTCTTGCCATACACGGCGATATTAGTGCCACTGGCAGCGAATGCTCCTTCATTCACCAGGGCCGGCGGCAGTTTGTTTGGCGAGACCCTCGTCCAGTCACGCCCACCGTTTGACGTAGTGAGAATGTAGAACTGCCGATCGATCGAATCGCCGATGACGATTCCATGATCGGCATCCCAAAAAGACATCGCGTCGAGGAATGCCTTCTGATCTTCATTGCGGAATTGCAGTCTCCATGTCGCGCCGCCATCACTCGTTTTGTAAATGCGCGAGGCCGCGCCGTTTCCGATGCTGAGGAGATATGCACTGTGATCGTCGATCGCATCGATGTCCCGAAAGTCCAATGCATCGGAGGTAACAGTTATTTTCTTCCACGAGGTGCCGCCGTCGTCGGTGCGCAGCACCGTGCTGCGCGAACCGCTGACCCACGCAACGCGATCGTTAACGGCGCTGACGCCACGCAGACGCGCCGTGACATCACTCGTTTGTAGAACCCATTGCGGCGAGACCGCCACCAACATCAAGACGACCGCGAATAATGAGTTCATTCGATAGAATTGTTCCGACAGTACGAAAAGGCGATTTCACTTAGAACCGTCATGCGCAGCCGCCAGCGAAGCGATAGGTCGAGTTAAGGACCCTGATAAATCAGCACGCGCTTTCGTCCGCTGCGTCCGATAAAATAGCCAATCGCAGCTCCGGCGCCCGCGCCCAGCACTGCGAGCCCGGCCGTCACGGCATGATCGAGCTTGTCAAAGCTGTCGCCGCTAGTGCTACCTGCCAAACCAATCGCCGCACCTGCGCCCGCTCCGACACCCATTCCGATCAGAGTCGCCTTAGTCGTGGATTTTTTTGTCACGTGGTAAATGCTGAAGACTTCGTCTCGCTTCACATCGACCGGTTTACCCTTTACTGAAAGAGACAGCGAGCTATCTGAAACGGCGCTGAACTTTCCTTCGACGGTTTGACCGCTCTTCAACTTGACGATCAACCGATCACCGGTTGGAACAGAGCTGACAGCCGACCAATTGCCAGTTGTTTGTGGCGCGCCACTCCCCTGGGCAGAGACGCTTATCGAGGGAGATAACGCTGCAACAATCAAGACCACACTGGCGAATTGCGTTCTTATGGTGCGCATAGGAGTTTCCCCTTCCGAGGTGGAGTGGTCGAAACAATCGATCTGAGGAGCGGCTTTTATCACGCTTTCCGGCGACTGTCGAGAAAGAGCGCAGCCGAGCTGTCGCTAGTTTGAAGTAGTGGCGCCGGGCGTCTCGCCCGTGGAATCATGCGCAAGTTGCGCGTGTTACATCAAAGTTGGAGTTACGTCGTCGAAAGACGGCGATGATCTACCATCAGGCAGCGATCCTGCACAACCTTGATGCCTGCTTTCGCCAATTCGTCCGCGACGTGTGGTTCGCTGATGCCAAGCTGCATCCAAACTGACTTCGGTTTCTTCTGCAGCAAGTCATCAAGGTGCGGTGGAATGTCCTGTGGCCGGCGAAATACATTCACCATGTCAACGTCTTCCGGAATGTCACTGACGCGCCGATAGACCTCTTCGCCGAGAATGTCAGTCACGCTGGGATAGTAAACCGGCACCGGAATGATTTTGAAGCCGGCGTTCTGCATGTACTTGGGAACATAGAACGCGGGCTGATCGGCTTGCGCTTCGGTCTTGATGCCGAGTACTGCAATCGTTTTCGTTTGGGATAATAGCTCGCGGATTTGCGATGAGTCGTGAACAAGATTGTCGCGCCAGTTCATGCTGGAAGATTACCAAAGTTGACCGGCCACCAATAAACCGGGACTTGCTCTTTCCCTTTGCGAGAAAGAGACGTGCGCCACAGCCCTTCAAAAAGGGTCGAAGTCAAAAGAGTTTATGCTCAAGGCTTCGTTACCGAAGTAACTCTCGGATTCTTACGATTGAATTCGGCAATGAATGCGTTTGTAACTTCGACCGTTGGCAGCGCGGTCAGGATCGCCGGCAACAACTTGCTCACATCGAGGGTCATAGTAATGCCGTGTTGTGCGGCGAAGTCATCCAAAGCTTTGCCGATCTGCTGAGAAACCGGGCCCATTACTTGACTATAGCGCCGCGCGTAATCTTCCTCGTACCGCTGCTTTCTGGCGTCGAAGTCCTGCTGTAGGCGCAGGCCTTCCTCCTGCTTGGCTTGAACTGCCTTCTGATCGACAGGATTCACCTGACGCAGCTTTCGAATATCTTCGACGAGCGTGTTGAGGCGCGTCTGGGTCGTTTGCAGCTCTTGCTGACGCGCGCGGAATTCGTTCTGCAGGCTCTTAGTCGCATCGATGACTCGAAATATCCCGGCCTTCTCATCGCTGAACACGCTCGTATCGATCACTGCGATTCTACTCGGGGGAATGGCGACCACTAAATTCGGCGTCGGCTGCGGGGTCTGTGTTGGAGAAACCGTCGGGCGCGGAGCCGTCGGTGTTGGTGTCGGGCGGGCGGACGTTGGCGTTGGCGTCGGTCGCGCGGACGTTGGCGTTGGCGTCGGGCGGGCGGACGTTGGCGTTGGCGTCGGGCGCGCTTGACCGCAGATCGAAAGTGCCGATCCACCGACGATTGACAACAAAATGAAGAGTCGTTTAGTCATAAGTTAATCTCGCGAACTGATCGATTTGAATCTTCTTAATGAACGTTCAATATGCTGCGATTGCCAAGCTTAGAAGTTCACACCCATCGCCGCCAGCACTGCCAGCACAACCGCGATGATCGCTTCACCGCAAATCAGTCCGGAGGCCAGGGGTATTCGATAGGTCTTTTCAGTTTCAGGGGAGAGCTTTGCCCAGATAAGTTGCGCCACGCCGCCCAGGATGAACGTCAGCAAGACCGCCGCAGTAATCAACATGCCAATGCCGATTGCCGCGGGTGATGGCACGTATTCGGGCCACTTCTCCGCCAACACTGTGAGCAGGATGCCGACGGCGATTCCGATCAAAAGCCCAACGAGACATCCTGGCGGCAACGCTTTGAAACCTTGCGTCAATAATTCGGCGAAGCCCGCCCACTTCACGCTGATAGGCGAGGAAAGACCTTGGGGTCCAATGCCGAATTTCGCGCGCAGCACTGGATAAACGACCGCCGTCGCGAGCGCGCCGATCGGCGCGGCGATGAGTTGGGCGATCGTGAGATTGCGCGGATTCGACTTCACAAGTTGACCGGCTTTGAAATCCTGCATCAAGGCTTCCGAGGTGACGGCAATCGTTCCCGTGAGTCCGCTCGAAGACATGTTCACCGGCACGTTGCCAGGCGAGATAAAGGCGAAGATCGCCTGCATCATGTTTGACATCGCACTGATTGGTCCCCAGTTTGTTTCGCCGAGCACACGCAGTCCGACGAGCATCAACGGCAACGAAAACAGGATCGCGATCAGCGACAAGTACATCGGGATGCCCATGCTGAAATACTGAATGACGCATAGCACAATCGTCATTACAATCGATCCAATCACGACATAGCGCATTGGAAAGTCTTTCTGGCCGCCGCTCGTGCTCCCTTTCAGTCCGCGGAACGTCTTTACGATTAAGTTCCACTTCAGCGCGAGCGACATCAATCCTCCGGCGACCATCAATCCTGTCGCCGGCCACATCACCCAACGCAAAGTCGCAGGATAAGTCAACGCGGTAATCATCCCGCGCGAAAAGAGGAAGTGCGGAAGAATGAACCAACTAATCGCGGTGCCGATTGCCATCGCCAGGCAGATGCGAAATCCGACGAGCAAGCCCGAACCAAAACTCAGCAAGCTGATGTTGAAGCCGATGTTCATGGCTTCCTGGCCCGGTATAAACCACGTGTCGCGCACCCATTTCCAGTACGTCGTGATCATCATCAGCAAGCCGGATAACAATGTGCCGATACCGAGCGCGGCCAGCGGGCCTTTGGCGGCGCCGCTGTCGCGACCTTCATGCAGCACCTTGATTGTTTCTCCGGCAGCGAGACCGTCCGCGTACGTCAGGTTCTCTTCATCAATGTAATGCCGCCGCATCGGCACTGCGAGCAGGATGCCGAGCAGACTTGCGCTGCATAGCCAAAGAAAAATCTGCCACGTGTTGAGATAGATTGCGGGTTGCAGGATTCCTTTGGCGTTCAGCATGTCGAACGCCGCCAGCAGGACCGCCATGAATGCGGTCTGACCTGCACTCGTCCCCATCGTCTGCACGATGTTGTTTTCGCGCGCGTTCGTATCCGTCAGGCGCAACGCGAATACCAAGGGCACAAGCGCCATGAATCCGAAGAACGCGGACACAACCGACAGGTTGGGCCCGAAGCCGAGTTTCAGAACACAGTACGGATACGCGCTGCCGATAATCATCGCGACCACCAGGCCAACGATGATCGCGCGCGGGGTTAGCTCGGGGCCCGTCGAACTGGTTGTTTTGGAATCGGTCATCTCCTTCTCCGTCTTGTTGTTAGCAAATTTGTGGGGAGAGTTTAAGCCGGACGCGCATGTTTCGGCTGATACAAACCGAGCCGTCCCCCGCCCGGCAATTTGACCGTCGTCAGGATGCCCCAGGGTGGTTCTTGCACGTCGGTACATTGAATCCCTTTAGCGTCGAGCCCGGCAATCGCCGCTTTCAGATCCTCACACATGAGATACAACTCGTGCTGATCGTTCTCGTCGCCGGGATGGCAAGCAACTTCAGCCGGCGGCAGAGCAAAGATCAACCAACCGCCGCCGACATCCACTGAATTGAAGCCGAGCACGTCTTTGAAAAAAGCGCGATCGGCTTCGGCATCTTTGCTGTAAATGATTACGGTGCTCCGTTGATCAAGCTGTTTCTCCTTCGCGCAACGAATCTCTGGCGTCTTTATATCAGCAGCAGATCGCACTGGCAAAACATCCCGGGCACGCCCAGTTACAGAACCGCGAACGGTAGTGAGCGGGATAATGCGACGAGTTTGAACTTCTCAGGAAAACTGCGTTGTTATTCCGCTCGCTACCGCTCGGGGTTCTGTAGCGGCCAGCCGATTTGTTATTGTGTGACGCATGACGGGCGAATCGAAGGTCGCGATCTTCGCAGCCATCGCTGCCAATCTTGCAATCGCGGTGACAAAATTCATTGCTGCGTTCTTTTCCGGCAGTTCCGCAATGCTGTCTGAAGCGATTCACTCGCTGGTCGACACCGGTAATGGCGCGCTGCTTCTCGTCGGCTTGCGTAAGAGCCAAAAGCCATACGATGACAAGCATCCATTTGGACACGGAAAGGAGCTCTATTTTTGGCCACTGATCGTCGCGATTCTCGTCTTCTCGTTGGGCGGCGGCATGTCCGTCTACGAAGGCATTACTCACCTTGTGCATCCGCATCGTGGCGATCCGACCTGGAGTTATGTCGTGTTGGGACTCGCGTTCGTCTTTGAAAGCATCTCTGGGTTCTTTGCATTCAAAGCGTTTCGCAAAGAATCGAAAGGCGCCGGCGTGTTCGAGACGATTAAGCGCAGCAAGGATCCGACGACATTCACGGTGCTGTTTGAAGATTCGGCCGCCCTCGCAGGATTGATTGTCGCCTTCCTGGGAATATTGCTCGGCGATCTGCTCGACAATCCGTATCTCGATGGGATTGCGTCAATCGTGATCGGCGTCATCCTGGCGACCGTGGCAGTCTTTCTGGCGTATGAAACGAAGGGATTGTTGATTGGCGAGGGCGTCGATCCGGAGACGTTAGCGAGTGTGCGTTCAATTGCAGCTGACGACCAGGCAGTTCAGGAGGTCAGGAAATCCCTGACAATGCATTTCGGTCCGCACGAAGTCCTTCTGGCACTCGACGTGGAATTCAAACCGGAGTTGTCCGCCAAAGAGATCGGCGTTGCGATCAATCGTGTGGAAGCCGCGATCCGCGCTCGCCATCCTGAAATACGACACATCTTCATCGAGGCGAAAGGCCTGGCTTAACCGTCGGAGCGCCCGCATCCTCGGGCCACCGGCATCCTTGGTGTTCTGAAAAAAGCGCGCGTTTTTGTCGAGCCTTTGAAGAACACAGCTTCACAAGTTCATCGCAACAGTTTCGCAACCCTTGGGGTTTATTAAGGGTTTAGCATCCGTTCATTCATTGATTCTCCTTGTGAGAACTGAGACTGAAGG